>WLWG01001602.1_pt1 | contig 19731 bp, 31 predicted proteins | sample 6712871 | NCBI WGS metagenome assembly WLWG01 (sample SAMN12718693, study PRJNA515312) | sponge metagenome | isolation source: marine sponge | host: Mycale hentscheli | place: New Zealand: South Island, Marlborough, Capsize Point | collected 2003-05-01
CCACAAGCTGGGTAAGGATATCACTCTCGACGAAGGCAACATGCTTCGTAAAGTGTTGACCAAGAAGGGAACAGGAAAAGAGGCTAAAGTAAAAAATGCCCTAAGAGAAAAGTTTGTCAAGGGTGTAACAGAGAAAGGCATGAAGAAGGGCACTGGAGAAAGGATGTGGGAAACATTCGAATACTTCTCTGGCTACGGATTCAATAAGTCTCATGCAGTATCTTATTGCATAATCTCTTATCAGTGCGCTTGGCTTCTCAACTATCATCGCTCCGAATGGATGGCTGCATTCTTGGATAAAGAACCAGAATCCAGAAAAGAAAAAGCGATCAACATTGCAAAGGCAGCAGGATTCGATATCAAGGAGATTGATGTCAATTCTTCTGGTCGAGTGTGGGAGATTTCAGAAGACGGACAGACCCTGATTCAACCCCTGTCTTCGATCAAGGGTCTTGGCGATGCGGCAATTGACCAAATCGAAGCGCATAGGCCATTCAAGAAAATAGAAGACTTCTTGTTTAGCGAGGAGATTGTCTACTCCAAGCTGAATAAGAAAGCTTTAGATGTCTTGTGTCGAGCCGGAGCGATGAGCAGCTTGATGGACAATAGGTTCACCGGAGGCAAGCACTTCTGGTCGGCAATCTGTGTAGACCGCCCTCGAAAGCCTAAAAACTTGGACGAGAACATTGAAATCTATAAGCCAGAGGGTGACTTCTCTGATGAAGAAAAGATTGGATATCTTGTAGAACTTACAGGAGTGTTCCCATTTAACCGTGTGATGAAACCGGAAGTTTATAATCAGCTTAACCAGATCTTTATTCCGCCTATCGCCAACTATGACCCAGAGCTTTCTGATTGTGTGTGGTTTATTCCTCGGAAGGTTGTGCCCAAGAAAACTAAGACAGGAAAAGATTATTGGATTCTTGAGGTGATTGACGACACAAACACTCTGACAAAGATTAGGGTCTGGGGTGTTCAGCCTTATGATAAGATTTTCGTCAACAAGCCATACTTGGCGAAGCTAGAGCATAATGACAAATGGGGATTCTCGACGCGAAGTTTAAGAAGAAATTTCAAAGTTTTAGCTTGACATGGCCTCTGTATAGTGTTATATTAATAAAACAAACACGAGGTGTCTATGCAAAATCTAGGTTATGCTTGTATCAATATGGGTCTCTCTGAACAACCCAAGAGTCGGAGAGTTACCACCAATCGTACAATGATCAAAAAAACATTCAAGCAACGAGGTATTGCATATGCCTCCGAGCTTGCTTTGCAAAACAGCCGTGATCTTCTCAAGATCATCAAGTGGAACTACAGCAACGACATCAACTTCTTTCGTATGTCTTCTGCTATGTTCCCATGGGCATCAGAGTATGACATTTCAGATCTGCCAGACTACAATCAGATTGCTGGTACCTTGGCCGAAGCGGGTTCGTTTGCTCGACAAGTCAACCAGCGTCTGACTACTCACCCAGATCACTTCAATAAGCTTACCAGTCCTCGCGAGCACGTAATCACAAATACTGTTCGTGACCTAGAGATTCACGGTGAGATGATGGATCTCCTTGGTATGCCCCGCAGCCCTTGGGCTAAGATCAACATTCACGTAGGTGCTTCCTATGGCGACAAGCCTATGGCCATTGACAATTTCTGCCGCAACTTCGAAAAGTTATCTGATGCTGTCAAGTCTCGGCTTACTGTAGAGAACGACGACCGAGATTCACTGTACTCTACAGCCGAGCTTGTCGAGGAAATTCACTCTCGTATTGGTATTCCCGTTGTTCATGACTTTCATCACCACCTGTTCACTCATCGCGGTATGTCTCAAGCCGAAGCATTATCACTTGCTTGCTCTACTTGGGGTGATGTTATTCCTGTAGTCCACTACTCCGAGTCTCGCGCCAAAGAACATAACAATCCCAAGATTCGACCACAGGCTCACTCAGATATGATTCAGAATTACATCGACACTTATGGTCAAGATGTTTACATTATGATTGAGGCAAAGCACAAAGAGCTTGCACTCCTTGAGTATCGAAACAAGTATTGCCAAACAAGAGAACTACTAGCAGGGTAGAAAGTTCTTGACAGGTGCCAAGCGACGTGTTATAATATGAAGTATAATACAGAGGTGAAACATGAAAAATAATGTAAAAGCAGGACACAAGGAGAAACAATCCTATGCGAACACTAGAACCACAGGTAAGGAGCAATATTATACTCGTAAAGATGTTGTTGACTTGTGCATAGAAGAAGTACAAAAACATGTTGATTTATCAGATAGAACAATTCTAGAGCCAGCTGGCGGCACTGGTGAGTTTATTAAGGGATTGCAAAGAGGGGGTATTGCAGGAAGAAAGATTCTTTCTTGTGACATTCAACCTCTCCACCCAGCCGTAATAGAGGCCAACTATTTGGAAAACGATCCTGTTTTCCACGGAAAGCCATTGTCTGAACACACTGGCTTGGTGTCAATAACTAACCCCCCTTTCGGCAGAGCATCTTCTTTGGCCAAGAAGTTCTTCAATAAGGCCGCATTAAATCACGATTACATCTGCTATCTGGTACCTAGAGCTTGGCTTAAATGGTCTACGATGAATTCTTTAGATGAAAACTTCCATTTAGTTTCATCGATTGATCTTCCGCAAAACTGCTTTTATTTGCCAGATGATCAGGAGCCTAAGAAAAAAGGTGTTCTTAACACGATCTTCCAAGTGTGGGAGCGAAGAGACTATAAAAGGCAAAAGATAAAAGTACCGGACTATGGTTTTGTCAAAAAGATTATTCCGGTGATGAAGAAGGAAGTTACAATCAAGGACGGCGAAGAGAAGATTGTTAAGCGTCCTGACTATGTTGAGAATGCTAACTTCCAAATGATTGTGTTTGGTCATTCATGTGGCCAGTGTGCAGAAATAAACAAGCCAAGGGTGGATGCAAAGACCACTACAATGTATTTTAAGATTGAGGATGATGAAGTTAAGGAAGCATTGAAGAATATTGATTACTCAAAGTATTATAATAATGTTTCTTATGTTCAAGCATTGTCTCTGCAAGAGATTAACCACGAGCTTAATTTGTATTTTGGAAAAGAAAGTTTTAAATTTTAGAGGGGCTTAAAGTGTCAGGAATCAAAGTAGACGTAATCATTGGTATGCAGCATGGAGATGAAGGCAAAGGTAAAGTAACTCACTACCTTCTAAGCAAAGGTCCATATACTCATTGTGTTCGTTACAACGGAGGTTGTAACGCAGGACACACAATCTATCACGAAGGGAAAAAGTTTGTAACGCACCACATACCTGCCGGAGTATTCTTTGGAGTAAAGAGTATTATCGGCCCCGGTTGTGTAGTTGACATTCATAAATTCTTTGACGAGATTAAGATGCTCCGCGAAGGCGGCGTAGACATAGCTGATAAGATCTTTATTGCTAAAAATGCACACGTCATTCAATCAAGGCACTTGCAGGCAGATTCTGGAGAAACAAAGCTAGGAACAACCAGAACGGGAAACGGACCATGCTACTCTGACAAGTATGCTCGCACAGGCTCTCGTGCAGAAGGGTATCCAGTGCTTGAGCCTTATCTAGTTGATATGTACGAGGAGTTCTTTATTAGGTGTCCAAATGCTGAAATCTTGTGTGAGGGTGCACAGGGAGCAGAACTGGACATTGACTGGGGAGATTATCCCTATGTAACTAGTAGCCATTGTACTTCTGCTGGTGCGTGTCTGAATGGCTTCCCTCCCCAGTCTATTCGCAGCGTCATTGGCGTAGCAAAGGCTTATGAGACATACGTGGGGACAAAAGAGTTCCAACCAGAGAAGCAAGTGTTTAATGCTTTACAGATTGCCGGTGATGAGTTTGGTGCTACAACAGGTCGCAAACGCCAATGTAACTGGATGAGTTTGCCTAACTTAGAGAAGGTAATGAATTTAAACGGTGTAACAAATCTTGTGGTAAACAAAATGGATGTCTTGGAGGAAGTAGGTGCTTGGTCTGTCTACGTTGATCACAAACGCGCAAATCTTTTCACATTCCAAAACAAAGATCAGTTCTGTGAATACATTAAGGACTACTTTCCAAATGTAAACGTGATCTTCTCTGGTTCTCCAGAGCGCATTTGATGTCCAAAAAGAAAATAGCTTTTCTTGACCTGCATGGAACACACCATGACGATGCAGACTTCGTGATAGAAAAGTTCATTACAGATAATTTTCAGAAAATGCCTATTAAAATAATAACTGGATATTCAGACTTTTTCGTCGGTAAAGTAAGGCTTTATGCCAACAAGTACGATTTAGGATGTTATCCGGAAACTCCAGACAATGAGGGGTGTTGGGTATTTTTTTTAGATGATTGGAAGAAATTCCTTGACAGCAGCAAGAAATAGTGCTATATTAAGAAAGTAATTAACAACAAGAGGTACAATAATGAATAATGATTATGCAATCTTTTCCGAAAATGTAGTTGAAATTCACCAGCAAGATTCCCAAATGGATGAAAAACAAGAAAGAATGTTGGAATACATTCGCCAATTAACCGAGATTGAGGTTCAAATGGAGCCGTTAAAAGAAGAAAAGCGACAACTCAAAGCAGATTTTAAAGAAGCCGGTTGGCTGACTGGTGATGAAATCTCTATGACTGTTAAGGTTTATCGAATGATCAAATCAGACTCTTTTGATATTGATGAGTTTACACAAGTCTATAATTCACTAGCTACATCAGTAGGAAAGAACCAATGATTTTAGAATACTATTGTACACGAGATGATGCAGTGCGACCAACACGAGCAAACCCATCTGATGCAGGATTGGACGTACACTTTAACCCAACTGATCCAGAATTGTCCGGCGTTCATTTAGAACCGGGAGAAAGCAAGTTATTCCCCACAGGTCTAAAGTTTGGTGTACCTCACGGATACATGCTAGAAGTAAAGAATCGCAGTGGCAATGCTTCCAAACGAAGCCTACTGGTGGGGGCTTGTGTTGTAGATTCTGGATACGATGGGGAAGTGTTTGTCAATCTGCACAATGTGGGAACTCGTTCACAGTTTATTGAACGCGGCATGAAGGTTGCTCAAATCGTAATGGTCCCAGTCGTTCACTTCCGAGCACTCGAAACAAATAAAGACAACCTTTATGATTGGCATCCGATTACCATTAGTGACCGTGGAGACGGCGCATTGGGGTCAACAGACAAAAATAATAGTATTCGATTTATGACTACTAAAGACGTAGACCCGTTCGATTTACCCGATTCTGACTCTAAGGGTTCGACTTGGGAGCTTGGAGATCCGACATGATTTATAAACCTGCGCTCTCTTATGATGATGTTTTGTTGGTTCCTAAATATTCCGACATTACATCTCGAAAAGAAGTTGACATCACTTCAGAGCTTGATCAATTTAGAAAGCTAGAGCTTCCAATCATTTCTTCGCCGATGGATACAATCACGGAAAGCCATATGGCAAATGCCATGGCAGAAGCTGGCGGTCTAGGTGTGATTCACCGCTATAACTCGATTGAGATGCAAGTTCAAAAAGCCTATCAGGTACAAGATGCTGAACGAAAAGCGGCGGCAATAGGTATCACTGGAGACTATTTAGAGAGGGCACAGGCTTTATATGCCGTAGGTGTTAGAATCTTTTGTTTAGATGTGGCACACGGCCACCACTCTCTAATGAAGAAAGCTATTAGGAATCTCAAATCGATGCATGATGGTCTACACATCATGGCAGGAAACGTAGCAACAAAGTCAGGATTTGAAGATCTAGCCGCATGGGGAGCAGACTCTATCCGCTGTAACATCGGTGGTGGTTCCATCTGTTCTACTAGGGTTCAGACCGGGCACGGCGTTCCGGGATTGCAAACTATCTTTGACTGTTTCCGCGCAGACGTTGATCACGATGTTAAGATTATTGCCGATGGCGGAATCAAGAATAGTGGAGATATGGTCAAAGCATTGGCCGCCGGAGCAGATTTCGTAATGATTGGCTCGCTGCTGGCAGGCACGCACCAGACACCGGGTGAAATAATCTATTCCACGGATGGCTCTCGAAGAAAGATCTATCGAGGAATGGCCAGCAAAGAAGCCCAGAATAGCTGGAGAGGTAGTCACAGTTCTAATGAGGGTATCTCAACAACGGTGCCAGCAAGGGGTGATGCTATAGATATCCTTTCTGATTTGGGGAATGGAATCCGTAGTGGGCTATCTTACTCTGGGGCTAGAAGTATAATGGAGCTGCAAGTAAACGCAGAATTTATTATTCAATCTGCCTCTGGCAGAACAGAGAGCGAGACACATATCTTATTGAGGAACTAGGATGGAAGAGTACGGAAAGAATGAAAAAAGAATTTCTTTTATGGATACAGATAAGAGAAATGCAGAATTGTTAATCCGACTTAAACATGATGGGTTGACAAAAACAAAATTCTTTCGTGCTCTCCTGACTGGATACTTAGAAAGAGATGCTTCAATTGTTGACTTTATAGACAGGACTAAAGACGATGCGAATGTTCAGAGCAAGGGGCGATCCCAGAAGAATAAAAAGCTAGAAAAAGCGGGTAATGAAAGCAAGTCTAAGTTTGGATTAAATCAGGGTGACATCGAAAATATCTTCGACATGTTAGAAAAAGAGCATCCTGATTTATAAACTTGGGTTTTTTAAAAAAAAGCAAACTATTTATTATGTTATTATACCAAATTTTGCCATAGGTATTAGGAGAAATTAAGATGAGCAAAAAGAATGTTTTGAGCGAAGTACGACGTTTCATGAAGTTGGCCAACTTGGATTCCAACCTTTCGAGTAACTTCGTTGGTAAGTTAGAAGAAATGGAACACGCTTACGAGCGTAAAGAAGATATGATGCAGGAAGAAGAAGAAGAAGAAGCTGAAGTGGACATGGAAGTTGAAGAAGAGCCTGCAGACATGGACGACATGGACGACATGGACGACATGGAAGACATGATGGACATGGAAGACATGATGGACATGGAAATGGATGCCGAGGGAGAGGCAGTTTTAACTGATGATGAGACAGATATTCTTATTGCTCTAGGTAAAAAGCTAGCTGCTACGAAAAGAGTCATGGGTGCAGAAGAAGAGGTGGAAGATGCAATGGATGACCTCGAAGATGCTGATGAACTAGAAGACGAAGCTGAAGAGTTGGAAGACGATGCAGCAGATGATCTTGCAGACGCAGCAGAAGAGACTCTTGAAGAAATTCTTGACGGAATCTTGGGAGAAGAAACTATTGAGGAAGAAGAAGAGCTGGAAGAAGGCGAAGGCGACGACAAAGGCGACCAGTCTAAAACTCATCTTGACTACATGAAGAACGAAGAGCTTGTTCAGGAAGTCCTTAAGAGAGTTCGCACTCGCTTGGCAGCAATGTCGAAAAAATAATAAGATTTATTTCTCCATTATTAATAAACGAACCGCAAATGAATTCATTTGTTTGCGGTTTTGTTGCATCTAAAGGATAGTACGATGTTAGCTTCTGTTTTGTTTGGAATATTCGCAGGTTTCTTTTTGAGAGGTGTATACAATAAGTATATGCTCTCAAAGACAGAGCTAATATTATTCAAAGAAATAGAGCTTTATTGCTTACAGCTTCTGATAATGACACATGAAGACTTTGCATACCTCAAAGAAAAGAAATCCATGATGATGCATAAGATGGGAATTGAAGAGAACGAAATCAAAGTGGTTAGAAACATCGACGATGCAAACATCGCAAAGTGGCAGCACACAGCTATTAGTAAATTTCTTTTAGCTATCCCGCCGCGCTTTAAGAGCTATATTGAGTACCGCACTTGGAAAGGAGCTATGACTTATTTACAAAAATTTATAAAAAAAGCTTGACAGTTTTTTTAAAAAAGTGTATAATTAAAAAAGAAAAGGAGATTCTTTTATGAAAGGTGTAGCTTGGAAAAATACTAGATTGATGAACGATGACTTTTTATATGTTCTGCAAGTTGATGAGATTAAGGGAGTAAGACAGCAAAATAGATTACTGAAAGATGTTGCAGGTTGGGAGTGTACAGGAAATGCATACGATCCAAAGAGCAAAACCGAATCTCTTATCTTCAAGAGAATCTTCAGAACAGAGTCAGCTTGGAAAGTATGGGCTAGACAGTTTCCCTATGTTCTGGAAGAGATAACAGAAAAGACAGGCCGCCCGAAGCCTTATAAACTGGGACTAGATTATCAGCAGAAAACAAGAGGGAGAAAAGCCAATGAGTGTTAATGAAGAAGCAAAAGAAGAAAGCGAAGAGGGCAAAGAAGGACAAGCTCCTAGCCCATCCCTCCCTCCAGAGACAAGAGCTGTGGGAGTATTTCAAGACATCACTGAGACAAAATCGGAAGAGATAGTTTATGCTCTAAAGATTTACTCTGGTGAGTCGGATTCTCCTGTTGAGTTCTATGTTAACTCTGCTGGTGGAGTTGCGTCTGATATGTTTGCCATCTATGATTACATGAGACAAACACGAGAGGAGATGGAGATTCATACTCACGGATTGGGAAAGGTAATGTCAGCAGCAGTATTGCTTCTAGCAGCCGGAACCAAGGGTAAGAGAAAGATTGGAAAGTATTGCAGGGTAATGATCCATTCTGTTATCGGAGGATCATCAGGAGCCTTGCACGACTTAAAAAATGAAATGAAAGAGATACAAATGATACAAGATATGTACATTGACGCTCTTGCAAGCGAAACCAAGCTGACAAAGAAAAAGCTAAAAGATATGTTTGCTAAGAATGTAAACGTATACCTTTCAGCAGAGGAAGCCGTGAAGCACGGCATCGCAGATATTATTGTATAAAGGAAACCACAACCATGTCTATTATTAAAGGATTACATGCCAAGATGATTGCCGATAAAGTAAAGTCGGTAATGGAGAAGAAGGATTATGCCTTCTTCTCGAATGGTATCTTCAATGTCAATATCATTGGCATCAGGTCGAAGGAGACGAAGTCCAATAAGTTTGATGATACCATGCTTTTGATTTATAAGAATAAGAAAAAAGAATGGGAAGTTCAGTCTTCCGTCATTACCACAGACCCCGGCGAGAAGTATTTAGTTCATCCAATGAATAAGAAAGGGACCGCAATCTTAGTGCCTAATCAGTACAGGGGTGTATACAGGGTGGATACTCATGCCAGACATAACTCTAAGTTTGCTCACGAGGCTTTATGCCAGAGAGGTAACGTATTGAAAGTTTGGCGCGATGGAAACAGAGATAAAATTCTGGATCATGATGTGGAGACAGTAGACGAAGGGTGGTTCGGGATCAACATTCATAGGTCAAAGATAGGAGAGGCATCATATGTAGGATCCTATTCAGCCGGATGTCAGGTTTTTAAAAACGGCACAGATTTCAAATTGTTCATGTCGGCTGTTAAGAAATCCGCAGAGCTTTATGGAAACAGTTTCAGTTATACTCTACTAGAAGAAAAAGATTTTGAGGACTAATTAGTATTATGAAAGAATTAGATAACTTAATTGAGAATACATTCTCGAAAAGAAAAAAGGATACCGGATTTAATTTTCGCGATCTTTTGAGCATTGTGTCCGAAGTTGTGGATACGGGTATTCCCTCCACGATCGTAGAGAGGGAGATGCGAGATGGCGAAAAGTTTGAATACTTCTTGCCAACTGTTAAGATTACGGAAGATTGGGGTAGGCCCGGTAGTAAAGACAGAGAGATTATCGAGACATTCACAAAGAATATTAGAGGGAATACTGTCGAAGAAAAGTTGGCTTCAATCAACCAAATCATGAGTCAGGCAGACCCCAACGCAGGAATTCCAGAAATCCTATCTGCCATGATGGTGACAGAAATCTTAAATTCTATCCTTAGCGAGTTTACAGAATCCGCTGGCGGATTTATCTTTGAAGGATTCTTGGCGGGATTGTTTGGCGGAGAGTCAGTTCAAATTACAGACGTGGGACAACAGGAAGGCGGAGAGGCAAAGGGCAAGCCGATTACCGACGTAGAGCTTGGAGGAAAAGAATATTCCTTGAAGCTGCTAGGGCCGGGTACAGCCGTGAAAGGCTCTTTCAAAAACATGGTAGAGCACTTTGCAGGTGGCCGTGATCATGTAATCTATTTGGATGCGAGAAGAACAGGTAGTGGTTTGGAGTTTAGTGAATTCTTAATTACTCTTGAAAACTTTGCAGAAATCTTTATCGACCCTCTCGTCAAGGAAGTTACAAAAAAGGGAGTAGACGCTTATACCACCGATAATCCATCAGATTTCAAAAAGAAGCTGTCAGAACTAGTTGCCAATAAGCGAGCTATAAAACAGATTAAATTTGGAAAGAGAGGATTCATCCCCAGCACAGCACACACTTCTTTTAAGTTTTCGCCATCGAAAGAGTTGGGTATCGCCATCACTGAAGCTGCCGTTAGTGACACAGAAATGAATCAGGTTATTGGAAAAATCTTCAAGACTCCTGATGATCAATTGCAGGAACTTGCACCTTTCACTATCGACTATGCCGATGTGAAATATGAAGGGACAAAGGCGGAAAGACTTTTCGGACCTTATGGTGTGGCTGAGCAGGTTCGCAGACTTTCGGAGGAAGGAGATACCGAAAAACTTCTACAAGTTTTAAAAGAAACTCCCGGTTATAAAAACTCTGAACAGTTTGAGTTCACAAAGAATCAGGTTGAATCAATTAAGAACTTCAAAAAGATTGGAGAACTTGAGATCAATCCAGAAGAATTGAAAAAGACTTGGCTTACATACGGAAACTTGCTGAACAAGACTGTTGAGCCTATCTACCGAGCCTTGAACTTGTTTACAGATAACATCAATAAATTCTTTTTAGCTGCACCAGAGGATCAAGATAGGAAAGAGTTTGGACAAAAGGCAGCAAGAGAATCAATAGTTTTGAAGGACACAACCGACGAAGCGGTAAAAAGTTCATAAAAACCCTTGACTTATTAACCAAATGTGATTATAATATAAGATAGTTAAACTTTAAGAGGTGTAATTTGACTAAGCATTATGGATCTGGTTCTGAAATGAATCAAAAGATTTTGTCTGGAGTAAACATTCTTGCAGACAATGTGGCTTCTACATTAGGGCCACGAGGACGAAACGTTATTCTCCAAGAGAAAGGCAAGCGTCCCATCATTACGAAAGACGGTGTAACTGTTGCAAACTTTGTGGATCTCGAAGATCCCATTGGGAACGCAGCTGTACAAATTATCAAGCAGGCAGCAGCACAAACAAACCAAGATGCTGGTGATGGAACCACAACATCCACAGTTTTATCCCGAGCGATTCTTACGCGAGCACAGAAGTATATCTCTTCTGGTATTCCTCCAGTAGAGGTCCAGAGAGGCATTGACAAGGCCGTAGACGCTATTGTAGAAACATTAGACACAATTGCTCGCCCTATTAAATCCGAAGCCGACATCGCCCACGTAGCAAGCATTTCTGCGAATAACGATAATACTATTGGAAATCTTATCGCCAAAGCAGTTTCGGCTGCTGGCAAAGACGGTGCTATCACTGTCGAAGAAGCCAAGTCGCACAAAACTTCTCTGGATCTTGTAGAAGGTTTCCGTATGGATTCGGGTTATGCTGCTACAGCTTTCATTACAGATGAGCGCCGAAGAGCAACAACATATGATGATCCACTTATCTTGGTGACGGATGAAAAGATTGAGCACGTTCAAGACATTATGAAGATTCTGGAGCTTGCCGCTAGGGAAGCAAGACCCCTTATCTTTGTTGCAGCCGAGATTGAAGGTCAGGCTTTGGCTGCCATGATTATGAACGCCATCAAGGGTACACTAAAGGTCGCTGCAATTAAGGCTCCACGATACGGAGAAGAACGACAGAACATCCTTAAAGACCTAGCGGTATCTATCGGAGCTAACTTTATCAGTCGCTCTGAAGGACGCAGATTGCAGGAAGTTAAATTAGTTGACTTTGGAAATGCTAGTCGAATTGATATTACCAGAGGGGTAACCACTATCATTGGAGGCCGAGGAGACCAAGACTCGATTGATAGAAAGATTGCAGATCTCAAAGATGATCTTCTGGAAGAGAACAATTTAAACGAATGTGAAAAGATTCAAGACCGCATTGCTCGATTAGCTAGTGGCATTGCAATCATCCGTGTAGGTGGAATGACCGAGATCGAAATGACTGAAAAGAAGCATCGTATTGAGGACGCACTTGAGGCCGTCCGAGCAGCACAGATGGATGGAATTGTTCCCGGCGGTGGTGTGGCTTTAATGAGAGCAACCAACGATCTTGAAGTCGAAGTCGATAACGAGGACCAGAACGCTGGAGTTCAGATCATACTCTCTGCGGTCGAAGAGCCTCTGCGCCAGATGGCTATCAATGCGGGAGAGTCTCCAGACATTATCTCCAAGCTGGTTCGTGAGAGTTCCAGAAACGGAAATTACGGCTACAACTTCGTAACTGGTGAAATCTGTGATATGATGGAGACAGGTGTCATTGATCCCGTAAGGGTAACCAAAACTTCCTTATTAAATGCCGCATCTGTTGCTGGTACTTTAATTACGACAAACTGTGCTATTATACAAAAATAGCACTATTTATGTCACAAGGGGGGCATCGTTGTGTCCGATAACGAAGTAAAAATTGATATAGTTGAGCTAGGCGGTAAGATTGACCGAATGGCTGACAACATTGAAGTTGTCAAAGAGAGGTGTGAAGAGATGGCAACTTCGCTAAACTCCTTAAAGAAAGCCGTATACGACCCTGATCAGGGATTGTATGCAAGATTAAGAGAACTAGAGCAGTGGAAAGAGAACACATCCAGAGTAATCTGGGTAATTACCACAAGCGTAATAGGGTTATCCACGGCAACAGTATGGCACACTTTTTTTAAATAAGTTCTTGACATGGGCTTAAATCCGTGTTAAAATATGTAATGTAATGTGAGGTTTACATTGAAAGTAAATATTTCTTATGCCGTTGAGCTGGAAGATGTTCCGGTTGAAGTCGGCAAACTGCTGACAAAAGTAGGGTATGATTTAGCTTTGCTCTTGAATGATGTCGAGGATATAGGTACATCAAATCCAACCAAGGCGATTAAATCTATTTCTGAAATTCGCCATGAATTAGCTGACTTGGATATTCGACTTGCAGACTGTTCTAACATTTTATCCGGGTATGTGGATTTGCAGAACAAAACACCTGTGGAAACACCGCCCTCAGAGCCAGAGGCGGAAGATGAGTCACCAGTTTAATCAGGGTGAATTTATTTATCTTCCTTCTGACGGTTTTATCTACAAACTTGCAGAAGGAAGATTTGATTTATCGCACCGCCGAAGGACTCGCGAACCAAAGTATCTGATGTTTATCAGAGATAACCTAAGCAATTCGTCTTATTGTGACGTTTTCTTTGAAGGGTCTGTGTGGAGCGTTAGGAAAGATGACATTTATGCCTATGAGGGAGGAAAATAATGAGTAACATAAAACTAATGGAAGTATTTAACGGATCACAAGGTGTTGCGAGAAGCTATTCATTGAGAGAGATCTACATCAATCCGCAACATGTGATATGTTTGCGAGCCGAAACAGGATTAGAAAACATGCTTCAGGAGGGTAGGTTAGTCGACGGTCTAGATAAAAGGCAAAAGTTTACTCGAATATCAGTTAGCAATAATGCTCATGAAGAAGAGATTTTGGTGATTGGAAGTATTGATGAGATTTACAAAAAGTTAAATACTGACACTCGTGATTTATTGAGAGGTTGAAATGGAAATTGAATGTACTTTAAAAGAGTTTGGTCCCTACGAACCTTCGTTTACATACGAAGGAGAGAGAAAGAAGCTAGGACGCTACGAGGGTGGCATGATGCCCAATAAGGACTTCGGAGATAAGAAGTGGTCCATTGCAGCTAGGATTGTATTGCCCAAGTCACTGGGAGAATTTAAAGAAGAGGGGTTATCTGAAGAGCAAGTGGTTTCAGCTTGTGTGAAGTTCTTGAATAAGAAACCATACCGTAAGCGAAAACTGCCTTATGGAACTCTAGCCTGTCGTCATTTTGTTTTTCATAACAACGAGATCAGTGTATCCCTAATGACCGACGATAGAAATAATAAAAACTTTTGGGGTAGAGGGTCAATCAAGACAGGACAGCCAGCCAAGCGCGGTCGTCCTCGGAAGAACAAATAATGTTTAGCAATTCAGATGAAGATTGTTTAGCGTCTGTTGAATCTTTTCTGGTGGATATCTATGATGTAGTTGTAGATTATGATCCATTAGGAATGGATGAATACTGGATAGATGATAAAGTAATCACTATTAACGATACCAAGACTTTGCGTCAGCAATTGTTTGTTCTTCTTCATGAAGCGGGCCACGTTATTCTTAGAAGTAACCCAGACTTTGACAAAATGTTCCCCGGCTCCAAGACAAGCAAGATCGAAATCTTAAAGGAAGAGGTTATAGCTTGGGAAGAAGGCCGGAAGCTGGCAGGCAAGCTACAAATACCGCTAGGGAAAGACTGGGAAATACATGTTAGGCAAGCTATTATGAAATATGTTCATTGGGTGAGGGTTTAAATGGAATTGATTGAGAAGCCTTGGGGTCATGAGAAAATCTGGGCACAAACGAAAGATTATGTAGGAAAGATTTTATTTATCAAAGCTGGACATAGGTTGTCTAAACAGTATCACGAGGTCAAAGAGGAAACTATTCTTGTTGTGAAAGGGACTTTGTGTGTGTATGACGGTGAAGATAAGGTTACGCACGTATACCCCGGCGAAAACTTTCATGTGGTTCCGGGCCAAGTTCACCGATTTGGAGCAACATATTCTAATGTTGAAATGATTGAGATCAGTACAAACCACTTGGATGATGTAGTAAGACTAGAAGATGATTACAGCAGGGGGTAGAAGATGACTTCAAAATTTGCTTTAGCTTGTGTATTGATTACAGCAGGTCAGGTTGTTTCGTGGTATGGTACTTACTCTCCATTCATTTGGAAATGGGCTAAAGATAACATGGTTTTCATGCCTCTTATTTTTTCTATTCCTACTGGGTATCTTTTCCTGTATGGCATGAGGTTTGCTGTTGAGGAGATGGGCGAGACATGGGGTCCGAGACTTTTGGGCTTTGGTCTGTCGTATTTAGTATTCCCTTTTTTGGTGTATCACTACTTTGGTGAGAGCTTCACAAATCCTAAGACTTTAGTGTGCATTTTACTTTCATTTGTTATTGTAGCAATACAGGTATTTTGGAAATAGGGTACTATTTATAGGGTGGAGAAAACTGTGAGAAACAATTTACTAGACCAAATAATTGATGATAAACTTAGGGAACTAAAAGAAGAAAAGTATAAACTTAGAATTTTCCAAGCAGAAATTCTTATCAGGGTAGAATCTGAATATGGAGTAGAGGAGACCTTGCAGGATATTAGATCCATCAGTGGGGTCACGGTTGTAACCGCCATGGATTCTCTTTTTAGAAAAGACAGCGGCTCCTACCTTAGTCACATTCGCATCAAGTATCATCCTCGCTCTGACTCTGTAACGGGAGAGAAATTTATGAAAGACCACTTGCTTCCGGCGATTAGAAGCAATGAGATTCCCGGATGCAAGGTTATAAGAGTGATTTCAAAGTCGGAGCAAATTTCATAATGAGAATTCTTCTACCATTTATAATGATTTTACTGACTCATGGGTGTCTCAAAAAACCATCTAGCAGTACCACCGAAAGCCAGATGATAGAAAGAGATACTGATATCCTGAACGAAGAAGATTTGGAAGACTTACCAGAAACCCAATAAAAAACTTCTTTTAATCTTTTGATTGATAGTTACTAATAGGGGTATTCCCCGAAGGATTACTATCATGAGAAGCATTTTATTATTAATAGGTTTTGTTATGATGCTCACTGTACCTAGTTGTACTAGGAATTCAGTAGAGCCGACAAACCACGAAGCAGCCATTCAGCAACTTAAGGAAAGTCAAGAGTGTTGTTACTTAGAATATGGCGTAAAGGAAAAAGTACAGGGCAAGTCAGCTAAAGTTTCACGAGAGGCTGCTGTAGTCGTACATGTACAACAAGCCGGTGGAAGATACCGTGGAACCGGAACCTACTTTAAATACAAAGGCCAACACATTGTGGTCACAGCCGCACACATCTGGGCCGAGTCAGTTCCAGAGCCACTAACAAGTGCTGCTATGGTTGAATCACCTAAAGAGCAAGTTATCGGCAAGATAGTATATTGGGACCATGTCGTAGATATTGCCATCTTGGTTGTTCCGGCTATGGAAAGTAGAACACCAGCTAGCTTCACGAGAGATCCAGAATACGTTGTAGGCGAAGATGTCGTCTATTCGGGATTCCCCGGCAACAATTCTCTCTTAACATTCGAGGGCCAGCTTGCTGGAGATGGTTACGGAACAGACCTAGCTATGCATTCGATGGCTTGGGGCGGATCCTCTGGTTCGGGTGTATTTGATTCCAAAGGTCGCTTTGTGGGTGTTGTTAGCTCAATTATGGTTGGCCGTGGATTCATGGGTCCACAATTGGTTGGAACCATTGTCTATGTGGCACCTGCCAATTTGATTGATATGGCTTTTTTAAAGCAAAATCTTGAAAAATTGGAGGGCAAAAAAAATGACCGCTTTTAGAGTAGCTCTTATATTTCTATTTTCAATGTTCATGAGTTGTGACAATAACTTTGATTATGTTATTCACGGAGAGGGTGAAAAGGAGTACATCGTAGCAGAACCGGATCCAGAAATCTGGATTGAGTCCTTCAGACAGCCTGCCAGTTACGAGGCGATAGATATTCTTTGGGTTATTGATGGGTCTTGCTCCATGATGAAGCACCGATCAGCCTTGTTGAGTGGCATTGAATTGATGATGAACAGCCTACCAGCAGATGTAAATTGGAGACTAAAGATGATAACGACCGGCGATGGCCGTGCCGTACCACAGCCACAAACATTTCCGCTTACCAGAGGCGATACCATCGCTGATGCGATTGCAATGCACAGCGACCTCCCTCCAGACGGAATGGAAAAGGGCTTTGATTCGGTAAAGAACTACATCACATTAGATTCTTATGCCTCTACTTGGATGCGCCCTGATGCTGCATTGCTGACAGTATTTGTTTCAGATGAGGAAGAGCAAAGTACAATGTCAGCTGTGGACTTTCAAGCATGGTATCAAAGCATAAGGTCAAGTGCGTTCCTGTCTTACATTGGGAATGTCTTGCCTGACGATTCTGTTTGTGAGTATGTCCCAATAGGAAATAACATCGGAATGAAATACATGGATGCAGTTAATTACTTTTCTGGAATAATTGTTGACATTTGTGAAGAAGATTGGTCTGCTGGTGTGGCAGATGCAACACAAAAGATAGAGCCTTTTGAAGAAATAGAGTTGACACATGAGCCTTACATAAAAACAATTGTAGTCTTTGAAGACGGAAGGCTGATGGACACAGCCAAATGGACATACATCGAGGTAGATAATACAGTAGAATTTGATATTATACCAGATGAAGGTATTTTAGTTGAAATCGCATATTCAGTAAAATACTATAATTTATGATTTCCCCTTGACAGAAAACATTTAATCGGTTATACTATAAGAGAAACTATTTATTAACAGTATAACTAGAGGTTCACTATGTTTAAGAAACTAATTAGCAAACTAATGAAGAGTGTCGGATACGTTCGTACAGAGCGTTTAACACTTGCCACGTTGGAGATCAGGGGGCTGGAAAAGGAATTACAAAAGGTAGTTGCACAGTGCGAGCAATTAATGCGTGAAAGTAATAATCTTAAAAATGAAATAGCCATTCTTGCTGATGAGAATCAATCGTTGTGGGGGATGCTCGATGAGCTACAAAGTTCAAATAACTTTGGCGCTGACCAAGCCAAATCTATTATGAAAGATTTGGAAGAAGTCCTGACTGACGAGATGATGAGAGACTTCAAACCTATTGGCGAGGCATAAGGAGTCAGAAAATGCAGGAAGAATCACAAGAAGCTGAAGGTGAAAGCATACTTGACTTGGAGCAAGAGGACTTAAAGCCAAAGCCTAGACCGAAACTGGCACCACGAGGGATAGAGATGTTCACAGTCTGCCGACAGCATGACGAAACTGGTGTGTCTGGAGAAGGGGTTATCATAGAAGGGGTTGTCTTAGGGACAGGTCAGTGCATTGTACACTGGTTGTACCCACCACCAAGAGGCGGCATTGCGATCTTCGATTCTATGACTGATTTTGTAAAAGTCCACATTCAGCCACATCCCGGAAATAAAACAATTATTACCTATCAAGATGGGGAACAAGAGATTTACGGTGACTAATTATAGTACGAGGGAAGACGATGAAAGAATGGAGTGAATATAAGAGCATCCTATCTGAAGTGGAAGAGTTTCAGAAAAAGAGGATGCGGAAGAATAAAGCTGGCAAAAACCGCTTGCTAGCCTTGGGGCCACAAAAGAATACTGCGCCATATACAGTCAGGCCCTCCATGAAAAGGTCTAAGTCAGCACCGCCGGGTTTTGCTGCCATTGGAGAATCCGAGGTTGATTTAGTTCCAGAGATACAAGATGATTTAAATCGAGACATCTGGGGCGATAATAATAAACTAAAGCCAGAAATAGCCGAGAAGCTAACACGAATAGCTGAAGACTTTTATGAAAAGTTAGATTTACCAACGCCCATACTGGACATCACCTTTACAGGGTCCATGGCAAATTATAATTGGACCAGTTTGTCTGACATCGATTTACACATTGTAGTTGATTATTTGGACATCAATGATAATCAGGAGCTTGTGAGAAACTATCTGATGGAAGCAAAATCAAATTGGAATCGCAATCACGACATTCAGATTAAGGAACATGAAGTAGAGATCTATGTACAGGATTCAAACGAGCCACACCACTCGACAGCCGTTTATTCTGTATTAAACGATGATTGGGTCATCCCACCCCGTAGAAAGCAATTTGAGGCAAGTGAGGACGCAATTCGTCAAAAAGCTGATGCCTTTATCGCTCGCATAGATCTGTTGGACAAGCTAAGTTCCGAAGGAAAGCACGAAGAAGTGTACGGCGATGCAGAAAGATTACGAGATAAACTAAGAAACTATAGACAATCAGGTCTAGAGACAGGGGGAGAATTCTCCACAGAGAACTTAGTTTTCAAATTTTTAAGGAATTCAGAAGAGATCGAGCGTATTTATGACCTTAAGAAGAGGTCATACGACGCTATGATGTCGGTAGAAGAGGTGCAAGGGTAAATAATTTGAATGGCAAAAGATGAAACGTATAGACTCGGAGACATAATCCGCTGGAGAGCAGCACAAATAACCGAGCAATATGACTACGGAATGGTCATAAAAGAACCAGAGATAGTTACGCATGGCATTTATACATTTACTGAAAAGCTGATTGAAATGCTCGACATCGAAGATGACACATTCAAGATGGCCGAGCCTTTATACAGCATCACAGTTTATTCCTTTGCAGACCAAAAAGTAATTACACTCTACAAAAATCCAGAGGACGTTCCTCTTTTTATAGAAAAAGTAACTTTTATTGAAAAAAACGAAAAAAGTTCTTGACAAGACACTCCGCAACGTGTATAATGTTATACATAAGACGGAGTTTTTTTATTATATGTCTATTGATACACAACTTTTAATTATTCACCTTTTGGATAGAGAAATCGTTCGAGCTAATCACATTGCCACTCTTGGCTATCGTGA
>WLWG01001603.1_pt1 | contig 19720 bp, 31 predicted proteins | sample 6712871 | NCBI WGS metagenome assembly WLWG01 (sample SAMN12718693, study PRJNA515312) | sponge metagenome | isolation source: marine sponge | host: Mycale hentscheli | place: New Zealand: South Island, Marlborough, Capsize Point | collected 2003-05-01
AATTGGCATTGACAACAATTCAATGGAAAAAATTATCAAAGGAAGAACTCGAAAACGGTCAAAAAGGAAAACAATTAATTTCTCAAAAACGAAAATTAACGAACGAACTTAAAAGATTAGAGAAACAGACCGGAGACACACGTCGCAATGTAGGAAATTACACGTCAGCACTCGGAAGATTGGGAAAGGTTGCAACACGTTTGTTTGTCGGTCGGACGATTGTCGACGGTATTCGTCGGATTGGTGGCGCGTTCGTTGATTTGTTTCAGGAAGCGAAGGAAGGAAATGAAGTCTTTCAAAAGTTCGACAGAACGGTCTCCGGACTGACGTCATCGGTCAAAGGTATCGGAGTATCTTTTCTTTCTGCCGTTGTTCCTGTTCTTCAGGAAGGTGTTCGACTGTTTCAGTTTTTCGGTGAAAAAATAAGAGATTCAGCAGAATCAGGTTCTGTTCTCGGAAAGGTATTTGATTTTGCTTTGATTCCAATCCGAAAACTATTATCTTTTATCCGTGAAATTCCGTTCGTGTTCACGGGAATAGTATCAGCAGGGAAACAACTCGGAACAAACATATCAAACAGTTTCAAGAAGTTAGGCAAACAACTTGAAATTGTGTTTTTGAACCTTGAAAAAATCAATCCGTTTTCTGATAGAAACAAAGAAGAAATTCAACGAAATATCGAAAACATAAAGAATCAAATCAACGGAATTAATGACAGTCAAATCGGAGTCGGTCAGGCGTTCCGCGATGCTTATAATGGAGCGAAGAAAGAATTTGAAGACTTCAAAAAACAGAAAGACGCGGACGATTTGAAACAAGCGGAGGAAGAAAAACGAAAAGAAAACGCATCTAAACGACGCGCGGAATTAATCAAAGAACAAAATAAATTGATTCAGGTTCAAATCAATCTACAAAATAATTTAGGTCAACGTATTGAAGCAATTGCGTCACTTCAGGATAAACTCGACAAAGCAGAAACCAACAACATAAAAGACAAACAAGAACGACTTTTAAGTCTTGAAAATGCAAGGTTCGAAGCAGAAAAGGAAGCGAGACAGAAATCAATTGAAGCAATCGAAAAACTTCAGGAGGACGCAGAAAAAAAGATTCTTGAAAACTATAAAGATAGCAGTCAAGAATACAAAGATTTTATAATTGAACGCGATGCTGAAATTTTGCAATTGATAGAAATTAACGACGGACTAGAAATTGAACAGTTGAAAGTTCACGAACAGAACAAACTCGACATCAGAAAGAAATTCGCGATTGAAACGATTGACATCGGCACAGACTTACAGAGTCAAATCGACGAATTGCAACAACAAGAAATCGACAATTTCAACGAAAACGAAGCGAAGAAAAACGAAGAAAGAAAACGAAACGCAGAAATTTCGGAACGTCAGGAACAACAACGAATCGAGAAAAGAAAAAAGAATCTTGACGAATTGACGGACGGACTGATTGAATCAAGCAAAAAAATAGGACAGGCGATTGTCGACGTATTTGAAAAACAGTCACAACTTGCGTCTGATTTAGTTGAACAACAGTCTTCAAAGGTCGAAGAACAACAACAACGCGCTCAGGACGGACTTGCAAACACGTTAAAATTTGAACAGGATCAACTCGCAAAACGTGAAGGTGAAAGAATTCGCGCGGAGCAGAAAGCAAAAAACACGGCTAAAATTCTCGCACTATTTTCGCTTGTTTCCGCATATGCTCAGAGCGGAGATGCCAACGCATTGCAAAGGGGACTTGTCGATTTTGCTTTATTAACTGCTTTGGAATCTGCGTTCACCGGATTCGAAGACGGAGGATTCACGGGTTCAGATTCATCGAACAAAAAAGTGAAAGGAGTTGTTCACGCAAATGAATATGTTGTGACGGCATCAGACACCGAACGGTTCGGTCTTCGTGACAAATCAGGTTCAGAATTCGGTTCTGCGATGTCTGATTATTTCGCGGAACAATCTCCGTTATTGTTGAACACATACGACGAACAGAACACACAATTTTCAAACGGCATAAAACACACGAATCGCGTCGATTTCTCGCGTCTTGAACACGAAGTTCGCGCAATGCGTCAGGCGTTCCAAAATCAGCAAAGGAATGACTTTGACATCGAACACATGACTGATTATTTTGTCGACATCGCGAAACGTGTGACACAGAACAGAATGACGACCGTCACAAAGGTCAGAAAACGATTATAATAAATGACTGATATACGACATTATAGAAACGGAACAATTGTCAATCCTCGCAACTTTGAGAATGCTAAAGTTGTGATGGATTGGAAAGGAACGAAAGAATCCGCAAACATTACCATCGACTCAATTGAATTGGTCGGTCAGGAAGGTCACGACCTTCGTGAAAGAATCCTTTCGGGTTTGTCCGGTGGTGTCGGTTTCTTCGAAGGTGAACCGTATCAGATACAAATCGGAGAACAATCGAATCCTGACGGAACGTTCAACGGTTACCTTGATTTAAGTTCAGGCGTTGAATTTATCGGTGATTGTGATGTCCGTTGTTCGTTGAAACGGGAACAGGGTTCAGATTGGTTGAACGATGTCGCGGACGGGTTTTCATATAGATATCTCGAAAGTATTGGATTAATAAAAAACGAAGATTTCGACGGTGTTCCATATTGTATTAATTATATTCCTAACGGTGCGATCCTCCTGATTTTGTCAATCAGTTTATTCAGTATGACGAAGGAATTAATCGAGTCAATTAAAGCAGTTGGCGAAAGGACTGCCGACCTGATTGACGCATCGACTCCGGTCGTGACTGTTCCTCCCGGTCTTGACGTTGGTAATATCATCATGGTCGCGCTCAAATTAGTCCTTCAGATTGCGTATACTGTTTTGATTATTGTCGCAATCGTTAAACTGATTGAACAGATAATCGAGGAATTAATGCCTCCAAAACGTATACATTTAGGAATGTCAATCAAAACTTTGTTTGTCAAGGCTTGCGAACATTTGAATCTGACTTTGTCGTCGTCTTTGCTCGACAATATTGACTCCGGTCAAAGGTGGGTTTTGATTCCTTCAAAGAATCATCGAGGAGGAGAGAAACCGACGAACGCAGGTTCAGATTGGAGGGAGACAGGCGTTCCATCGCAACAAGACGCAACGGATACATTTGGCGGAGTGATAAGAACGTTTAAAAGAATGTTCAACGCAGATTTTCAGATTCGTGACGGTGTTTTCATTTTCGAACGTGTCGATTTCTTCAGGAATCAATCGAATTATGTTATTCCTGACACGTTCATCGAACAGGACAGATTCATCGACACGAACACGTTCAACACCGACGAAATCAAATCAAATTTTGTAATCAGTTACGCGTTCGACAGTCAAGACATGAACACACTTGATGTTCCTGATGGTCGTGTGTTTCAGGCGCAACTCAGTCCATCTGTGACGGTGAACGAAAATCTCAGGACGTTGAAAGGACTCGAAGAGATTGCGATTCCGTTTTCGTTACCGGTCCGAAAGAATAAATTGACAGTAATCGAGGAAGCAGTTAAATTCTTGGTATCTGTCGCGGACGCATTGACGGGACAATTAGGAAATCCGCAAAGTCTAAGTGGACAGATAGCGAATCGAATCGGTGCGATGCACTTGTCGAGTCATTTTTTAAGTCTTCCGAAATTGGTGTCAATGTCAGGAGGGAGTCTATCATTTAAACAACGTGAAATTTTAGGTTCTCCGAACTTATGGAACAACTATCATTTTTTGAATAGTTTTAAACCTATCAACGGACAACACAATCAATATTATCTGTTCCGTCAGCAAAAAATTCCTTTTTGTTTTGCGGATTTCTTATCTTTACTCAACAACAACAAGGTGACGACACCATCAGGAGAGGACGCAGAAATCGAATCCGTTGAATGGAATGTGTGGGACGATTTTGCTTTGATTGATTATCGTGTCAATCGGTTATATGACAATAATTTCAAAATAACATACTTATGACAAACGAGAAATTAAACGAACAACTAAAACAATTAAATGAATTTGTCGTAAAATCAAACAGACAGATTGAAATCGCGGAACAGTCCGTAAATCTGTCGATGGAATCCGTCATGAACAACACAGACGACACACAATTGAAACAGATGCAGAGTCATGTCGCAAATGTCAAAATCTTATTGAATAAAGCAAAGAAAGGAAAGGACGTCGAGAACGAAATCAAACAATTTTCAAAAAATCTGAAAAATGCCCGTACAAATAAAAGATAGAGCATATCAGTCAATATTCCGTCCATTAGACACGAATGTCAATTGGTTACTCGGAAACGTTGGTGTGTGGCAAAAATTGACCGTTGAATGTGATTTTGCCGTCCGCGTTGAATTCGATTCAACAAATCAATTGTTTGTCGACAGTCCGAACGTCCTGACGTTGACATCAGGCGATTCTTGGAATGATTACGGTTTCGCTGAAGGCGATTCAATTCTGTTTCAATGGAATCACGTCGACACATCAGGAAGTCAACCAATAAAATGGTATAACGTCATTGGATCATTTACTGTTCCTGCGGATGCTTTAATCATTGACAGAATTGAAAACGAAAAGGCCTTCGTTGTTGACGTGAACGGCAATCCTATAAATTTCAATCTTTGGTCAAATATATTCCCTGCACAGTTCGGTGACTTTGCCGTCGCTGATTGTTCGGTTGTGACAATATCGAAACCGCAAGGAATCCGGTTCACTTATGGACACGTTGAAAATTCACAATTTCAAAACGGAGATTTATCGTCCTTCATTGACGGCAGTCTGACCGAATTTCTTGCGGAGGACACCGACACAATGCCGACGGGATTCTCGAAACCGATGACACCAATCGGTCAACAGTCAGGAATGTCTGTCGCGTTTTGTAATCTCAAATACATATCACAACAAAACGAGTTTTTCACTTATGAAATAGAAATTTCTTACATGATTTCGTCCTTCTTCGACGACATCACGACATTCCAAAATGACGTCAGTCCTCCGCAAACATTTGACGCGAACAGTCTGACAGATAATTTTAAAATTATAGGTTTTCCCGTTTACAACAACCCAAACATTAAGATACAAACAGATTTGTCTGATACTGCGAAGTTAGGGAATACCGGTTGGTTTGATGAGAATTTCAACGGTCTGACGAATCCGTTCACATTATCAAATGTTGTTTATCGGAATCAATCAGGTGTGAATGTGTCGTCATTAGATTATGCGAACACAATCACGGCATCATGTGAAATCACAGGAATTCAAAACTTAGGAGGACAAACACAATGTGCTTTCGGTTTTGCATGGATTCCTGTCGAAGATTCGGAGTATAAAAACAATAATTTCGGGTTTTATGAAAACTGCAAAATGAACACAGGAGGAAACGCGGATTCATTTTCTGATGTGTTCACGGTTCAACTCGGTTTCACTCCTGACGGAACACTTCGTTCAGGTTACGGAATCGACAACGCATTGATGAACGTTCAAAACGTTTTGTTTCAACGAACGGCATCCGACAGAATCAGTTTTTCAGCGGATTTTATTCCGACTCCTGAATTCTTTGCATTCATGGACGCGAAGGATATCACAGAAAGAAATTATATTTTGTGGGTATCTGTCGCGGATCAAAACGAAATTACAAATAAGTCCGACCGTGTTTCTTTGTTAATGGACTTTAATCAACTCGACACGTTCATTGAACCAATCGGTGAATATGACGGTATGACAATTGAATTCCTTGACCATACACAAGACGAAACGTCTGTGTCTGTTCCTTGTGGCAACGATAACCGAATCGAGGACGATTTGCTTGCAAGGATATTTTTTCAAATCGACACGGCAATTTCTTCGACAATTCCGGTCGTGACGTCTGTCAGTTATGGAATAATAGCTGAACGACAGTCCGACGGGTTTTCTTATTCTCTCGACAATTATCAGATTGATGTGACGCAATTTCCGAATCCGTCACAATTCAATTTTTCGTCGTCACGTGGTTTTAAATTAGGAGCAGGAAACAACAAGAACTTTATAAAACTTGAATATTGGTCACCGTTGGACGTCGGAACATTGCAAGGTGTTCGCGGATTGTACGGATTCAAAATCAGGTGGGAGGATTGGATAAAACGTCTAAACATTCCGGACACAGTCAAAAACGACATCTTTGACAACACACAAAAACAGAACGGACTTTCGAATGATTGGTATCATTATTTGACGACATCAGGATATAATTTGTATTTTGTTGTTTATACTGATGCAATCCTGAACGGTCAGGTTGTGCGATATGAGAACAAAAAACAATTGCAATTCGTCGATTACGACGCGAATGCAGACATCACGACAGAGTTTAGATATTATCGACAGAGTGACAACACACTTTTGAACGGTGGCATTGATCCCGTGACAGGTGGCGATTTAGGTGTGATTCTAAACAACGAAGACGTCAGACTTGAAATTGAATACACACGAACAACCGGAACATGGACGACCTTGTCAACAGTTTACGGTCTTAATTGTATCGAAGTAGATGAAGGAATCGGACAGATGGAGTTCAGACAATTGTCGTCTATTTGGTTACCTGAAGTCGACAATCCTTTGACACCGTTATCAGGCGACACACTTCTGAATGTTCAGATAATTAGTCCGACGGTGTTGCGTTGTACGTGTTTAATCAATCCGAATAAATTAATCGAAGCGAACAGATACAAAATCACAGGACGCGAAGGTTGTAAACTACCATAAAAATGTATTATTGTTACAATTTAATATCATGCAATCCTTTAAATTATCCGGACATAACAAATCTATGTCGAAAGAATCCGCATCCGTTTGACGGTCAGGTTGTATATATTAACGAATCACCAATCAATCCATTGGAAACGTACACGTTGACATTTGTCGGTCTTAACACGTGTGTCTGTAATTCGTGGATTCCTAAATTGCGAGTGACAACAGAATCGTCATGTGTTCCTGTTACAGAGATATTTCAATATCGCAATTGTGAAGACCCGTCAATCGTCAGAAATTTCGGTTTTCCTGTTCCGCCAACAAACGCAACATTAAGAAAAGACGGTGATTGTGATTGTTGGACTTTCGTCGGAGAGGAAGCAGTTGCTGACGAAATTCTTGCAAGTTATTCCGAATATGACGATTGCAATGAATGCCTATCAACAAGGGAGTCAGAATTGTGTCCGCAAGGTGAGAGAACGGTCGGTTTTGCCGTTCGTGTTAATCTCCCTGAAAGTCCTCCCGTTGACCGTGATTTCTCAAAATGTTGTTATACAAATTTAGCTCTTGCGGACGTGTCGGATGATGACGAATACAAAAACGATTTCTCAGGTGTGTTTTTCAAACGTGAAACACCATCGTCGACGGTTGTGTTCAAACTTGTCGACACGGTCACGTTGACGGAGTATTTTTTGAATTCTGATACTTACGGAACGTTTCAGGATTTCGGAGGAATTCAGGAAGATTTGTCGTTTTATATTGTAGATTGGCGTAAAGTTCTGACATTACTCGGTTCAGGAACATATCAGATAAAAAAAGAACTTGACATTGTCGGAATTTCTGTCGATGTGTTTTCAAACACTTTCACGTTGAAACCGTTTTCCATCGACAACGCAGACAACACCGTCCGCATTGATTCGGTAATGGACGGAAAACTTGTCAACATTGACACAGATTTCAAAGGTACGAATTACAAAACATCTGTCAGGTTGCGCGGATATTTCGGAAGGAACGAACGGACATTCGAACAGGACAACATCGCGCAACGTGATTATAATCTGATACAAAACACAATGTCATCAAAATCGTCCTATCAATTTCAAGGTCTGCAAATTCCCGAATGTATCACGGTCGATTTGTGGAATTTTATCCTTTTTGGCAATGAATTAATTATATCAGATTACAACAAAAATAATCATAGTTATAAATACGAATTGATTCCGGTCGTGTTAGAAGATAATAGCGGAACGGAGTTTTTCGTTCAAGACCGAGCAGTAAATGTGAACCTGAAATTCACGGACAAAAAACAAAATAATCGCAAAATAAACTGTTGAGACTATGGCAATGAAAGTGTATAAAGTCGGAAAGTCCGTACTAATCGAAAAGGACGCGAATCCTGTGATTGCGATTCCTGTCGCGTTTTCTTCTGTCCGTATTGTCAACGAGACGGTGACGGTGTTTTCAATTTTAGACGCGAATGTGTCCGAGTTCGACACGGTTGCAAACATTCAGGACTCAGGAGGAACACCAATCGGAAACCTGACGGAAGTCGTGAAGTATTTGAACGGTTTCATTTTCTCAGGTTCAACGACGACACAAACAGAAACAACACCGTCAGGTGGCGAAGTGAACACGGGTTCAAATGTCGGAACGGGTGACGGAGTTTTCAAACAGAAAACAGGCGTTGATTTAGAGTTCAAAACATTGATAGGAGGGACGAACGTCACCATCACGAACAACGCGAACGATTTGACAATTGACGCGTCAGGTGGATCGTCTGCGGAACAGTTTTATCTTGAACGTGTCGAAACGATTGACAATGCAACCGCGACACCTATCGAATATTTTACGGAAGTTCAGGGAGGAACGGAAATCAGCAACGTCATAAATGTGACAGGAGGGACATATTGGTCAGAATGGTCATTCATCTGTTTGAACACGTCAAAGTCCGGTCGTGTTGTTGTTGATTTGCAAGTGAATTCTGTTGATGTTTTCAGTCAGTCGTTCAGGAGAGAACCAAAGGACAACGATGAAATTTTTTATATTTCAATATCAAAACAGATTGCACTTTCTTCAGGCAACAACACGATTCAAATTCAACTAACAAATGACGGAAGCGGAACGGGACGGATATTTGAAGCAAACGCACAAATAACAAAAGTTTAAAACATGGCAATCACAGAGTTCAAAATCACAAACGAATCAGGAAGTTCAATCACAATTCAATCCTTAGATAGTTTTGTTTTGGTGGGAAATGCCGTCGATGTTGATATGTTCAGCGATGCGAACGGTGGTTTTTCTGTCGAAGATATAAAAAACAACGCAGAGATTGAAGCACTTTTGCAAAACGGAAGCGTGACGGCATTCGACCAATACGGAGGTCAATTTTTGACAATTGTTCCTTTGTTTGGGCATATTTATACACAGATTGTTCCTCCGATAATCACGGCAACCGTTGACGATTACTATCCGGTCGGATGGGAAAATGCTAAAATAATTTGTTTAGATTTGCAAGGGATTAAAAACTGTACAGGATTTAAATCAAGCTATCACGGAGACCGTCGAATTATTCGAAACGACTCCGCATATGAATTTAAATTAAAATCAAATGATTCAGCGAGTCAACCGGAAAACAGAATTTTCGCGTCAGAATTTAGGACAAATAACGGAGATTTTAGACTAAAAAAGTATTCAATTGTAGAGATAATTTATCACGGAATTGAAGAAAAGTGGTACACTATTGACGCACAAAAACCGTAAAAATGAATTTATACAGAAAAGACATCGGAGTTCCATTTGTGAATCAAGCCGTTTCGGGTGTTTATCCTTATCAGTTTAGTGATGAAATCCTGACGGATTGGTTTGATATCACGTCAATCGTTAATGTTGATTTATACGGATCAATTGCGTCTGATTATGTCCGCGCAACATTTGAAACATGGTTGTTGTTTGATGAGAAGGAAGGAACAACGGAGTCCGAAAAGTGGAGCAATTGCGACATTGAAGAGAAAAAAGTTGTTGCACGTCGTCAGGTTGTGAACGACAAATCTTTGCGTTTAGAAGTTTTTACTCCTGAAGAGGACGAAATGAATTTTTCGAATCATGCAGATGTTTCGATATCATGCAGACGGGACAGAATCGAATCGGTTAAAATTAAGATTGGTTATTTGCTGAACGTTTTAGACCGGATTGATTTATTCAGTTCTGTCGACGTGATGATTGAAAAATACATCAATGTAAACGATTCGAGTCTGACGAAGTGGATGCACGACGTTGACGGATTTCTGTCAAAACCTTATTATTCAGAAGAAATTGAAAATATATACATTCAAGTCGTTGAACTTGGTTTGTATTAAATTAAAAACATGGATTTCACAATATTATTTCAACGTTTCGCGGAGCAAAGTCCCTTGATTGTTCTTTGTGGTCTTATTATTTACAATCTTCTGAAGATGTACAAAGAAGAGAAACAACTCGCAATTTCTGAACGAAAGGAACACATCGCGGAAATCAAAGAATTGAACGAATATGTCCGAGAACGTGAAGCGGAACACATCGAAACATTGACAAATCTGTCCGTCATTTTGAACAGTATTGACGACAAGATGAACAACTTAAATAAAATGTTATGAAAAAAGACATCAAAGAAATCACGACAAAGTTGAAAGGAATCAGAAAGTCAATCAAAGACAAAGCAGACGCAATAAAAGAACGACAAAAACAAAAAGCATCATGATAATGTATCACAATGCTTTAATCTTTGATTTGTTTGTGTTTTTAGCTTAGAACGGAAGTTCTGAATCCATATCTTCCGGACTTGGAACGTCGTCCATCACAGGGACGAATTCATCAGGTTCGTGTTCAATTTTCCATCCGGTGATGTTGTTGAAAAACTTGTCAGGATTGGACGCTGACGGTCGTGAATATACGTCGACGAAGACAGTGACTGTCTGTCCTTCCTTAATAGGTTTCAACAACTCCATTCTTGCATTGATGAAGTCAATCGACACGTGAGGATTATATTTTTCCTTTGTTTCAATTATTAGATTTCTTTTACTGAACTTGTCGCTGAATTTCTCCGATTTGAAGATTTTAAAAACCTTTCCGGTTACTGATGTTTTTATCATTTTGAACGTGTTTTGTGTTGTTGAGTTAAAAAAAAGGACAGGAAACAACGACGGAAATCAAACAACAACATCAAAAAACCGTCTAAACCTGCCCTTTATAGTGTAAAAATAGTACTAAAATTTTAATAATATATTATAAATATTGTTTAATCTTCGACTGTTCGACGGCTATCTTTCGCAATGTATCCGTTTCATCAGGTTCAGGAAGATAAAAACCGTTCTTTGCTGACCAATTGCGGAATCGGTCGATTGCCGTCGTCATTTCTTCCTTTGTCAGCGATGCCGAACTTCGGAGAATGATTTCTGTTCCGAGAATGCCGTCAACGGTCTGCAAAAAAATGTTCTCGTTGCACTTCATTTTGAAAAAATTCTGTTTGACACATTCGACGGAGTATCCTGTTTCAATCGCGAAAGCCGTCAGTATTAAATAAAGGTAGTTGTTCTGACGGAGTGAACGCGTTGTGATTTCTCTCAGTTCAACGGTTTTCTGTTTGTCGATTAATTTGTTCGCACGACATGAAAATCTGTTCACGTCGTGCGGATCATTTAAGTCGTATATCATACAGGAACGTTTTCAACCATTCCGTCAATAACTTTTTTTGCATTCGCTGAAATCGAATATTTGCATTTTATCGTTGACCATCTGTCAGATTCTGCGATGATGACACCATCACGTCCGATTCCGTCCCTGATGAACTTCGCGACATCGCTATATTTTGCCGTTGGTAGTGACGGCAATTTCTTTGCTTTGGGTTTTTGTGGAACAGGAATGTTGTCTGAATGTTCAGAATCTGTGTCGTCGACCTTACCGACCGGAGTCAGGAACGTATTGATAAGACAGTTTTTCAACGCATACGTCAACGCCTTTCCTGATGCTTTGTCTTGACTGTCGACTCCGTGACCGTATGAACAGAGTTCAATTGATTCTCCTGATGTATGTAATAAAAGATACTTAACTTTTACGGAGCAAAAAATCGACTGTCGTGTCCTTCCGTTTTCCTCCCATCGTTCGACCTTGATGTCATCCTGAACGTCGGTTGTTAATATGCTCAGACCGTTTTCTGACATCGTTGTGTTGAACGCAATCATGACGTCGAACATCTTTGTCCCGTCGTATGAATTGCGACCGAATCCGACGGTTGCGTTTTTCTCTAAATTCTTAACTGATTGCGTGACCTTAATAATAGCCTTTGAAATTAATTTCATGATGTTGTTGTTTTAAATTAAAAAAAAATAATTGTGTTGTTACTTGCAAATATAATATATTTAATCTAATTTCGCAATATACTTACGAACAAAAATAAAAATAATTTTTTAATGAGACAACAAACAAGGCGATTAATAGCTGATTTGATTCGTCAGCACATGGACGACAACGGAATCACGTTCACGGATGAATGTCCGTTTCCTGTTTCGTGGCGTACGATATGGGCAATTCGCGACATCAGGACACAGAGAAATTTCACAACGAAAACACAAAAATGTCTTTGTGAGTTCTTCGAACTGAAGTACAAACAAGACGGTCACGACCTTATAATAGTATAATGGAAACAATTATTCAGATTGACGGAGTCGTGAACGGACTGAACGGAAAGAACGGATTGATCCGTCAGCACTTTCATCAGGCGAAACAGACGCGTGAAAAATATCGTTTGATTATCATGTCACAGACGCGGAACAGACACAAGGGAAAGGTTGTCGTCGAATACATTGGATATAAAATCAGATTGATGGATTGGGACAATTTCAGCGCTTCGTTCAAACACATCGGTGACGCGCTTGTCAAATCAGGAGTTATAAAGGACGACAATCCGAAAATCATCGTTCAATTTCTCCCTGAACAAATAAAGGTATCGAAAAGAATAGAGCAAAAAGTCATTATAAAAATAAAAGATATTTAATCATGTTTATAATATTATACAAATACAACGGACAAGGGAAAGAATATAAATCCGAAAATTATCACGATGCCGTCCGAATGTATTGGTCAATGTTGAAACATAAAACAATATATTCAGATGTCAAAAAAAACTTTCAAATTCCGGTCTGAAGAGTGGGACAATTATCTGACGTTTTGCGATTTCTTCGGAGTGAAACCGTCGAACGCGAAGAACATCAAACTGTTTGTTCAACTCCGGAAACCTAAAATTGTATATAATTAATTTACTAACTATAATTTAAACAACAACATCATGAAATTATTCAAAATTTTAACCGTTTTATCAATTTATTTGTTTTCTCTGTCACTTATATCGTCGAACGTGAAACAGTTCAATGACGACGATTCTATCAAAGAAATCTTTGCAGGACGACACGACAAGAAACCGACAAAAACAAAATACAATCTTTCAGGTCTTCCGGTCGGTCGGAAATGGTTGACGTCGAAGGAATGGAAAGGACGTCACATCAGGAAGAACGACGTTGTCACACGTTCACGTTTCAAACATTGGAAACAGATTCACATCGAGACATTCGTCAGGTTCTTCGGTCAGGAGATTCAGAAGGAAGTGAACGACAACTTTCCTGATTTGTGCGCGTCGGTCATAATTGCACAGGCAATAATTGAGTCGAATTTCGGTTTGTCGCGTTTAGCAGTCGAAGGAAATGCGATTTTCGGACACAAACACAAAAGCAAAAAAGGAAAGTATATTGTCGCACATGACGACAGTCCGACGGACAGATTTTCAGTTTATCCGTCTCAATGGTTCAGCATTCGCGCACATTCTCACCTGATGAACGACAAGTACAAAAAGAGAATTGTCGGAAAGTATAATCAAAAAAATTGGTTGATTGCGTTGTGTGGCGCGATGACTCCGAAAGCATCTCGAAAATATCACGAATCAGGTAACTTCTTATATGCGACGTCTTGCATGACTCCGGTGTGTTATTCGGAGAAATTGAGACGGATCATCAATCAATACGATTTGACACGTTTTGACAAGAAATAGAGATAAACATCAAAATATCTTCCGAACTACAAAATTCCTAAGTCGTTGTAAAATAGCGATTTAGGTTTTTTTGTTGAAAAAAGATTGAAAAAAGATTGAAAAATTCGTGTGAAATGTTGCACGAATGGAAAGTATTTTGTAGATTAGCATATTGTTAATAACGAAATATAATTTTTTAATCAAACAACAACAACAAACTTTATCAATTATGACAAATCAAAAAGTAAACAACGTTAAGGATGTTATTATTTTTTTAAATGCTAACGGAATCAATCAATTAAATGGTAATTGGAATGTACAAATGGCAATATTGGGAATGTTCAAAGGAAAAATTCCACAAACCGAAATCTTAAAAGTTGTAAAAAATATAATTGAAACAATTTAAACCAAACACAACCGGAGGATTCGCGTCCTCCGGATTCTTTCAAACAACAACAACAACAACATCATGACATCAACAAAGCAATTCATCGAATTACAAAACGCGTCGGACAGAGAGGAAAATCTGTTCGAATCCATCGCGACACGTCTCGGACACCTGAACAACAACGGACTCGAAACAATGACGGAGTTCGGCAGTCGTTACTACTGCGACGACCTTCAGGACGTCAAAGACCTGACAGACATTTGTAAAGTAATAAACATATCATTCACAACAGGAACGGAAGTTCTAAAATAACAACAACACTATCATGAAAAATTCAAAAGAGAAAACAATCGAAATTATTAAGGACATCGAATTGACAATCATCGGCAAAATATACGCTCATTGTTGCTACAAACACGACGGTTTCGGTCGTCCTGTATGTCACAAAGACCTTTCTGACATTCACACAAAACTGTGTCAATTACCGTCAATGATTAAGGCATCCGCGAAGTATAACGAGAAAGAAAAATTTCTCTGTGAAGAGTTCGGAGGATTTCAATTCACTCCGTTGTTCATGACGATTGAACAGATGGAAATTCGCGGAAAACAATTATTTGCGGATGACCTGAAGAGACAGGAAGAACGCGACAATCAACACGACGCGGATTCATGTCCGACAATCGCGGACGACGAAAACAGTAAGTACTTTAATTTTGGCAAAAAATAAATCATTCACGGAGGACATTCCGGTGTCCTCCATTTTCAAACACTATTCAAATATTAAACATTATGAAATCATTATTCAGCATTAACGAAGATATATTAACAACGTTCGACTTGATTGAACAATTTTGCACAGAGAACAACACGGACGAAATTCCTGAACATCTCGCTGATCAACTATCAATTTCTGAATCCGATATGTCGGAAAAAATCGAAAACTATTTCTTTGTGATTAAAGAACTCAAAGGTCAGGTTGAAACGATAAAGGAACACGTCAAACAGATGACGCAGAAACGCAAAGCAATCGAGAACAGAATCGAATCGTTGAAATCTTATGTCGGACATTCCGTTCAGATGTTCGGTCAGGAAAACAAGACCGGAAACAAGTTTTTCAAATCTGATTTGTTCAAAGTTACTGCATCGCGTTCGTCTCGTCTTGTCATTACGGACTCGGAATCTGTTCCTGAAGAGTTCAAAAAGGAAGTTCTGTCTGTGAAAATTGACAACGCAGGAATCAAAAAAGCAATTCAGAACGGTCAGAACGTCGACGGTGCAATGATTGACAATTCAAAAATAAATGTAACATTTAGATAAAAAACATCAGGGACGGTTTATTTTGAACGGCATTCAAATAATTTATTAAACTATTCAATAATCGAAACTTAATAAATGCCGTCCTTGTTTAAAAATTTGCCTATATTATGAAAGAACAGAACAAAACAGTCCGATTGTCAACGACAGAGATTAAACTGTCTAAAATGATACAAAAACATCTAAAGGACAACAACCTGATTCTCGACAAGGTCAGGACAGGAGAACAGACATCAGACATTCCGGTCGGTGGTCGGTCGTTGTTCATGATTGTGAAACAACGTGAACGGATATCTCTGAATCTTCAAACAAAACTGATTGAATTCTTCGGTCTTGATTGGGAGTTGAAAATAAAAAAATCATGATTGAAAAAATATTGAAAGCATTTCAGGACGGAATCATCACAATGTCAGAATTGACTTTGTTGTTGAACATCCGTAAACGTTCCGAGAATCTTCACGTTGTCAAAATCAACGACGACAGTTTTCAGGTTTGGACGTCGGACAACAACATTGTCCTGATTGCAGACAAAAAAGAATCTGACCGATTTGTGTCTTATCACAGAGAATTGATTGAACGAATTCAAAAACTTTACGGTGAAAAAATTGATTAAAAAACACGGAATGTTTTCCGCGAAGGTCGTGACAGTCCTGTCCGCGTTAATGTACATTATTTATAAATTTATTGAACTACTATCATTATGAAAAAAGGAGACAAGGGAAACAAGGTCAAAAACCTACAAAAGAAATTGAACAAAATCATGTCCGTCGCGCTCGTCGTTGACGGACATTTCGGTCAGGACACACATCTGATAGTTCTCCGTTTTCAGGAAGTCAACAACCTGACAAGAGACGGAATCGTCGGACGTGTGACGATGTCCGCGATTAACAACCAATACATTCAGATGATGGAATCGTCGAACCTGATGACGTTCGGAAAGAATCGTTTCGTTGTGTTCGTCGATTCGGGACATGGTGGAATTGATGACTCCGGTCGTTATACGACATCAGGGAAACGCGCATATCACGACGGTGTTGAACTACATGACAACGGCAATTATTACGAAGGTCTTGAAAACAGGATCATCGCGGAACAGTTCATTCAGGAATTGACATCTGAAGGAATTCAATCCGTCCGTGTGTATCATCCGTATCTCGACACGTCTCTGTCTTCACGTACTAAGTTAGTGAACGATTATCTGAATCGCGGATATTTCGGTTTTTTAATCTCCTTTCATTCGAACGCAATCAGTTCGTCCAATAGTCCGGAGAAACTCGAACAGACGCGCGGATTTTGTGTGTACACGACGAAAGGCGACACGTTATCCGATAAGATTGCGGAAATACATTTCAAAAACGTGTTTGATAATTTCACAGATTGGAATCTCAGGACGCAACGGTCTGATGATTCAGATTCAGATTTCGAAGCGAATTTCCAAGTTCTGAGACAGACGGACACAGAACAGAATTCCGGTCGGTTCGGTGCAATTCTCGAAGAGTTCGGATTTCACACATCGAAACAAGACACGGAGTTCATAATTGCGAACAGAGACAAACGTGTTCATTGTGCCGTCCTGACTGCGAAAAAAGTCAAAGAAATGATGAAAAAAACACAAAAGTGAAAGAAAAAATAAAATAATCGTGTGAATATTTGCACGAATAAATATTATTTTGTAGATTAGCATATTGTTAATAACGAAATAATAATTTAAACAACAAAAACAACAACAACATGAAAAAATCAATCCGCGAAATCAGACGCATATTATTCGAGACAAATAAATTCACAGTAATTGAAACGGAAGAAATGACGAACAAAGAAAGTCGTGATTTTTTGTATTCTCAGGACGAACAGGACAAACAAATGAATGTAATTGACAACGGTTGTCATTTATTAATATGGTCAATTAAAACAATTTAATACAATGAATGAAAAACAACTGAAAGAACTCGGATTCAAAAAAATAATTATTAAAGATTTACAACTCGGTGATTTTGAATATTACAAATTAATTTTATTTGATTATTGGGAATTAAACGCAGATTTTGACAAAAAAACAAAATTTTGGATTGTTTCGGTTTTTGATATAAGTGAAATTGAAATCAAAGATTTTGAGACATTAAAACAACATATTGAACACATGAAAAAAATCACATCATGAACAGAAACACAAAAAAACTACAAAAACAAATTTCAAAAAAATTAGCTGAATCCGATTCGTGGGTTGTTCTCCGAACCGACAAAAACGGAAATTTTCACGTTCATTGTCCGGATTTCTCACATTTGCATTTGATACCTTTTTTTCTTCATTCAAACGACGAAATCAAGAAACAAGTTTTTGAAACACTTGACGCACTTGACAAAACAACAACGACATGAAATCAGGTTCATCAGGAAAACCATTCACAAAATCAGGATACGAATCAAGCGGATATGATGATTTTAAGGTTTGGAAAGATAACATTTTCGACCGTGACAAGTTCATCACCTACAAGAAACACAACGACGTCCTGACTGCATTATGTCGCGACGGTTTCGGTGTTGAGATTGACGCGGACGTGTTCATTGTCCGGTCTGTCGTTCGATGTCCTGAGACGTTGAAATGTCGGACTGTCGTCGGTCGCGTTCGGATCACAGACGGATTTCTGAAGATGTCGACGGACAGGAAGAAAGAAAGAATTTTAAAAACACTAAAAAAATAACATGAAAAAAGGAACATTGGAACACGTGAAAATGACGTATAATTTGCCGTTTTTAAAGGTCGGAATGAAGGTCAGACTCAACATTGAACCGTTTGAAATCGGTGTCATTGTTAGCGCAAATCAGAAAGGAAATTTAAACGTCAGGTATCACGGAAACAGTCATTTTGAAAATACGCATCCGACGAAAGCAATAACATATTTTAATAAACAAAATCAAGAAATCAAAACATTTAAATGATGATTATACAACTTACAGAAGACGAAGCCTTGACAATTGCAGACTTTTTAATCAACTCCATTGAAGCAATAAAGACACGACCAAAGACTCCGGAAGTCGGTGAATTTCTCGACGCGTCTCATCAGTTCATTATTCAGACATGGACGCAGTCGAACGAAGAGGACAAACAGATGATTATTGAAGAACATCAGAAAAAATTTAAAGATGGAAATTAACAAAATATACAATGAGAATTGTCTCGACACGATGTCAAGAATGCCGGACGGATTCATTGACCTGACAGTTACATCTCCGCCATATGATAACCTGAGAGAATACAACGGTTATGAATTCGATTTTGAATCAATAGCGAAAGAATTGTTCAGAGTTACCAAACATGGCGGTGTCGTTGTTTGGATTGTTGGCGATGCTACTGTCAACGGTAGCGAGACAGGGACATCGTTTAAACAAGCATTGTATTTTAAGGAGATTGGTTTTAATTTGCATGATACAATGATATATCATAGAATTTCTCCTTTTCCTGATGTTATAAGATATCAGCAAGGTTTTGAATATATGTTTGTATTTAGCAAAGGAAAACCGAAAGTATTTAATCCATTAAGAGAAATAAAAAGTATAAATTCTTTTAATTCACATATTAAAACACACCGTCAAAAAAACGGATTAATTACAAAACCTAATGATAAAGCAAAAGAAAGATTTAAAAAATCCTTAAAAGATAAAACAAAAACAAAAAGTAATGTTTGGTATTGTCCATCAGGATATATGCAAAGTACAAAAGATAAAATTGCATACGAACACCCTGCAATATTTCCCGAAAAACTCGCAAATGACCATATAATAAGTTGGAGCGATGAAAACGATTTAATTTACGATTGTTTTATGGGAAGCGGAACGACTGCAAAGATGTCTTTGCGCAATGACCGTAATTTTATCGGTTCTGAAATGTCAGCAGAATACTGCGACATAGCGAATAATAGAATCGAGGAAACAAAGAAAATGTTTGCTAAGTTACGATGAAGAAGGCATCACAGAAGGCGATAGAGCGCCAAAAAGAGCGTCTAGCGCAAATTAAAACGCTAGGTAATGGTAACACTAAGGGTCTACTGTCTGCGTCTGAAATACACATGGTCTTGCATGGTGAGGAAGACAAAAACAATCTTTTAACTATGCTTCAAGATGTGGAGCTACAGTATCCCATAGATGTCGTTATCAAAAAGGCTTCAAGGTCACGCTCTCTATCTCAAAATAGGACTCAGTGGCAATGGTTTAGGGACGCGGAAGCGCAAGGAGATCAGA
>WLWG01001605.1_pt1 | contig 19717 bp, 27 predicted proteins | sample 6712871 | NCBI WGS metagenome assembly WLWG01 (sample SAMN12718693, study PRJNA515312) | sponge metagenome | isolation source: marine sponge | host: Mycale hentscheli | place: New Zealand: South Island, Marlborough, Capsize Point | collected 2003-05-01
ACTAAAAGCAGAAAACGATAGCTTAAAAGCTAGAATAGAAACGTTAGAAAATAATTAATATGGCGTCATTATCCAATATAAACGGATTATTTGACGTTCACTCTACAGGAGCTATACTATTTAGTACATCTCATGGGACTAGTGGACAGATATTAAAATCAAATGGTAATGCAGCACCAACTTGGGTTGATGCCTCAACTGTTATTGGTGGACCGTATTTACCTTTATCTGGTGGCACACTTACTGGTGCTACAGCTACAGCTAGCGGTATATCATTTACAGTTGGTGGAGTGTTAACTGGTACAACTGCAACTTTTTCAGGAAATGTAACTGCTAATGCATATTTAACGTCAAATGGTTCATTAACTCCTAATAGTTTTTGGGGAACCTTAATAACTGCAGGTACTGGTTCATATGCTGATTTTGCTTTACTTGATTCTGGTACAACAAGAATAATGCACGTGCCAACTGGCACGAGAAATGTAGCTTTTGAATCAAGCGTAGGAATTGGAAAAGATCCAGATGCGCCGCTTGTAGTTTATAGAACTGGAGATGTATGGCATACGGTAATTGGAAATGATACTGGACAATTAAGAATAGGTGGTCAAACTGGTAATGGTGCTGTAATACAATCAAGAAATCAAGCTGGTACTGTTTTCAGAGATTTATATTTGCAAAGAGATGGAAAAGGAGTTGGAATAGGCACAAATCAAGTTTATCAAAAATTACAAATAAATGGTAGTGGTAACAACTGGATAACATCACCATCTATTAGATTATGGGATACTTTATATTCAAAAGGTTGGCTAGTTGGTAATGTTAATAATGCAACAGCTGGTGATTTTTACATAAGAACTTTGCCATCAGTAAGTGGAAATCCTGACGCTAACGTTCAAAAAGAGTTTGTTATAAAACATGCAACTGGATATATTGGTGTGGGAACATTATCTCCTAGTGCTAAATTAGACGTTTATCAAGGCAATATAAGAAGAAGTGGTATCAGTTCTGGTAGTTATCTTGAAATTGGTGACTTACCAGGTTATGGTGCTAATGCTTTTGCAAGTTTAACCTCTGGCGGTACAATACATTTTTCTAATAATGGTAAATATTGTGCCTATTTAGAGGGAGGAAACACTTATTTTGGTATATTAAATTCTTCAACACAAACAACAGTTTTTCTAAACACAAGTGGGAATTCTTATCTAACTGGGGGTAACCTTGGTATTGGAGTTTCAACTCCAGATACTCCTTTAGCTGTTTACCAAACTGGTGATGTATGGCACGCAAAAATTGGTAATGATTCTGGGCAGATAAGATTTGGAGGTCAAACTGGTAGCGGAGCTGTTATTCAGTCAAGAACAAATACTGGCACATCTAGAGATTTATACATACAAAGAGATGGTGGTCGAGTTGGAATTGGAGTAAACAGCACACCTTATAAACTCACAGTTGCAGATGCAATAGACAACTGGATGGCAAGATTTGAAAATGTTAATAGTGAAAATGTAGCTGTTTTTCTTGCTCATGCTAGTGGATATGGTATGGCTATTGATTCCTCAGAGAATGATTCAAAATATTTATTAAAATTAGCTGGCGGAACTGGTGGCGGAACTGGTAGAGGTTCACAAATTAGAATGATTGTTCAATCTAACGGAAACGTAGGAATAGGAATGACTTCCCCCACAGCTAAAATCCACGTGGATGGAACCACAAGTGTTCCAGCTGCAAGATTTTATGGAGTTGGTGGAACAATACCTCCTTTAGAATTAAGACAAAATAATACAGCTGGTTGGTTTGCTAAATTTTATTCAGATAATTTTGGAACTTATATTGGTGGTATTTCTTTTTATGGTTCATCAACAACTTTTAATACAAGCTCTGATTATAGATTAAAGGAAAACATAATTCCTATGAGTGATTCTATAAGTAGATTAAAAAAATTAAAACCAAGTAGATTTAATTTTAAGCAATATCCAGAAATAACTATAGATGGTTTTTTAGCCCACGAAGTACAAAATGTAGTTCCAGAGGCTGTGACAGGTAATAAAGATGAATTAGATTCAAGTGGAGAACCTGTTTATCAAGCTATTGATCATTCTAGACTTGTGCCATTACTAGTGGCTGCAATACAAGAATTAGAAGCAAGAGTAAAAGAATTAGAAAATAAATAATATGGCAAACCTTTCAAATATAAATGGTAAATTCCTGTTTACAGATGGAGACTTTCTTTTAATAGGTGGTGCTACGGCGAATAGTATATCTGCAACAGAATCAGGTGTTGCAATAAAAAATTCAAATGCAGCAACCTTAAGTCTACAAAACTCAGCTACAAATGGTAAAAACCATACATTATTGTCTAATACAGATGGTAGTTTTAATATAACAGATGTTGGAGTTGCAACTAGATTTACTATAACATCAGGTGGTGATGTTTATTTTCCTGAAACTTTAAGATTAGGAATTGGAACTACTAGTATTTATCCTCAAGGTGGTGATACAATTTTAAAACTATACAGCGCTAGTGGTGGATCTAGTTTATACTTACAAAGCGCAAATACAGGTAGCGCAACAACAGATGGTTCAAAAATTTATATTGGTACTACAGATTTAACTATATCTAATATGGAAGGTGAAACTAGATTTTTCAACGAAGGATCTATAATGATGAATATATCAAAGTTTGATGGTTCAGCTAATGCCAACCCTCTTACAAGTTCAAATATTAGAATTTGGACTCACTCAAAAACAGGTTGGCTTCCTGGAGATATTCTTTCAAAAATTGAGTTTTATAGTAACGATGTCTCTGGTATAGGCGCAAGAAACGCTGCGAGTATTAGAGTTGTTAACGAGGATGGTGACGGAAGTACAACAACAACATTTAGTGGTGCTTTAGCATTTTATACTTCAGCTTATAATTCAACTGAACAAGAAGCTATGCGTATAGATAGTTCAGGAAACGTAGGAATCGGAGATGATTCGCCTACAAGTAAACTGACTATTTTAGGAACAAGTACTGCTGCTTCTAACACACCTTCTGATGCTATTGTTGATATACACGGAACTTCAACTGCTCATTTACTTATGGGGGTTGCTAATGTTTCTCCTTTTGGTGCGTGGATAAATACTGATGCAACTGGTCAACCACTTGTTTTACAAGGTACAGGAGGAGATGTAGGAATTGGAACTGATTCGCCTGATAATTCTTTGCATATTTTATATGATGATAGTACAGTATATAGTGACAGTACTCATAATGCAGGAATACAAATAGAAAATGAAAATACTACAACAAACACTTTTTCACAATTACATTTTAGAAGTGGAAATTCAGATAGTTATATAAGAAGCATTAGAGAGGGAGATAATTTAGCATCTTTAGCGTTTTTAACTGATAATGGTGGTGCAACTGGAGATGTTGGTGAAGCTATGCGTATAAACAGTTCAGGAAACGTAGGAATAGGAACTGATGAGCCTGATGCTAAATTAGAAATTACAACTTTACGAGAAAATGGAATTAGATTATCAAGTTCAGATTCTACTGCATTTCCAGATGAATTATTAAGTGGTATTGAATTTTATTCTCCTGATACAAGTGGTGGTGCTGGTGTTAAAGCGTCTATACAAGTTAAATATAATGATGGTGATGCTAATTCTTATATGACTTTTTCTACAGGCACAAACACAGAAAGAATGCGTATAGACAGTTCTGGGACTGTTACTGTTACAAATTCAAGTTCAGCAGTTCTTAAATTACAAGCAGGAACTAATAGCAGCGCTTCTTTAAGATTAATAAATGATGCTCACGATTGGGATGTAAATTGTCAAACAAATGATAGATTTGCTATATATAGCCATACAGACGCAACCGAAAGATTAGTGATATTGCCTACAAGTGGAAACGTAGGAATAGGAACGACTTCTCCTGGCTATACATTTACAGTTTCAAAATCTATAACAAATGATTGGCTTGCTTTGTTTGGAAATACTTATAATGGAGCGGGAAATGGGGTTTTAATAGATGCGGGCAATGGAAGCAGTGGCGAAATATTAAGGTTAAGAGATAAAGATGGTAATAATAAAGTTTCTTTTTTATCAACGGGAAGAATAAAAGCACCAAATTTAGGAGGTTTTACTCCTACAGGTGCTGATTTAAGATATGATACAAGTGACGGAGAAATATATTATCAAACATCTTCTGAAAGATATAAAACCGATATAGTAAATCTTGAAAGTTCTTTAGATAAAATCAACACATTACGACCAGTAAGATATAATGATATAAAAACTGGACAACCTGCTTGTGGTTTAATTGCTGAAGAAACAGTTGATGTTATTCCTGAAGTTGTATTTAAAAAAGAAATAGAAGGTTTTGATGAACCTCAAATTGAAGGATTAAACTATTCAGATTTAATTCCTTTCTTAATTAAGTCAATACAAGAACTAAAAGCAGAAGTAGAAAAATTAAGAACTCAAATAAATAATTAATATGGCAATTACTTACAAATGGACAATTAACCAAATGAACGCACATATTCAAGCTGAAGGTGAGGATAATGTGATTTTTACAGTACACTGGACTTATGCTGGAACAGAAGAGTTTGGAGGACAACAATATTATGCAAGCTCAATAGGTGCTCAAAGCTTTACTTATGTAGCTGGAGAGCCTTTTATACCTTACGAAGATACTGAAGCTTTTGAAAATGTAGTTATTGGATGGCTTGAAGGAGCGTTAGATGTGCCTTCTATGGCAGCTAGTATTGAAGCTCAAATAGCAAAGCAAATTACACCTGTAAATGAAGATTTATACTTTACATGGCAAAACCCACCTATACCACCTGTTGAATAGTGTAAGTTTTGTAAAAAACAAGTGATAGTATAACTAAACCTATATCACTGTGGTAGTGGTATAAACCAAAAATAATGTTTAACCCTTAAAACCAAAAAACGATGACTTATTTTTATTCGTTGACCTCTTCAATGGGTCAACCCAAAACACCACAAATTTCCGAAGAAACTATTAAAGCTTGGAAGCACTTAGCTGAAAAGAAAAACTGGAGAATAGTTCAGTTACCTAATGGTTATTTTCAAACCGAGTACAAAGACCCCAGCTGTGATTGTAACGAAGACGAATGTTGCGACAGATGGTTCGATGTAACTAGACGTGAAACTTTAGAATCAGCTGAGGCTGCTATCGACGGTAGTGTTGATCACTATCAAAAGAAAGTGGACTTTATTAAAGGACCTAAAGTCGTCAAAACATTCAAATAATACTAAATCAAATTAAATTAAATTAAATTATGTCAAATGCAATTGTAAAAAATCTGAACTTTGGTTCGGATGCTAAAAACAATGTGTTTGCTGGTATTACGAAACTTACACAAGCTGTTAGCTCCACGTTAGGAGCTAGCGGTAAGTGTGTTATTTTAGAAGATACAGCAGGCAAACCAATTATTACCAAAGATGGTGTAACAGTAGCAGAATCAGTTATACTTTTAGATCCAGTAGAAAACATGGGTGCAACTTTACTAAAAGAAGCTGCAAGAAAAACTGTTAAAGAAGCTGGAGATGGAACTACAACAGCTACGGTATTAGCTCATTCAATATTAGAAGAAGCTTATAAACTAGAAAAAAAGTTTACATCAAGAGAAATAAAACAAGGTATTTTATCAACAACACAAAAAGTAATTGATCATTTAAAAGAAAATTCTATACCTGTTAAGGGTGATATGATAGATCAAGTTGCAACTATATCTACAAACAACGATCCAGAGCTTGGTAAAATTATAGCTGATGCGTTTAGATCTGTAGGTAAAAATGGAGTTGTTGTATTAGAACCAACAGAATTACCAGAAACTACATTTGAATTAGTTGATGGTGTTCCTTACAATAGAGGATTAAAGAATATACATTTTGTAACAAACAAAGAATCTAAAACTGCTGAACTAGATAAACCATTAGTGTTATTAGTTGAATCAGAAATAGAAAACATAAGGAAAATACAAAATGTTTTAGAACATGTTATTAAAAATAACAGATCTTTACTTATTATAGCTGATGTTAGCCAACAAGTGTTATCAGCTTTAGCTATGAACAAAGTTAAAGGTAATATAAAGGTAAACATAATTGACGCACCTGTATATGGTATAAGCAAGAAAGAAACATTAGATGATCTTTCAATTTTAACAGGAGCAACAATTATAAATGAAGATTTAGGAGATGATATTGATTTAATAGGGCCAGAACATTTAGGTGAATGCTTAAAAAGTGTTACAGAACAAAATGAAACTGTGTTACATTTAGTTGAAACAACTGATGATGTTAAATCAATGATTAAAAAGCTAGAAGATGAACTTGTTGAATGTACAGATCCTGTATTAACAGTTAAGTTAGAAAAAAGACTAGCAAGACTATCAGCTAAAGTAGCTATTGTAAAAGTAGGTGCTAACTCTGAGGTTGAGTTACAAGAAAAGCAAGCTAGAGTAGAAGACGCAATATGTGCAACTAAAGCTGCTATAAAACAAGGTATAGTACCAGGTGGTGGTATAGCTTTATTAAATGCTGCTGACGAAATAGAAGTTAATACGGAGTCAGAACAAGCGTTGCTAGAAGCTATTAAAGCGCCTTTTAAGACCATTTTACATAATGCAGGTATTGAAGACTACAAAATGCCAACAAGCAAAGGAGATGGTTTAAATGTTGTTACAGGAAATATGGTAAATATGATTGAGTCAGGGATTATTGATCCTTTACTTGTAACTAAAAGTGCTTTAAATAATGCGGCTTCTGTAGCTACTACTATTTTATCAACTGATTGTGTAATCAATAACTTAAGAATAGGTGATGAAAGCAATAGGTAAAAACTTAGTGGTTAAAATATCAAAAGCCGGTATATCTAAAACTCAAGGTGGTTTACTGTTAGGTGAAAAACAAAGAGAAGATATAAGATATGCTGAAGGAACTGTAGTATCAGCAGGAGCTGATGCAGGTGGTTTAAAAGCAAATGATGTTATTTATTTTGATAAAAATAATTCACATCAAATAGAAGTTAAAGACGAAATCTATAATGTAGTTAAGCTAGATCATGTAGTTATTGTTTTATGAGAATAGAACCTAGTGACATAAGAGAGTTAAACCTTTTAAAACATTATAGAATTATTAGAAAGTGGGCTTGTAAAAATTACGAGCTAAATGATGCAGACTTAGAGTTATTAATATATTTCGATTGCATGGATCTTTTTACACGAGAAGATTTTAAAATCGGTACGTATTCTTATAGTTGGGACAATAGACGCTGGAACAGATTACTTAAAGAAGGTTGGATAACGGTTTGGAGAAAACATAATCGCACAACCCAAAAGTATAATATTTATAAAGTTTCCTTCAAGTGTAAACAACTAATAAGTCGTATGTACCGAATTATGCTAGGAACAGAGGATATACCTACAAGTCTACATCGTAATAAAATAATGAAAGGTAAAACCTATATGGATAAAGTAATGATTACATCCATTAACAACGTTAACAAAGATAAAAACCGATAATCATGGGAAAAAAAGAAAAAAAAGTAGAGGTAAAAGAATTATCTCCTATTGACAAAAAGATTGCTAAGTTAGAAGCTAAAATCAAAGTTTTAAAATCTAAAAAATAAAGATATGATTAATCCTAATAAATTTGCTAATCAAAAAATCCAAGAATTAGGTAAAAGTCTTTTTCAAGGAGAAGAAATGGCTCAGCAAATGGCTAACAAGCAATTGGACCAACCAGTTCCTCCTCCAGGTCCTTATGGTGACATAAATCCCATAATGAACAAAGAAAGTAGAGAAGCTAGAAGACAAGAAAGAAAAAACATTAGAATGGCTAACAAAGCTTTACGTAGTTCAAGAAGAGAAAGAGCTAAAGGCGTAAAAGAACAAGGTCAAGAAAATTATAGCTATGATGGTTATGAAAAAGGTAGATATAATAAAAAAGGTGATGATATAGAATATGGTAAAGTAAAAAGATATTCTAAAAAAAATCCACCTAGTGGAAGTGATGCTAGTTTTGGTATTAGTGGTTATGTAAATGATAAAAAGCAATTTAAAAGTGCTTTAAACCAAAACGATCCTAATAAAGGTAGACCTTATGTTGTAAATAAAGAAAAAACAGGAACTTCTAGAGATACTTTACATTTACCTAAAGACACTTATGTTTCAAAAAGTGGTTTAGCTGAAGATTCTGATATTGATAATGCAGCAAGAAAAGCAGCCGCTGAAGGTATATATAATTATATGGGAGGAAACAAAAACTTTAATTTTGAATATTTAGAAGGATCCGGTAAAGTAAAATATAAAAAATAATATCATGAGCAAAAAAGGACAATATGGTAGCGATGCAGTATGGGGTGGACCTCATACACCATCGAACTTAAAAAAAGGTAATCCAAGATATGGTATGGATCCGATGCAAGTTTTAAAAGCAGATCTTCCATATAAATCAGGACCAATTAGCAGTATTGCTAAAAGATAGTAAAATTTCACTAAAATGAGTGATAGAATAAGTGAACACATCTCGCTTAAAGAAGGGATTAAATCTCACACAGCTACTAGGCTTGGTATTGATAATACACCTAGAGAAATAGATTTAATTAACATGAAAACTATTGCAGAACAAGTGTTTGAACCTCTACGTAAATGGGTGGGTGGTCCGATCGCTATTAATAGTTTCTATCGCTCGCCCCAACTCAATTCTGCTATTGGCGGAAGCACAACCTCTCAACATTGTATTGGTTGCGCACTTGACCTAGATGATAACTATGGTCATAAAACTAATGCAGAGATGTATGAGTATATAAAAAATAATTTAGATTTTGATCAGATTATTTGGGAATTTGGCACAGATAAGAACCCTAATTGGGTGCATGTAAGTTATGTATCTGAAGATGCTAACAGAAGAAGATGTTTAAAAGCTTATAAAGAAAACGGTAAAACTAAATACAAAATAATATGAACTCACCTTTTTTTAAAAAAATGATGAAAAACCCATGCTGGAAAGGCTATGAGGCTTATGGTATGAAAACTAAAAACGGTAGAAAAGTACCTAATTGTGTTCCTAAGAAAAAGAAAAAGTAATGGCATTTAAATTACCAGGCAGTCCATTTGAAATGAGAAAAACCACTCAAGGTAAAGGTAGAACTTTTAGAAAAACAGAAGAGGGTGCTGGTATGACTAAAACAGGTGTTAAACAATATAGAAGAGAAAACCCTGGAAGTAAATTAAAAACTGCAGTAACTGGTAAAGTTAAACCAGGAAGCAAAGCTGCTAAAAGAAGAAAATCATTCTGCGCTAGATCAAAAGGCTGGACCGGTGAAAGAGGTAAGGCTGCTAGAAGAAGGTGGAAATGTTAAATAAAAAAAAATAAAAAAATGATTAGAAATTATTACACTGATTCTTATAAGTCTGGAATAGTTGTAACACCAAGTGATACATTATTATTAGACGGCAGAACAAAATCAACAACACCGCAAAGCTCGTGGAAACAATATAACTTATATGTTGGTAATTCACCAACTACATTACCTGTTACAACAACTAACAATAATAACGCTGTAAGTAACTCAGCTAATGTTGGTTTAAAATCACCTAACCCACAAATTAAGGTTGGTATGAGAGTAACAGGCGCTGGTTTACCGGCTGATGGTCTTTTAATAGCTAGCGTAACAGATGCTAGTAATTATGTGTTACAACAAGCTGACACTATAGCTGCTGATGCAACTCTTACATATAGTTATGATACAGAGGCTATTTTAAAAGTACACACTGTAAACGATGAAGTGGTAACATTTGTAAAACCTGCTCAAGGTTTTGTATTACCAGTTAGCGTTGTACAAGTTTATTCAACTGGTACAGGTGGTGGTGTAACAGATCTTATCGCATTAAGTTAAAATAATAAAAAATATAAAAAACAATATTATGCCAAACATTAGTAAAAAAGTAGCTTACGACGTAAAAGAAGCTAGCAATCAATCGCTTTCTAAAAGTGCAAGAAAGCATTACGCAGAAAATGCACAAGCAGGTTCTAAATCTGATTCAAAACACGGTTCTTGGATCTCTAAACATATGAGTTCATAGTCATGGGAAAATATAAACACGAAGGAAAAGGCCGAAACATCTCAGTAGGTGGTGGCCAAGAAAGAAAAGACTTATTTAAAGATATGTCTGGAGGTTATAACGCTATGGGTGACTCAAATAGCCCTAACTATAAATATGATGGAAGTGCATTTAAACAAAGATATAGTTCACCTATGGAAAAGTATGGACCATTAAAAGGTAATGCTTTTGGTCACGCTATGCAAAAAGCTGGAGGTGATTACGATAAAGCAAAATCTATGTTAGAAATGAAAGGATCACCAATGTATAAATCTGGTTGTACAAGTGGTGGTGGATCTAAGTCTCCATATAAAATGGAAGGTGATCCTAAAAAAAAACTAAAAGGTAAAATAAATAAACTTTCAGGAAAACATAAAAAACTTTATGATGCTTATGAGCAAGGTCAAAAAGTAGATATGGACAAGTTAGGTAGAGTAGAAGATAAACTTGAAAAAAAAGAAAAAAAATATAGTAAAAAATATGGATCAAGTCCATATAGTATGATGGATAATCCTACAGCTAAACCTAAATCTAAACCTAAATCTAAAGGCAAAATGCAAAAAGAAGGTAGATTAAAAGCTACTATGACTAAAAAAATGCAAAAAAGAGGAATAGCTATTGGTGTAAGTGCTGCCGTTAGTGCGCCTAAAACTTCTTTTAAAAATAAATAACAACAATCAATAAACATTAACAACAAACAAAAATCAATTATTATGGCAAAATTTATCTCAATTCATTCATCAGGATCAGGTCTTGATGGAGGTGATGTTTTAATCGGAGTTGACGGCATCGTAGGTGTTGACGCAGCTTCAGGAACAAGTACAGTTATCAAATTAAACGGTGGTGTAATCGACGAATGTACAATTACTCACGGTTCAACAGGAACTACTCCGTCTGTAAGAGACGCGATCAATTACGCATTAACTGCTAATCCAGGTGGTGTAAAAGCTAAAGTTAAGCTTCCATCAGGAATAGAAGTTTCAAACGTTGTTTGGTCGTAATGAAACCAAAAGGCTTAGGTGATAGAATAGAAGATTTCACTAAAGCAACTGGAATTAAAAAAGTTGTTGATTCAGTGTCACAGGGTTTAAACATACCCTGTGGCTGTCAACAGCGTAAAGAAAAACTTAATAAATTATTCCCTGGAAAGTAATGGCTTTTAAAATAAATCCACCATACGTTATCGATAACACTCCAATTTACAATGTAGGTTTAGAGGAAGGTGTATTAGGAAAAGCAGACAGAAATGGAAGTATTTTAATAAGTAAAGATATTAAAGATCCAAAACAAATACAAGATGTAATTTCTCATGAAAAGGTTCACATAGACCAGATGAAGCGAGGTGATTTGGATTATGACGATAATAATGTTTACTGGAGAGGTAAACGTTATTCAAGAAAAACAATGGAGGAAGGTGCTAAAAATCTTCCTTGGGAAAAAGAAGCTTATGCCAGATCCTAAAAAGAAATTTAAAGATACGACAGTAGGTAAACTATTGTTTGGTGCTGCATCATTAGTTAACCCTGCTTTAGGTAACGTACTAAGTGGTGTAACTTCACCAGCTGAAGCTATTGCTGCTATCGGTAAATCCGATGTAAGTGGTGAAGATAAAATAAAATTACAACAGCTTATATTTGAACAACAAAATAAAGAAATGGAAGCTGTTACATCAAGGTGGAAAGCCGATTCAATGTCAGATTCATGGCTTTCTAAAAACGTACGCCCATTAGTATTAGTGTGGTGTATTGTTATATTTTCTATTGCTGGCTTATTAGACAGTGTAGATTCAATACCGTTTCACATAGGCGTAACCTGGAACGACACATTTGAAAAAGTAATGATGTCTGTTGTGTTAGCCTATTTTGGCGGACGCACGACAGAAAAGGCTACAAGTTTATTTAAAAAATAAATAAAACCTGTAACTATATTAATACATTAATAACCAATTAAATTAAATTAAAATGAGTGAAGTAAAATCAATTTCCAAAGACCAATTAGAAAAGATTCAAGGTTTTCAAAAAGAGTTAAACAAACTTTTAAATGAAACAGGTTTCTTAGAAGCCCAAAAAACCGCAGTATTAGCTAAGTTCCATGAAGTTAACAAACAAACTGAAGACTTCAAAAAAGAACTAGAAGAAGAATACGGTTCGATTAATATTAATCTTGAAGACGGTTCTTATACTCCTATCGAAAAAGAAGAAGAAGTTAAGGAGTAATGTCATCTGTTATTAGAAAAATCAGCATTGGATCTGATTACAAAACTGATGCAATGCATTATTCTCTAACTCAATCAGTATATGGAGGTCACACTATATCTCATATACTTTTTGACTCAGAAGATAATTCTTATAACATTTACATTAAAAAAAACAACGAGGTATTGCCGTGGAAGAAATTTAATTCTAACATGGCTATATCCGTTGAGTATGATTTAGAATACTAATGAAAAGTATTTTTGATTTTATCGTTGAACCTTACGGTCAGCGATATAATAATGAAGTTAAGGTAGGTGACAAAAGCCTCATAATTAACACTAAGTCAGAAAGTTTTAAATCTGTTAATAATATAGCTAGAGTTATAGCTGTACCTAAAGCTTATAAAACACCTGTAAAACCAGGTGATTTAATTATGATTCATCATAATGTGTTTAGAAGATTTTTTGATATAAGAGGACAAGAGAAAAATAGTAAGTCTTATTTTAAAGACGGTATGTATTTTGTTCAATTAAATCAAGTTTATTTATATAAATCTAAAGACAAATGGCAAGCTTTTGGTGATAGATGCTTTATAAATCCGATTCATAACAATGACGATCTAGACGCTAATTTAGAAGAAAGACTCATTGGTATACTAAAATATGGTAATAGTTCCTTAGAAGCGTTAGAAATACACGAGGGAGACCTAGTTGGTTACACACCGTTTGGTGAATATGATTTTATAGTGGATGGTAAGCGTCTTTATTGTATGAAATCAAATGATATTGTAATTAAGTATGAACGTCAAGGAAACGAAAAAGAATATAATCCAAGCTGGGCACAGAGCAGTTGAAGAGCTTATAAAAGTAGCTAAAGAAGCTATTGTTGATTCTGATGATGATATATCAGCTGATAGATTAAAAAACGCAGCGGCTACAAAAAAGCTAGCTATATTTGATGCTTTTGAAATACTTAATCGTATTAAAGAAGAAGAAGATATGTTAAATGATAAACCAAAAGAAGAAAAGAAAAAAGAAGCTTTTGGAGGATTTGCAGAAAGAAGATCTAAATAATGTATAAGCAAACTTTATATAAGGTAATTGATCATATAAAACCCCATGTAATAAAAAGATTAAATAAATCTAAAAAATGGGAGTACGGTTATAACAAAGAATATGATGTTATAGTTATATCTAAGAGTGGTCAAATAGGTGAGGTTTATGAAATACAAAATTTAAAAATAGCATTACCAAAAGAAAAAGATGTTAATAAGGATTACGATAAATGGCAAGTACATGAGTATCCAAAAGCATTAAAAAAAATTAAAACAATATTTGACTGGAAACAATATCCAGATGATTTTAAAGAAAAATGGTATGCGTATATTGATAGAGAATTTGCCAGGCGCCACGAAGGCTATTGGTTCACTAATAAAGGTAAAGCTACTTATATTACTGGTACTCATTACATGTACCTGCAGTGGTCCAAGATTGATGTTGGGCAAGCAGATTTTAGGGAAGCAAACAGATTATTCTTTATATTCTGGGAAGCTTGTAAAGCAGATAAACGTTGTTACGGAATGTGCTACCTCAAAAACAGACGGTCTGGTTTTTCATTCATGGCATCCGGCGAAACTGTCAACCTTGCCACTATCTCTAGTGATGCTAGATACGGTGTCTTATCAAAGTCTGGGGCTGATGCAAAGAAAATGTTTACCGATAAAATCGTACCAATTTCCGTCAACTACCCTTTCTTCTTCAAGCCGATTCAAGACGGTATGGATCGACCAAAAACAGAACTTGCATACAGAGTTCCTGCTAGTAGATTTACAAGACGTAAACTAGATAGTAACGAACAGCTAGAAGAGTTAGAAGGATTAGATACAACTATTGACTGGAAGAATACAGGAGATAACAGTTATGATGGTGAAAAATTAAAACTACTTGTACATGATGAATCTGGTAAGTGGGAAAAACCTGACAATATATTAAACAACTGGAGGGTTACAAAAACTTGTTTACGATTAGGTTCTAGAATTATAGGTAAGTGTATGATGGGTTCAACGTCAAATGCTTTAGATAAAGGAGGTAGAAATTATAAAAAATTATATGATGACTCAGACGTTACCAGAAGAAACCGCAATGGGCAGACTAGCTCGGGATTATATAGCTTGTTCATACCTATGGAGTGGAATTACGAAGGATACATCGATTCTTATGGCTTACCTGTCTTTGAGACACCGCAAAAACCTAAAAAAGGGCCAGATGGTTTCCCCATTGAAATCGGTGTTATAGAACACTGGGAAAATGAAGTAGATGGTCTTAAGAATGATCCTGATGCACTTAATGAACTATATAGACAGTTTCCACGTACTGAAAAACATGCGTTTAGAGATGAAACTAAACAATCTTTGTTTAATTTAACAAAAATATACGAACAAATAGATTATAATGAAGATTTAAAGCACTCTACTATTATAACACAGGGTAATTTTCAGTGGGTAGATGGGATTAAAGATACAAGCGTTATGTTTGTTCCAAGCAAACAAGGTAGATTTTTTGTTTCTTGGGTTCCTAATGAAAGCCAACAAAATAAAATTATTATTAAAAATGGTGTAAAATACCCTGCAAATGAACATATGGGTGCTTTTGGTTGTGATTCGTATGATATATCAGGAACAGTAGATGGTAGAGGATCTAAAGGATCGCTTCATGGATTAACAAAGTTTACAATGGACGATTGTCCGCCTAATTTATTCTTTTTAGAATATATATCAAGACCACAAACCGCAGAAATATTTTTTGAAGATGTTCTTATGGCTTGTGTTTTTTATGGGATGCCACTTCTTGCTGAAAACAATAAACCAAGGTTGTTATATCATTTTAAAAGAAGAGGTTATAGAGGTTACTCTATGAACAGACCTGATAAAACAATGTATAAATTATCTGTTGCTGAAAAAGAAATAGGTGGTATACCTAATTCAAGTGAAGATGTTAAGCAAGCTCACGCAGCTGCTATTGAAGCTTATATAGAAATGTTTGTTGGTTATAACAATGAGCAATATGGAACAATGTACTTTCAAAGAACGTTAGAAGATTGGGCGGCGTTTGATATAAACAATAGAACAAAACACGATGCATCTATAAGCTCTGGTTTAGCTATCATGGCTTGTAATAAAAACAAATATAGACCCATACCTGAAAATGTAAGACAACCTGTTAATTTAAGTTTTGCAAAATATAATAACAAAGGTAGAGAATCAAAAATAATTAATTAGATGAAATTAAACACTGGTGTTAATAGTGCGTTTCCTGATCAGATGGTATCTGAAGAGGAAAAGAGAAGTTTAGAATATGGGTTATTGGTAGGACAAGCCATTGAGTATGAATGGTTTAGAGGTGGTAGAGTTAATGGTAGTAGATGGAATACAGGTTACCAAAATTTTCATAATCTTAGGTTATATGCTAGAGGAGAGCAAAACGTACAAAAATATAAAGATGAATTATCTATAAACGGTGATTTATCTTATTTAAATTTAGATTGGAAACCAGTTCCTATTATACCTAAATTTGTAGATATAGTAGTAAATGGTATTGCATCTAAAAATTATGATATAAAAGCTTTTTCACAAGATCCTTTTGCTTTAAAACAAAGAACTCAATATGCAACTAACATAGTTAGAGATATGTACTCTCAAGATTTGTTAGAAACAGCAAAGCAAAATACTGGTCAAGACTTTTCACAATCAAATATTCCAGCTGTAGATCTTCCAAGAACTAAAGAAGAATTAGAATTGCATATGCAATTAAGCTATAAACAAAGTATAGAAATAGCTGAAGAAGAAGTTATAAACAATGTTTTAGCTAATAATAAATATCATTTAACTAAAAAAAGAGTTATTGAAGATATTACAACAATAGGTATAGGATCTGTAAAAACAAATTTTACTAAATCTAATGGTGTTTTAGTAGAGTATGTTGATCCTGCTAATTTAGTATATTCTTATACTAATGATCCTAATTTTGAAGACATATATTATGTAGGTGAAATAAAGTCAATGACTTTAGCTGAAATTAAAAAAAGGTTTCCATATTTAACTGATCAAGAGTTAGAAAAAATGGTTAAATATCCAGGTAGAGATGGTTATATAGCTAATCCTAATTATGACAACGATTTAGTTCAAATATTATTTTTTGAATACAAAACGTTTATTGATCAAGTTTTTAAAATAAAACAAACTGATACTGGTTTAGAAAAAACTTTAGAAAAACCAGATACTTTTAACCCTCCACCTAGCGATAACTTTAATAGAGTTTCAAGATCTATAGAGGTTTTATTTAGTGGAGCTAAAGTAATGGGTGTACCTCAAATGTTAGAGTGGAAATTAGCTGAAAATATGACAAGACCAGTTTCTGACACAACAAAAGTTAATATGAACTATACTATATGTGCGCCTAATTTATATCAAGGTCGTATAGAGTCTCTTGTTAGTAGAATAACTGGTTTTGCTGATATGATACAATTAACATCGTTAAAATTACAACAAGTAATTCAACGTATGGTTCCAGATGGTGTTTTTGTAGATGTAGATGGTTTAGCAGAGGTTGATTTAGGTAATGGTACTAATTACAATCCACAAGAAGCTTTAAATATGTACTTTCAAACTGGTAGTATAGTTGGAAGAAGTTTAACACAAGATGGTGATCCTAATAGAGGTAAGGTACCTATACAAGAATTACAAACCTCCAGTGCAAACGGAAAAATAGCATCACTTGTAAATACATATCAGTATTATTTACAAATGATAAGAGACGTAACAGGTCTTAATGAAGCACGAGACGGCAGTTTACCAGACAAGGACGCTTTAGTGGGATTGCAAAAAATGGCTGCCAATGCTTCTAACATAGCTACTAAACATATTCTAAATGCTAGTTTATATCTAACATTAAGAACATGTGAAAATATATCACTGAGAATAGCTGATATGCTTGATTTTGATTTAACTAATAATGCTTTAAAAGCAGCGATAGGTAAATTTAATGTAGCAACATTACATGAAATAGATGATTTACATCTTTATGATTTTGGTATATACTTAGATTTAGAACCAGAAGAAGAAGAAAAAGCTATGCTTGAACAAAATATTCAAATGGCTTTACAACAAAATCAAATATATCTTGAAGATGCTATTGATATTAGAGAAATAAGAAACTTAACATTAGCTAATCAAGTATTAAAATACAAAAGAGTTAAAAAGCAAGAAGCTGATCAACAAGCTCAAATGGCTAATATACAAGCACAAGCTGATTCAAATGCTGAAGCGTCAGAAAGAGCTTCTATGCAAGAAGTGCAGAAAGGTGAAGCCTTAGCTCAAACTCAAACACAAATAGAACAAGCAAAATCTCAGTTTGAAATACAAAGAATGCAAACTGAAAACCAACTTAAGTTACAATTAATGGCTCAAGAATTTGAGTATGATATGAAACTTAAACAAATGGATGTAGATGCAAACACAAAAAAAGAAGCTCAAATAGAAGATCGTAAAGACAAACGAACTAAAATACAAGCTACACAACAGTCTCAAATGATTAGTCAAAGACAAAATGATTCTGAACCTACAGATTTTGAAACTGAAAACTCAATGGAACTACCTGTATTATCGTAGTTTTTTATTAATTTTTATATTATTTTATTATGTCACAAACACAAGAAAAAGCTGGAAAGCTTAAGGTAAAAGCTAAAATGCTTAAACCTAAAAATTTATCAAGAAATGATGAACCTATAAAAGTAGATTTATCACAACCTAAAATAGAAGAACAAGATGCCATTCAAACACAAGAGACAAATGATAGCGATGTTGTTGTCGAAAAGCAAGAAAACAGTGTCGACAGCAAAGAAGTGGCTGAAGAAGTACGGTCCACCGAAGAAGTAAAACCAGTTATTGAAGAAATAATTGAAGAAAAACCTGAAGAAGAAGAGGTTGTAAACATAGGTGAAGAAATGGTACAAACATCAGAAAAGCCAACGGCTAAAGTATCTGATGAATTACCTAAACAAGATATTAATCTACCTGAAAACATCGAAAAAGTCGTAGACTTTATGAAAGAAACAGGTGGAACATTAGAAGATTACGTAAGATTAAATGCTGATTATTCTAATGTAGATAATGATACTTTATTAAGAGAGTATTACAAACAGACTAAATCTCACTTAGATTCAGAAGAAATTAGTTTCCTTATGGAAGATAATTTTAAATATGATGAAGAGTTAGATGAAGCAAGAGATATTCGAAAGAAGAAACTTGCATACAAAGAAGAGGTTGCAAAAGCCCGCAAGCATTTAGATGGTTTAAAGAGTCAATATTACGACGAAATCAAGTTGAGACCCGGAGTAACTCAAGAACAAAAAAAGGCTATGGATTTTTTCAATCGCTACAACGAAGAGCAAGATGTAGCTCAGCAACAGCATGAAACTTTTAAATCTAATACTAAAGATTATTTTACTAATGAATTCAAAGGTTTTGATTTTAAATTAGGAGAAAAGAAATTTAGATATGGAGTTAAAAACCCTAGTGAAGTTGCAGATAATCAATCAAACATTTCTAATATAATTAAGAAGTTCTTAAATGACAAAGGAGATGTAACAGATGTTCAAGGTTATCATAAAGCTATGTATGCCGCTGAAAATGCAGATACTATTGCACAACATTTTTATGAGCAAGGCAAAGCCGATGCTATACGAGATGTTGCTGCTAAATCTAAAAACATAAGCAATGAAGCTAGAGCTGCTGCTCCAAGTGATGTTTATATTGGTGGATTAAAAGTTAAATCGATCAGTGGTCTTGATTCTTCAAAATTGAAAATTAAAACAAGAAAATTTAACTAAAACAATTATTAATTATGGGACAAATCGCTCCGGTGTTTGGAAGTATAGTACCTTCTCAAACTCAACTACCGCTAGCTAATAACTACCTAGCGTTTAACACTGCTGCTGCAGGTGCAAATGATTTCGCACAACAGTATTTACCTGAAGTATATGAAGCTGAGGTAGAAAGATATGGAAACAGAACTTTATCTGGTTTCTTAAAAATGGTTGGCGCTGAAATGCCAATGACATCTGATCAAGTAATTTGGTCTGAACAAAATAGATTACACATCTCTTATACAGGATGTACACTAACAGGACCTGGTGCTGGAACTTTTGTTTTCAGTGTACCTACTAACGCTGCTGTTGGTGCAACTTCTATTAAAAATGCAATTGCTCCTAACGACACTATCGTTGTAATGAACCCAACTACTGGTGTTACATTAAAAGGTATTGTAGGTGCTGTAGCTGCAAATGGTGCTTTAACTAACGTTACTGCTTATCCATTTACTGCTGCTAACTGGGATACTTTAG
>WLWG01001607.1_pt1 | contig 19699 bp, 30 predicted proteins | sample 6712871 | NCBI WGS metagenome assembly WLWG01 (sample SAMN12718693, study PRJNA515312) | sponge metagenome | isolation source: marine sponge | host: Mycale hentscheli | place: New Zealand: South Island, Marlborough, Capsize Point | collected 2003-05-01
TAGTTTGTGGAGGACTCACCACTTTTACTACCCCTGTTTTATTATTAAAATAAGACAATACCACGGTCTCCATAATAGATTTACCTACCGAATCAGTAGCTGAATCTGCATTATGAGTAACTGTTAGCTGGTCTGTTGCAGTATTAGACGCTGTTCCTCCATCCACTACTAATATTGTTTCTGTAGAAGAAATCCGTATACAGGTGACAATCTTATTTGAATTTATAATGCAATTATCATTTGAATCAACAGGTATAGATATAAAATTACTCATACTACAAAGATAATCAAAAAAAAGAGGACCTATAAAAAGTCCTCTCTTTTAACCAATAAACATAACATGAATTATGAATAACAAACACTTACCTATACGTAAGTTCTTTTAAAAGGTTACGTTTTACTTTAACTTTTTTTCTAACATCGTCATTACCTCTATCCCCTCATCTGTCTGAAGGTATGAAGCTAATGCAGATACTGGCTCTTCCCCAAAAGGAACAGTCATCATCTTTTTCTTATTATCCTTTAAATTAAAGTAAATATCCCTCTTATTGTTTCTTAAGGCTACTAAACCATTACTTAATGATTTTTGAGCTAAATCCTGAAGCTGTAACATTGGGTCATCCAACATCTCTAAAAACTCTACAGGATTGTTTCTAGCATATAAACGCACATCTCTTTTTAATTCAGCACTACTTAGCTTATCAGCTCTTGAACCCATAAGCACTCTAGCAATTGATTCAGCCATTTCAATAGACATTTCCTTAGCCGCAATCTCTGCATCTAATTCAATATCCATAGATGCAACATCATCAGAGGCTTCTCTCTCTGTATTTACCTCATCAAATATTTGTCCAAATCCTGGGTGTAGGCTTAAAAATAATTGCAATACTGGATTGTTTTTTGGGACTCTTAAAAACCCATCCTCGAACACGACAGGCTCTAATATAGCATTATCATCCTGCTCATCCTCAAAAGGCGTTTTTTGATTTCTAGCATATCGTAAAGCTCTATTTACTTGTTTCTCTTCATCGAAATGCATTAATGGGTATCTTCGTGTGTTTCTGGAAGCCAGCATAAAACTAAGCGGAGTCGCTTTAGTTTTTAGAATATAAATTCTATCTTTTAATTGTAATTTCATTTTATTTAATTTTAAATTTAAAAAAGGGGAGGGATTAACCTCCCCTGTATTATTTATACTTCTTAACTCTTAAAGATAAAGAAGTTGTTTGCACCTAATGTACAAAGTGCTCTCTCAGAAAGGAAGTTTACTTCCATCGCATCAAGGTCACTTGTAGCAGCACCGCCAGCAGAACCTGTTATCCAAGTCTTGTAACGTCTGTCTTCAGTCTCAGAAGCTCTGTATCTAACGTGTAAGAAAGGTCTACGAGCATTTTTACCCATAACCTGGTCGTATACATTAGTAGAACCAGCTGGTACTAATACACCATTTACTGCACCACCAACTAAACCACCTCTTAAGGTAGCATCGTTAAGGTATTTCCAGTCAGACTTGTAGAACTCATATCCTCTTTTGAATCCTGAGAATCCAAGGTTAAGTGCCATTTCTTCGTCATTGTCAAACAATCCGTAAGAAGTACCACCTGCACCGTAAGAGTTTTGAGCAGCTAACATGTCATCAATATCAAATCCCATTTGTCTGTTAACAAAAAGAACGTTCTCTTGAATCGCACCTTGCTTATCTAATCTCTGGATGATAGCATCAAAATCAGCTAACGCTGTTGGATTACCACCAGACCAAACATTTCCTCTATTTTCGATAGTGTGGAACATACCATCCGTACCTTGATTACCAAGATTTGTACTTGCTGCTATTGCTGAAACACCTGAACCTGCTACCGCTGGAACACCTTCAACCATAGACATTTCTAATTGGTCATCAAATCTTAGACGAGTTTCGTGCTCAGACTTAATGTACCAAAGGTATCCATCAGCACCATTCTCTGATGTTACTTCAACCCAACCAATTTGAGCCATATCAGAACCAGCAACAACGTACTTGTCTTTTATGATAATTGGTTTGTTGTCAAAGATTACAGGGTCAGCCTCTAAAGAACCAACCATTCCGTTAGCACCTTTAGCAAACTCAGAACCATATACAAATACAGTCATTGTACTTGCTCCTGCGTAAGCTGCTTGAGTAGCCTCATAATAAGCTACAGTAGCCTCTGTTAAAACACCTGCTGGAGCAGCATCTGTAACAATAGCTTTATTACTTAATGTTGATAAAGCTGTTTCATCAGAAATAATAATAGTTTGACCTACTCTTAAATTATGATTTGCTGTGAATGTTAATGTCTGAACAGTTTCAGCTCCAGTATAAGTACCTAATGTTACTCCTTGAAACTTAGTATGTAATCTTCCTTGCTCCTCCCATTTAATAAGGTCAGAGTTTGTTGGCATTTCTGCCCCTACCATTCTTAAGAAAGCGTTGATAGACCTGTTTCCATATCTCTCAAATTCTCTCTCATAAGTATCTGGTAAGTATTGTGTTAAAAAGTCAAAGCTAGTAATATAGTTACTAGGTAGCGTTGACTTACTTGCTGATGGTGTTAACGCTGGTTGTCCAGCTGCACCTGTTATAGCTCCTGCCATTTTTTTTAGTTTTTAATAGTTATTTTTTTTTACTTCTTATTCGTAGCTTACCCGAACCTCTTTCTTCACTCATAGCAGTAACTTTAAAACCTCCCTTAGATACACTCTCTGATGCTTTTCTAACTGGCATGTCTACATTTTTAGACTCCCTAGTTACATCACCGATTGCATCTGCTTGACCTTGCTCGTAAAAATACTTTGCAAAAGCCTCAGGGTTCATTGCTACTGATAGAGCTCTGTGATACGCATTAGCATCCTTTAAGTAACCATCCTCATTAACATGACTGCTAATAAAGTTAGTAACGTCAGACTGAGCTTTCTTTAGTTGCTCTGGGTTACCAGGCTTATAAGTTAACTCCCTCTCTCCTACCTTAAATTCAAAACCTTTGAATCCTTCAGAGAATAGTTTGTTGGTCTTATCTAAAAAGTACTCCTGTCTTTTTAAATTTTGCTGCTGCGAATCTTTAGATTCTTCAGCATATTTCTTGTAAGCATTGTAGTTTTCTCTCTCACCTTCTGGAACAAAATCACTACTTGACTCAAGTGGCAATTTGTACTGCTCCTTCTGTTTGTTAAAATACTCCTTTGCTTTTACAAGCTCTTCTTTCTTGGCAATCTTAATCTTTCTAATCTCCGACTCTTCATCTATTTCTTCATCGTAACCAAATCTTTCCTCTAGCTCAAACGCAATATCGTCAGAATCTAGGTGTTTCTTGGTTTCAGACCAATAATCAGCCAAGAGGCTGTCTGGGTTAGCTTTATCAAAATCTTTGTTTAACTTAACAAAGTCATTGATTCCCCTTCCAGTTTCTTTTTTAAACTTTAAGAAAGTAGAGACATCCTCTGGAAGTTCCTCATTACTTTCTCTCTGCTCAAACAACTCATCAATAGAGTTAATTTCTTTATCTTTATACCTGTTCTTTATATATGAAAGAACGTCAGTATCTTGTAATTCTTTTTGTTCAACCTCTTCTGTTGACTCGGTAGCTACTTCTTCTTTCTCACTTACTGGCTCCTCTACAACTACTTTTTCTTCTGTTTTAGGTGCATCTACATCCTCAAACTGTTGCTCGTGCTTCTCTAAAAGTTCAGCCTCTATCTGCTGTTTTGACTTTTCGGGTTCCGCACTAACCTCTTTTACTTTAAATCCGTCCATTATATTCTATTTTAATTTAATTTAATTCTCTGATTACAAAGGTAATAAACTTTTTTATATTTATCTAGGCTCAAATTCAGCTAAATCAAAACCATCTAAGCTATCTTCGTTAGATTCAAAATCTATTGGCGGTAGGTCATTTTGCTTTTGATTAACTATTTTTGATGTTTGAGTAGACTGCTGGCTAATTCTATCAGACTTACCTTTCTCTCTCTCATTCTCCCTTGTTTTTAACGCCTCAGCTTCCTGTCCTTTGATTTGCATCTGCATGTTAAACTCTACCTGCATTAACTCTTTCTTAAGGTTAGCCTCCGCATTCATCTTCTCAATCTCAAACGCTATCTCAGCCTGCTTAACCTGAATCTTAGATTGCATCTCAGCCTGTGATTGCTGCATCGCTGACTCAGCCGCTGCTTGTTGAGACTGCATATTTATCTGTGATTGCATCTGCATCTTCTCATTCTCCCTATCCACATCCTGCTTCTGCTTATTCTTTCTCTTAACCTTAAGAAGCTCATTTGCCATCTTAATATTCTTAATCTGACGAATATCAATAGCGTCCTCCAATGTAATTTGGTCTCTGCTAAGTGCCATCTGTATATTAGCCTCAAGCTGTGCTTTTTGTTCCTCATCTGGAGAAACTTCAATAAAAATTCCAAAATCATGGAGATACAAATTGTTGATGTCCTCTAAAATGTTTATATTATATTTTCCAATTTGATTTGCAAATTCTTCCCTGAAGTCAGAATACTCTAATACATCAGCAACCCTTACAGATAATGCCTCCGCTAATTTTCTAGTAATAAATAAACTACCATCTAGTATATGCCTAGTAGCAGTGTTGGAATTGAGTGCTGCTAATTTCTGAACACCTACCAATGCGTTAGGGTCTGGAGTAGAGCCATCCCTAGCCTCATTTAACCCTGTTACATCTCTAATCATACCTAGGTAATGATTATAGGTGCTAATCAAACTAGCCATCTTTGCTTGTCCGCTATTAGAGTTTAGTTCCTGAATAGGAATCTTCCCGTGGTTAAATTCACCATCCTGTGTAAAGCTTCTACCGATAACACTACCTGTTTGGAAGTACATCTTAAGTGCGTCCTCTGGATTATATGCTGCCCCTGTTCCTAGGTCCACCTCATTAATACCATCCGCATCTATGTATACACCATCTGGAACTACCTTAGCAATTACTTGCTGTAGTTTAAGGTGTGTCATCTGAATTAAATCAGCAAATGTTGTCATCCGTCTAACTAATGACTCAACAACTCCTTTATACATCCTTGGTGCAACACCTATATAGTTTGGTAGTGCGTACTGAGAGGCTGACTTAGGTCTAACCATATTCTTAGCAAGCTCCCACTTAATTAGTTTATTACTTCCGAGTATCATAATACCCTCATACCACACATCAATTCTTTTCTCTATTCTTTCAAATCTTTCCTCTGTTCCTTCTGGTGGGTTAAAGTTCTCATCTTTTCTAACAACCCTTTCACCACCGTTCTCTAAATACTTTTTCTTATAAACAAACTTCTTATCTGTTTTGTAGTTATAATATAATAAGGTAACTACATCTTTCTGAAATATATCGTTCTGATACTGTCGTGTAACACCGTAGTAATCATACCAACCTGAACTAGTATCTGCAATCTCTTGTAACTCTTCCTTAGTTATATCTGGCTTTATCTTAATAAGCTCTGTAATTGGCACCTGCTTTACTTCTCCGAAATAAAAACAATCCTCAAACGTAGGACTTTCTGTGTAACTATATACTAATGTGGCTGGGTCTACGTAGTCAACCTTAACACCTGAGTTAGGTAAGAACTCATGCTTCACCCACCCCATACCTACTGTAGCTATGTCGTAGTTATATCTTTTCTGAATATCTGCGTAATGATTCTGCTCTAACAATGTGTTGATAGCCTCTTCCTCTGCAATCTCTATCCCTGGCTTATAGTTAAGCTGCATGTGTAGTTGTAGCTCTTGGTCATCAGCAGGTAAATCCTCAGCCGCTGTGTTAAATGCATCTATACCAAACTGTTCCTTACTCTGTAGTAAGAAATCTTTAGCCACCATATCTGCCTCTATCATGTTCTGATACGACTTCCTGTTGTCAGCCGCCATAGCATCCTGAGCATATGCCTGAACAGTAAATAACCTATCCGACATTCCATTAACTACTATATCAACAAACTTAGGTATAATAGGAACTGGTGTCCAATCTAGATTCAAATAAGATAAGTCACCGTCTACCGCTAACTCACTCTTATACTTCGCTACTGATTGTTCTCCTCTTGCATATAACCTTAGTTTATGGAAGTCAACCCATTGATTGTAATACTTACAACTATTGCCTGACCTTTTAAACCATTCATACTGGATTGATTTACCTACCTGTAATCCATACTCTTCCGATGCCTTCTGAGCATCAGTTGCTAATTGATTGGGAAAATTAGTAGGATTTACTGCTATGGTAGATTCCTTCATTTATTTAATGATTTGGCTTATGTTTCCTTTGTTACTATATCTTGCAAAGATAACAGATATTTTTGACTCTTCTTTAGTTGGGGTGTAAATATGCTTCTGATTTGCCATAATTGCTAGTCCTGAGCTAATAGATGCATCATGTTTGGTCCTATTATTGATGTCAAACTTAGCCCAGTCTATTAATGTTCTATTAAAAAACATAGAACCTATTTCCTCAGAATCTCTGTATGTACCCTCCATATCAAACCCTACATGCTTCTCTATATAAGATTCAATAGCTGACGCGTGTGCTTGTTTTATATCTTCCGATGAGTTAGGTATACCTCCGAGTTCTCTTTCTGTCTTAGATAGCTTATTATAGGTCTTATCTGGTCTATTCATACAAAAGTGACGATATCCTCTATTCTTAAAGTGATATAGTATCCTAGCCTTGTTATTCTCTATTAAGGCAGGCATCCCATAGAATATACACGCCATTAACACCTCCTCAAAGAATATCTCTGCGGTTTGAGGTCTAGCTATGTACTCTAAGAAAAATTCATTTGATGGGCAGTTGTCCATGTTAAATTTAGTCTGACCATGTAATGAACCATTAGAGCCCTTACCAACTACCGTTCCTGAGATATCATAGGGGTCACAACCAAACGAACCTAGGTGTTCATTTCCTGGGTGATACTTACCATTTTTCTTAAACACATTATTTCGTAATCTCTCCTCTGGTATCCATGAAACTAAGAACCTACCATTCCTGTTAGGTGTCCATACCACCTTAGTATCTTTAATACCGTCCTTCCAGTGAAAACTTCCCCGTGTTAAATACCTATCCTTTATTAATGAATCGTTATAATCTATCTGCTGATATATTTTAGTTAGATTAAATATGGATGACTTACTCTCATCCCTAAATGCGTGAGATTCGGTTCTAGGAAACTGACGATAAAATTCATTTAGTGCATCAGCATCTCCCTTTAATGAGTCAACCTCATTCTGCCAGTAATCAATAACCCCTGTTTTTATCCACGCCCCATCTACTCCTTTAATTGGTTTATCTGGAGTATAGAACACAGGCATACCAAACTCATCTATATAACCCTCAAAGTTCCACTCCATAGGAATAAATAATGAATATAAGCCTGCCTTGGTTTGTCCATTAGCATTTCGTTCAAATGGACTAGAGTTTTCATACAACTTCTTAAAGTTATCACCACCTTTATCTAATGCGTTAGATGTAGAACCCATCATACACTTCCCTATAATTCTACTACCTAATCGAAGACATGTTTTAGTAACCCTCCAGTTGTTTAATATATTATTTGGTTTTAACCACTTACCACTTTCATCATGTACTAGCAACAATAACTTCTCACCATCGTATGAGTTATCGTCTGTATTCTTCCAATCTATAGTAGTATCTAGACCATCTAACTCATCCTCTTCAGTGTCGTACATGTTTTTCTTAGTAATCTTACTAGCTGGTACACGAAAAGCAAGCTCAGTCTTTGGTCTATCCATACCATCTTGTATAGGTTTAAAAAAGAAAGGATAGTTTAGTGTAATAGGAACTACCTTATCGGTAAACATTTTCTTAGCATCACTACCAGTTTTAGATAGTATACCTATCCTTGAATCCTTAGATATTGTACCTATATTAGCACACTCCTCAGAACCCATAAAAGAAAAACCTGAACGCCTATTCTTTAGGTAGCACATGCCGAAGCTTCTGTCGTCAGCCTTACACGCCTCCCAGAAGATATAGAACAATCTATTAGACTCCCTAAAATCAGGTTTACCAACATCTATCTTAGTCCACTGTAGGTACATATAGTGAGAACCTGTTATGTATGTTGGTTTACTGTTGTTTGTAAACCAATATCCATCCTCTCGTCTATCGAACTCTGATTCTATATAATCAACCCATTTATCCTTAAAAAGGTTATCTCGCTTGTTCCAATCAAAAATTGTTCTTATCTTGCTAAGTTCTTTTGGATAGTTTTCAGAAACCCACTTATTATTTCCTTTTTTTAAATCAGTAGGTGCTTTAGGTAGTCCTATTTTAATTCCATTTATTTCGTAGACCTCTCCTAAGGTTCCATCTTTAGAAATAATTACAACGTCATACTTTTCATTGTATCCGTACTTCCATGATTTAGCCTTATTCTTAGTGGTTATGGTAGATGTGGTTGCATCTAATTTTATTACCTTATGTAAGTCAAGATTATCTTGACCTTCTTTCTGCGAATCCACCACTAGATGTGTTTTTTGAGCTAGAGCCACTATCTTCTAACATAGCCCTCTCAGCTTCTATTCTGTTTAAAATCTCAAAGGCATCAAAAATAGCCAACTTCTTTGTAGCCGCTGCATTCTTTAATCTATCGGCAGCTAGCTCATCATCGGGGTCAGGCTTTATAATATCTTCCTTAGCTACCTTTACCAGCTGCTTAACAGCTAACTCACCAGCCTTTATAATATCTTCCTTGATTTTTTTAATGTCCATCATAGTAATATACAAATATTTTTTGTAAACATCCTATACATTTTTTCTCCATCTACATTAAACTCATACTCACTCTCTGGTTGAAATGATATTAAATCACCTTCCTTTAAACCCATAGATACCATATCTTTATTAGCATATCTAATGTTGCCTATGAGCTCTTGCTCTATATCTTTTGTTTTTAACAATGACTCTTTCTTATCTATAGGTGTTACAAAACAATAGGGAGATGGAGCCTTCCACCCATCCTTTGTTTTATATAAAAAGAATTGGTCAAAATCAATTAAGAATAAGTCATTCATAAAAAAAGAGGGTCCACTTTTCTCCCTGCCTTTCATGTCGTAATACTTCCTGAATACATTGTGATGAACAAGTAGTGTGTCGCCTACCTGAATCTCTCCATCATAAGTTATAGGAATAGATAGTACCTCAGCAAACCTATTGGTTGCCTTATGGTCCTCCTGTGATGAGCTAACAATAAAATCTTTATCACCTATTTTTTTAGTGTGACTATATCTCTTACCATCAACTGGTTTTACTAAGAACTGAAAGGTAGACCTCATGAACCGCAACCAATGCAGTCAAAGTGTGAGTCTGTAGGTTTAGTGCCGTTTATTTTCATTTCAATATTATGAATCTCATCCTTAATGTCCATATCCTGCATCATATCCCCAGTTAAAAGTTCTTCTAACTTTTTTATTCTCTGCTTTAACTCTGTTTCTTCCATTGTTTAAAAGTTTATGTTATACTCGATAGATACAGGCATATTAGCATTAAATTCTTTCCAGAGATAAACCTCATCTCCTTTTAGAATCCATATCCTAATACTCTTATCTGACTCTTGTCTTATGTGGTGTATTTTATGACTACCACCCAGCACATCCTGTCCCACAACATAATGCATGGCACTAGATTTATAATCAGCCCCTATAGATATCTTTCTAATCATTACGACAACGCACCTGTCTCCAGGTTTACTTTCTTATCACCGTACTTCTTATTAAGACCATCCTGGTACTTACCTAACTCTGCTGAGTTGGTTTCTACGTCAAATACTAAGGATTTCTTTTTTGTTTCTAATCTTGAAATTGCTACCTGCACATCTCCTAGGTCTAGTCTTGCGTCAAATAGTTTTTTTTGAAGTTCACGCAGCTGGTCAACTTCCTCTTGGGTCATTTTCTTTTCCATTATATTTTATTTTGATTGTTATGCGTCTTTGAACGCTAGTAAGAACTCTCTTACACCTACACCGAATGCGATGCCAGCGTATAATATATCACCCTTAATTAATAATGCTAATCCTATTCCACCAGCTACTGCTGATAAGAATAATGGTGACTTAACTACTTTCTTTATTTTTTCCATTTTATTTTATTTTAATTTAATTTATTAAACCCAACCAGCAATAGCTACTCTTTTCCACGTATTAGTAGCAACACATGCGTATAAGTAGTTTGTATCTACGGCTAATTGTCCAGCAACCCCTGTTGAGCCAGCGGACGCAGGTACGTTTGTAACGTCTGCGTGTTGACCGCTAATGAAATCTCTTATCGCCTCAAAGGTAAAGTTTTTTGTTGCGTTAGCTTCTCCAGTATCTGTCCCTGGAACCATATCCGTTAATGCTGGTGTTGCGGTTGCGTATGTACTTATTTTTGCCATTGTGATTAGTTTTTTACAAAGTTAAGAAATTATACCAATAGTTTACCAAACTTCTTTAGTATTAATAAAAACAACAATAGGAACCCTCCTATCATTACCGCACTCCCATACTTTTGCCACCAAGTAAGCTCCTGTATAACGACCTTCTCATACGGTACAATTTTCTCCGAAAAAACCGTGTCGCCATAGCATGTGTACTCATGATGGATTGTTTCTCGAAGCGTGTCGTAGAAGTATTTGATTTTAATTCGTTCATTGTTTATTACTGTTACACTGTCATGATATTCTATAAATGTTGTAGTATCATGGGTGTACTGAGGAACAACTACGGTATCAATAATCCTAATGGTATCCATTTGTAATAACTCTGGGTGTTTTTTAATTAACCTATTCAACCTTTTTTGTGGAGTACATCCTACTAAAACGGCTGCAAATATAATAAATATTTTAAGACTTCGGTAACGCAATTAAAGAATCTTTTGAACGTAAGAATAATAATCCTGTGGTCATCCACCCTGACATGTCCTCAATAGTGGCTTTTTCCATAAATATCATAGCACCACAGAATATAATAATTAATAATCCTAATATTGTGGTTACGTAGTTTGAGAATAATCTATCTTTCATAGTTGTTTGTTTTAAGTGTTATCCCACCTAGCCTTAGTGCCTCTACGGTCATAGTGAGTAAATGTGTTGTATCTTCCTAATCCACCCTCCTCAATAGCTCCTATTCTTATTAATCCTTCAATTATATTAGCAACCTCACTGTCTGTGTATCCAGATATAACAACATCGCTAGCATTTCCAGTCATGTGCTGTGATTGGGATGCTCCACCTACCCTTGAATTGTAGCTAGGACACCTGTAACCTGAGTTTATAACTATTGATGAATTACAGAAATCCCTAATTGTCTGTAGGTTCTGTGCGTGTACCTCTACATTATCAAATACCTCCTCTGGCATCTCACATCCACAGTTGCAATTAAACTCTGACTTGCTAAAATTTCTAGTTAAATCTCCCATTATTTAGTTTTTAATGAATTTACCTGATGATTTTATATTATCACTGTTTGTTTTTAATATATAATAACCTGGTGTTAATTTTTGTACGTTAATCTTAAAGTCTTCTATCTTTCCTATAAAATGCTTCTTATAAACCCCATGCCCTTCAGAATCAAATATCTGAACATTGTGGTTAATTAATGGGTCTAGTGTGTAGTCCATTTCTAGCTCTATATAATCTATAGCTGGATTAGGTATTATTTTTAATGTTATTGTCTTATCATCCTTTACAAAAACTGACTTAGGCATAAAAGTTTCTGATTTACCATCATAGTCAACTTGTCTTAAACGATAATAAGACAGTCCTATGTGTGGATATAAGTCTTTTAATTCATATAATTTAGGTGTGTTACAGTTCCCGTGTCCAGGTAATCTATCAACCTCTTTCCATTCATAACAATCTGTACTATTTTCAACAACATAATAATCATTATTAACTTGTGACTCTACAATCCAATTAATATCTACACTTGTTCCATCAGGTTCCGCTGTGAAGGATAATAAATCTATAGGTAGTGATGTTCCACTTCCTGAGCCTAATAAAAAGAAGTCATCAATCCAAAACTCTTCACCTGCTCTATTTACCCTAGAATATATATCAACAGCAACTTGTGTTGTTCCTAGTGGTAGTATTAATTCTATTATAGAGAATCCATCTCCTAACAATGTCCTATCACCCCCTCCATCTGGTGTATATATATCTAAACTTCCGTTAATTACTTTAGAGATGGTTTTAGAGTTAAAATCCCAGTAAGCATTATTAAAACCTGTTACCCTTATCTCTGAGTTGTATGTATTACCACCATCTGTAGAAACTTGTATATCTATATAATCTCCAGTATCAATTCCAGCCGTTGGACCCGTGCTTGTAAATCGTTGTGCGGCAACACTAAATTGAACCTTGTGCTCTACATCAGCTCTTAGTGTGTCTATGTTTGGTAATGAATACCAATCATACTCGTAGGTGTTGTTTCCTGTTCCGTATATTACAGCAGAGGTTGGGGGTGACTTTGATGTGTTGGTAAAAAAACCTGTTGTTGATGCTCCAGCCCACCAATTTCCTAGCCAATTATAGTCTTCCATAGAGTCATAAGCTATGGTGTCATTAAAGTTTTGAGATGTAATATTTAATGTGAGTAAAAGAGAAAATAAAAATATATATAACTTTTTCATTATTTCATAAATAAACCTTCAATAAAGGTACCAATTCCAACAAAGAAAGTTCCAAGAGCAGTCCAGAATTTAGTCTCAAGCGACCTAATTCTTTTTTCCTGGTCGTTGGTTTTTTCTTCCATAGACTCTAACTTTGTTTGAATCTTGATTTGACCTTGTATTAATTTGTCTATTTTTTCCTCCACGTTACTCTACAGGAATTGGTTCTGACCAGGCTGGGGTACTCATCAAGGTAAGTGCCTCTTCGTGTGTTAGTGTTTGACTTGGCACAACTGTACCATCATTTATAAATGTTGGCTCTGCATTGTATTTAATTACAAAAAGAGTATCATCTAAACTTCTTCTAATTGTTCCAGCAGAACTTTGCCCTACTTGGCTAAAGTCAATGTTTTGCAAATCTGTTGCTATGTTACAAATAGCATATACTAAGTTATTTAATCTTGCTTCCATGTTTTATATATTATGTTGAAACTATCCAATATTCTACTCTCGTACCTCCACACCACTCAGCAAAAATAATATTTAATGCACTTGTTGTGTATGTCCCACTTCCTATTAATACCCATCCTGCTGGTACTGTAGGGGATGAACCATCGTTATGATAAATCTTTTGTACTATTCCTAATTTTGCATCAGTTAAAGAGTTGGTTATGTTTCCTGTTCCTGGTGATGCTGATGTGTTATATATTAGCGACTCATTAAACGCTATTACAGTGCCTGTAGTTGCGGTAGCACCTGTGGCTCCACTCTTAATATCTGCATAGGTATATATAGTTCTCGCACTATTAGTTTGACTTGAACCTCTTTCAGTCAAATCAACAGTGGAGGTTATTCCTACAAATTGCTCATTACTTGGTATTGTTGGCATAATTTAATTGTTTTTACAAAGATAATAAAATTCTATTTAACTTGGTACATCTGTTTCTCTATCGCTTATTTTAAGGTGTTGGTGGTGTATCTTCCTTTCTATCGCTTTCAGTCATATTGTAACTAAGAGCATTCGAAGTGCTATTAGGTGCGTCACCTACTCTATCTTCTATGGTCATATTTGCAGATAATCCGCCACCTGTGTAATTCGGTGCTTCGCCTTCTAAATCTGCTATTGTCATATTGGCGCTTGTTCCTGTGTTACTTGCACTACCATTATCTGGCAAACTCCAATTAGTTGAGAATGTTGCGTCCTCACCCATTCTCCACCAAGATACAGGTGAAAGTGAACTAATATCTGCTGGAGTACCTGAATTATAAATAGTGGTAACATTTCCAGAAGTTAGTGTACTATCCCAAATAGCAACTTCATCTATGTTGCCCGATTGATAAAGTCCAACATTTAATCTACCTATAAAATTAAAAATACCAGTAGAGCCTGAAGGTAAATTAGTTCCTGTTCCTGATTGATACCCTACACTAAGAATTCCATTAATATATATTTTTATTCTATCTGTGGCTAATGGTTCACTTCCATCAAATGTAGCGGCTATGTGATACCACTGATTATTAGACAATGTAACTGAACTTCTTGCCTCTATATTTCCTGTTGAAGAATTATTAATTTGAAGAACAACGCTACCAGCGGGGTTTCTCCAAAAATATATTGTATTAGTAGATGATGGTGCAACTCTTGTACCAAAATACGCACCTTGAGCACTTGAATTAGTGTTAACCCAAGTACTAATAGAAAAGTGTTGACCCCCTGCCCTAACAAAAGGAATATCTGGTAAATCTATTTGGTCATCCACCCCATCAAAATTAAATGAGCGTGTTGAGTAGTTGCTTAATGCTGAATTGTTTACTAACCAATTATCTGTAAAGTTAGCCTCTTCACCCATTTTATAATGTGCTACACTTCCTGTTATTGCGGAGGGAGTACCGCCACCATATAGAGAATTTATGTCAGTTGATGAAAGTTCTGAATTAAAAACTGAAACCTCATCAATGTTGCCCTCAAAAAATCTTGAGCCACCCCTTGAACCTATGTTAAAAGAAGCAGAGTTTAATGTGGTGTTGCTTCCTAAAGTATCTTGAGTAAGCCCAGCATTTAAAGTTTCAAGGCTTCCATTAATATATAATTTTGTTCCACTTGCGTTTGTACTTCCATCATAAGTACAGGCTATGTGTGTCCACCCCAAACCTAATAAATCTGTTGTTCCTTGTATTCTTATTCTATTACTTAATGTATTACCTAAAATAAACTTTAAATTATAAACTCCTGAAGTTTCATCTATGTGTAAGAAATAGCCTCTAAAATTACCTGAAGCCTCTTGTTTACTTACTACTCCAGCAAAACTATATGAAAACGCCTCTAAGTTTATCCAAGCTGAAATTGTAAAAGGTTCATTATAGTCAAAATCTAATACATCACCCATTGAAATAATATTATCCACACCATCAAAATCAAAACTATAGTTTGATATTCTTGAATTAGCAACATTACTATTATTAGGTATTAGCCATTGTGGAGATTTATAAGAACCGTTGTCGCCCATACGATACCAAGCGGTTGGATTAAGTGAAGTTAAATCTACAGCCCCAGTTGCTGAATATATAGAAGCTACATCTTGAACATTATTCCAAATTGCTACCTCGTCAATGCTTCCTAACCAAGAAAAACTACCATTGTTTAATGAGCCAATTTTACTGTCCATAGCTGATGTAAATGCGCCTATAGATGAAGGCACTGTTCCTGAAAAACTTGAAGCACTTATTTCTGAACCGTTAATGTATAATTTCAACCTATCTGCATCTGATGCGCCACTTCCATCAAATACATAACCTAAGTTATACCAATTACTTGTAGATGTAGTAATGTTATATACAGCATAAACAGTATTTACATATAAATAAATTTGACTATTACTAAGTCTTTGAACAGTTATTCTACTACTACCTTCTTTAAAGTCAAGTAAAAGCTTATTAGAATTTCCTGCTGGATTAAACCATAAAGAAACAGTTGCAGCAGTTACTCCACTTAATACAGATAAATCTCCTAAATCTACATAATTAGTACCATCAAATGTCATGGAATAATTATTGTCTATAGCTGTGTACTCAAATGGAGGTGCTCCACCACCACCTCTAGCAGCACCACTACCTATTGTGTTGAAGTTGGGTATAATTAACATCCTAGTATATAGCTAGTATATCTTGTCTTGTAGTTGCTCCTGTTGCTGTTCTAACTTGAGTCACTAATATAGGCATAAATGTTCCAGCGGGTACGTTGTAAAAAGTAGCTTCATTGCCGCTTTCCATTATTACCGTTAAAACAGATACTGCAATACCTACATAAAGCGCTGCACCTCTAGACTCTGTCCCTGCTATGTCCACACCAAAATCAACTACTACAGCATCATGCCCCATTATTCTTGACTGAGCAGCCATATTGCCTTGTACTCCTTTTACTGCCATTTTATTTATTTTTATCTTTGTTTATAAATACTTTTTCTGCTCCTCTTGAGCCAAAGTAAGCTACGTATACCGTAACTAGTAGTGTTTGTAGTAGATCTATCCAGGCAGCTTTCATATCAAATATCAATTGCACTGAATCAAATACTATAAATAACGTCATACATACTGTTAGGTATATTAACGCTAAAGGCCTTGTGTTTTTAGATAACCAAGAATCTGATTGCATGTCATACTTCCATCTGTCAGAAATGTTTTTCATCTCCTCCATGTCTAGGTCTAATAACCTTAACGCTTCTTCTTTATCTCTAGGAGGTAAAGTTTCGTCTTTACTAATAAGGTTTTTAACGACTCCAAAAGCTCCTTGATCAGGTAGTAAGTCTCCAATACTATCCAATATTTTAGGAGCTTTCTCTTTTAAGAAAACCCCTACTTTAGTATCTTTAAATTTTTTACGATTCTTCTTTTTACTCACCGTGCGTGAAGACTTTTTTGTAACCACCACTTTTTTCACCACCAGCGTAAGTGTTTTTATCCACAGCTGAATCTACGTTTCTTGCAAACGTTTTTACATTATGCATTGCATCTGAAACACCCTCTTTTAATCTATCCATAAACGATGGTGCTGGTTTTGAAGTGCCATTGTTTTTTGGTACACCTGTTATTGGTCCGTATTTTCCTTTTAAATCTGCCATTTTGTTTTTTTTTGTTATTTGTTATATTTATTAAATATGTATTCTGTTAATTCATCTTCGTTTCCACCTGGAAATCTTACTGCGGATCTTCCACTTTCTCCTGAAACCGAAGTTGCAGTTGAACGAGTTGTTGGCTGTATTCCGTATTTAGAGTCAGAACCCCAAGATGTATTCCATTCTCCAAACTCGCTAGTTTGAATCCATGCTTTTCTTTTCTTTTCGTTCATTTCGTTTAAAATGAGTTCTTGATCTTCTTTACCTAACCCTGCCCAATCTACACTTGTACCACTAGAAACAGCACTAGAACCAATCGTTTTAGTTGTGAAGAACTGAGCATTCATTAAACCTTCTAGATTGTACCTGTCACGCAAAGGATCAGCACCACTCCATCTTACTTGATGTCCAGTATCAGTCCACCCATCATTACTTTCCCAAGGATTAGTTTCTAGATTAAATTTATCTTTGCTTGAGTAGTACCTGTTAATGTCTTTTTTTAAGGATTTTCTAAAGTCTATCTCCTTATCTGAAGTTCCAGGGTAAGGGTTAACATCTCCTACTACACTTTTCTTAGCCACGGTTACTTTTCTTTAAATGCTAATAGGAATTCTCTAATAGCTATACCACAAGCTATACCACCCATAAATATTTCATTCTTTATAACCAACGCTAACATTGCTGATAATGCTAACAAGAATCTCATCAATGGAGAGTTTACAAATCTTTTTACTGTTTCAAATAATTTCTTCATTTTCATTTATTTAGTTCTATTATCCCACCTTGCTTTAGTGCCTCTTCTGTCATAGTGAGTAAATGTATTATATCTACCTACGCCACCTTCTTCAATAGCACCTATCCTAATTAAACCTTCAACTACGTCAGCTACTTCATCATCAGACATGTTTGATACAACTATATCACTAGCATTCCCAGTCATGTGTTGCGATTTTGAAGCTCCACCTATCTTAGCGTTGTAAGTAGGACATCTATACCCACTATTTATTACTATTGATGAACCACAAAAGTCTCTTAGTGTTTGCAAGTTGTGAGCATGTACCTCAACGTTTTCAAAAACATCTTCTGGCATTTCACAACCACAGTTACAGTTAAACTCTGATTTACTAAAGTTAGTTGTTAAATCACCCATCGCTACCCTCACTCCTGTCTTTTCTAAAGGCATACCACTTGTGTGCGGTATAACCTATAGTAACAACTAATAAAGTCATTTTAAGTGTCGGTTCCAACCAGTCAGTTAGACTAATAGTAAATGTAGTTGCGTTTAAGCAATACAGTTTAAGATCAGTTAAGTTCATGACCTGTTAGCGTTTAGCACTGCATTACCTTTGTATTCTACACCGCTTATTGATAAAGAAGGTTTTATAGTAGCATCTTTAGATACCATTGTTCTAGTGCCACAGTTTTTACCTGGTTTAGTTTTATTTACTCCTGCTGGAGCTTGATTCTTTCCGTATGCTGGCATAACTTATATTATTGTGTTGTTTAAATCTACTGCATCATTGACAGCTTGAGTTGCTGGATCAACTGGAACTGCTAGGTTAGGTATAACCGGTTGAGCTTGTATAGGTGTTCCTTCGATGTTTTGAGCTACTTGAGCCATCTTTGGATCTATAGTTTTATTTGGTACCGCATGACCAGTCATTGGTTGAGCGAATTGTCTACTTGGATTAATCATGTTATAAATATTTTTCAGTGTTTGGTTTATTAATACCCCAAGAACTTCTTGAATGAATACTATCTTTCATCTTTGGAGCTTTGGAAGCTGATCTAATACTATTAACAACCCCTTTAGATAACAAGTTGCTTTGCTTTGAAGGAGCTTGTTGTATAGAACCAGTGACAGCTTTTTTATTGTTTACTTTTAAATTAGGTGAACTTTTTGATGCAGTAGAACCGTTGGCCACACTTTTAGATAATCCAAAAACTCCACCACCTTCGTTCATTAGATTAGTTGAAGACATAGACTTTTTAACTCCATTAGCTTTATATCCGTTAGTTGGTTTAAATGGGTTCATTGCTGCATCTAATTTATTTATACTAGCATCAACTTTGCTTTCAGCTTTATCAGACGCACGTTGAACATATTCAGGGTTTCTATCTAATTTATTCTGAGCTCTCTTTTCTTGATTTTGCTCTTTCTTATCTAACTTAATTTTTAACCTAGTTTGTTGAGCTATATTATCTGCACCTTTAATTCTTTTTTTAAGACCTCTATTAAAGCCTGACTGAGGTCCTGTAGCTTTAGCCATAGCATCGTTGATAGCAGAACTGCTTTCTTTATTAAGATTTGCGCCGCTACTACTACCATTAGTTAATCTTATTGGCGTTACGTTTATTCTAGGATTTGCGTAAGCCCCACCTGTTTGTCCGTCTTTGTCTGCCATGCTATCGTGTTTTATCTTTGTTTAAATATGATATGCTAGTTTGTAAAGTTTTATCAGAGTAGCTTTTAACTTTTTTAATCTCTGGTATATCCTCTTCACCTAGCATAATTCGGTACATTCTACTTATTAGTTGTTTGCACTTAAATGAAACTTTATAAATGTTATACTTTTGAGTGGTTCTGTTGCGTGTTCTCCACACTACAATCCAACCCTCTTTTAGTAATCTGTTCCAGCGCCTGTTATCCCAACTGTATGAGTAAGTACCGTTTTTAAAATCTTGCTTTCTAAATAGATCTATAGCTTCTAAGTACATTAGTAGCTCAAGGTCTGCATCATTAAGATTACACGTTTTACAAGCCCATTTACGTATAATCCTATAATGTTTTAATAAACCTATATCTTTTAAGTCAGATGAGGTTAGTTTTCTCATCTATTATCATAGTTTAAAAATTTTTTTAACTGGATGTCCGCCTAAAACCTTGTTTACTTTAGTGTTGAGTTTTTTGTTATTATTTGAAGCTACAACTAAACCACCAGCAGCACTTATTAATGCTTGA
>WLWG01001616.1_pt1 | contig 19650 bp, 9 predicted proteins | sample 6712871 | NCBI WGS metagenome assembly WLWG01 (sample SAMN12718693, study PRJNA515312) | sponge metagenome | isolation source: marine sponge | host: Mycale hentscheli | place: New Zealand: South Island, Marlborough, Capsize Point | collected 2003-05-01
AGATGCTATAGATCTTAGACAAATTAAAAATCTTAAACTTGCTAATCAAATGCTTAAAATTAAGCGTAAAGAAAAGCAGAAACAAGATACCGCTATTCAACAAGCTAATATCGCGGCTCAAGGACAAGCTCAAGCAGATACAGCTGAAAAAACAGCAATGGCTGAAGTGCAAAAACAAGAAGCTGTTACCAATACTAAAGTACAATTTGAACAATCTAAAAATCAAATGGAAATAGAAAGGATGCAGATTCAAAATGAATTAGAAATGCAGAAAATGCAAAGAAGATTTGAATTTGATCTTCAGTTAAAGCAAATGGACATGCAGGCTATTGGAGCAAAAGAGAAAATGATAGAAGATAGAAAAGACAAGCGTATAAAAATGGAAGGTACGCAACAAAGCGAAATGATAAGCCAAAGAAAAAATGATGGCTTACCAATTGATTTTGAAAACCAGCCAGACGCTGGTATGAACGCGTTTATGTAAACGTTATTTAATTATTTAATTATATTATATTATGTCAGAAGTAAAAACAAATGAACCTGTAAAACAGGAAGGTGAATTCAAATTAAAAAAGAAAACAACACCTAAAAAACTAGTAGAAAAAAAAGATAACATTGTAAAAGTAAACATAAATCCTAAAGAACCTTTAGTAGAAATACCAGACAATGTTACAAAAGTTGAAATAAAAAAAGAAGAAAGCGATGCCATTCAAATCGGAGAAACAGAGAAGGTATCTGTGGAAAAACCATCCGGAGATAGCACAACGGTGGGAGAACCTATACAAGAGTCCAACGAGACTGCTGAAGGGTTTTCTGCGATCCAAGAAGTAACAGAAGCTGAAGTTAAACAAGTTGAAGCAGAAGTTAAAGAGGCTATAAGAGATGAAAAAATATTAGGCAAACCTTTGCCGGAGAATATTGAAAAGCTAGTTTTATTTATGGAAGAAACTGGCGGGACAATAGAAGATTATACTCGTCTAAATGCTGACTACAGTAATATAGATGATAAAACTCTTATAAAAGAGTATTACAAAAAAAATAAACCTTATTTAGATTCTGAAGATCTTGATCTTTTATTAGAAGATTTTGACTATGATGAAGATGTTGATGAAGATAAGGATATACGCAAAAAGAAACTTGCGTTTAAAGAAGAAGTTGCAAAAGCCAAAAGTTTTTTAGAAGAAACTAAGAGTAAATATTACGACGAAATCAAGTTGAGACCGGGCGTTACTCAAGAACAACAAAAAGCTATGGATTTTTTCAATAGATATAACAAGGAGCAAAAACAAGCTGAGCAACAGCATCAAGCGTTTAAAGATAATACAAAAAAGCTTTTTAGTGATGATTTCAAAGGTTTTGATATCAGTGTCGGTGAAAAGAAATATAAGTATAATATTCAAAACAAAGATAAAGTTGCAGAAAGCCAGTCTAATATAACAAACCTCGTTGGGAAGTTCCTAAATGAAAAAGGTGATGTTATAGATCATGCTGGTTATCATAAAGCTATTTATGCTGCTGAAAATGTAGATAAGATTGCCGCTCATTTTTATGAGCAAGGAAAAGCAGATGCTGTAAAAGACGTTGTAAACAAATCAAAAAACTTGAGTGACACTAAAGCTAGGACTTCTCAAGGAGATGTGTTTTTAAACGGTTTTAAAGTAAGAGCTATTTCAGGTGCTGATTCTACAAAACTTAAAATAAAAACTAAAAAATTTAACTAATAAAAACTTAAAATTATGAGTTTACAACCTCAATTTGGTAGTATTATTCCATCTCAAACACAAGAGATTTTAAATAGTAACTACCTACAATTTAACGCTGGTGGTCCTGCTGGACCAGGTAATGGTGGCGATTCGTTTGCACAACAGTACCTACCAGAAATTTACGAACAAGAAATAGAGCGTTATGGAAACAGAACGTTATCTGGATTTTTACGTATGGTTGGCGCTGAAATGCCAATGACATCTGATCAAGTAATTTGGTCTGAACAAAATAGATTACACATTAGTTATGACGGTATAGGTATTGTAAATGGTGCTGGAGCTAGTGATAGTACAATTACTATTGCAGGAACAGCTACGAATGTAATATCAATAAACGATACTGTTGTTATTTTAAATCCTGCTACAGGAGGCGAAACTAAAGGTATTATTACTAACTCAGGCGCTTATGGAGTTGCTGCATCAGGTTTAGCAAGTGCTAACACTCTTGTTTTTCAACCATTTGATAATGTAAGATTTCCAGCTGCTGCAGCCGGTGTAGGGTGTAAAATATTTGTTTATGGTTCTCAGTATCAAAAAGGCCAATCAACTAGTGCTTTACCTGCTGCTGGTGTAGTACCTGCTCAAGACGCGGCTAGAATCTCAGTTGATCCTCAGTTTACACAATTTTCTAATTCACCAATTATCCTAAGAAGCCAATACGTAGTTAATGGTTCTGATATGGCACAAATTGGATGGGTTGAAGTTGCTACTGAAGATGGAGCATCTGGGTATTTATGGTATTTAAAAGCTGAGTCTGAAACAAGACTACGTTTTGAAGACTACCTAGAAATGTCTATGGTTGAAGCTGAATTTGACACTGTAGGTGCACCAACACAAAGAGGATCAGAAGGTCTTTTTGCTGCTATTCAATCTCGTGGTAACGTAGAAGTAGGATTTACTGCTGCTGCTGGACTAGACGAATTTGATGCTATTTTGAAAAACTTAGATACTCAAGGAGCTATTGAAGAAAACATGCTTTTCTTACAAAGACAAACAGCTCTTGATTTTGACGATATGCTAGCTGCAATCTCTGGTGGAACTGCCGGTGGTACTGCATTTGGTTTATTTGAAAACTCTGAGGAAATGGCGTTAAATCTTGGATTTAGTGGTTTCCGTAGAGGATCTTACGATTTCTACAAAACAGATTGGAAATATTTAAATGATGCTTCTACTCGTGGAGGTATTGTTGGTATTAATTCTATAGAAGGTGTATTAGTACCTGCTGGAACTTCAACTGTTTATGATCAAGTTTTAGGAACTAATATCCGTAGACCTTTCTTACATGTACGATACAGAGCTTCACAGGCTGATGATCGTCGTATGAAGTCTTGGTTAACTGGTTCTGCTGGTGGAGCGTTTACATCTACATTGGATGCTATGGAAGTAAACTTCCTATCTGAAAGATGTTTAGTAACACAAGCTGCTAACAACTTTGTATTATTCAAAGGTATCTAATACCTAAATTAAATCTTAGGGTTGCCAAGTGAGCGGTGACCCTAGGATTTTTTATTAACTATTTAATTTTATTATATTATGGCTAAAAAAGCTACAGCAGAAACTATTGAGGTTGCACCTCAAGAGGTTGCGGTAAAAACCGCTCCTAAACCCACAAAACCAACGTGGGAAATAAAAGATAGAGTTTATTATTTAACAGGAAAAAAATCTCCTCTAACTCTTACTATACCAGGTAAGCATACTAGAAAACATGCTTTACTTTATTTTGATCCAACAACTGGAAAACAAAGAGAAATTAGATATGCTACAAATCAAGATTCACCTCTTGTAGATGAACAAAAAGGTGAATGTACTATGGGTCATATTAGATTTAGAGATGGAGCTTTAAGCGTACCTAAAGAAAAACAAAACTTACAAAAGTTGTTATCTTTATACCACCCTTTAAAAGGTAGAATGTATGAAGAATTTAGCGCAGTAGCAGAAGCTGAAGATCAATTAGATATTTTAGATCTTCAAATAGATGCTTTAAATGCGGCTAGAGGTATGGAAATAGATCAAATAGAAGCAATACTAAGAGTTGAAATTGGTTCTAAAGTAAATGATATGAGCTCTAAAGAACTTAAAAGAGATATACGTTTATTTGCAAGATCTAATCCAGAACTTTTTATTAGCTTAGCTAAAGATGATAATGTTCAATTAAGAAACACAGCTATTAGAGCTGCTGAAGCCGGCATAATTAGACTTTCAGGTGATCAAAGAACATTTACATGGGGATCAAACGGTAGAAAATTAATGAACGTACCTTTTGATGAAAACCCTTACTCAGCATTTGCTGCTTTCTTAAAGACAGACGAAGGTGTTGAGATCTATAAATCTATAGATAAAAAACTATAAAAACAAGTGATACTATAATATAGGCGGTTTCGGCCGCCTTTATAGTATAAATAAAAAATTAATATGGCAGTAAGCGTAAATACAGTGTATACCACAGTCTTGTATATATTAAACAAAGAACAAAGAGGTTATGTAACACCTGCTGAATTTAATAGTATTGCTGATTTAGTACAAAAACAAATATTTCAATCTTATTTTCCAGATGGTAATCAACAAAATAGGGTGGTACAAAATAACCAAGAAAACGATACAGAATTTTTTAACATGTTTAAAGATATTTCTTATAAATTGTATCCTTTTGAAAAAGAAATAAATTTTGTTTATGACACTACTGGTAAATTTTTTTATAATGGATCAGTTGACACTGTGTATAAGATAGGAGAGGTTATTAGTACTTATAATGGACAACCACAATATTCTTCAATATCTCAACTTGTCAGTAAAAAAGATTTTGATAAAATTACTAGATCAAAACTAACTGCGCCTACTAAACAATACCCAATATTTATTACAACAAACGCAACACCTGTTGGATATACTCAATCAGTTTTAGCATTAAAAATAGAACCTAACGCGCCTGACACGTTAAGTGTTAATTGCATTGTTAATCCTTCTACTCCAAATTGGGATTTTACTATAGGAACAATTGGTCAATATATATTTAATCCCCAAGGTTCACCAACAGGCTCTGCTACAGTTGATTTTCAATTAGATGTTTCAGAAGAAACAAATATTATAATAAATGTTTTAAAATATTTTGGTATTGTTATAAATGATCCTACTATAATACAGGTTGCTGCAGAAGAAGCGCAAACAACTGAAGTAAATTTAAAATCTTAAATAAATGAGTCAAGAAACAAACCAACAGTATTATCAAGGCGCTCAACCTTTTTTAGTTACTGCAGCGGCTGGACAAACAGCTTTTCCAACAACATTTGATACAGATTTAATATTTGGATCTTCAGACCCAACAGATATTGACTACGCTTTAAATAATTTTAAAGTTTACACTAGCCCAAGTGGTTTGCCTGGAACTTTTTTAGAATACACTTCAACCTACACAGTATCAAACAACACAATTAATTTCCCTGTAGGATCTCCAATACCTCAAAATTCGTATGTTGTTGTTCAATTAAAAACATTAAGCGGCGGTAATTATGGTGCTCAAGACGCTTTTGGTCAAACCGTAGAAGAAAACTATGGAGGTTATGAATACATAACTTTAAATGACGCTATAGACAACTTTATGGTTGGTTATGTTGGTGATGGAAAAATATTACAAAAAGCAGACAAATCAGATGTATTGTTTTTTGCTAAAAGATCTTTGCAGGAGTTTAGTTATGATACATTAAAAAGTATACATTCACAAGAACTTACAGTACCCGCTTCATTGAGTTTAGCGCTTCCTCAAGACTACATTAATTATGTGAGAGTGTCTAGAATAGACTCCTTAGGTATAAAAAGAATTATATATCCCGTAAACAATCTTACAATAAATCCATATAATAACCCTGTGCAAGATGCCGCTGGTATTCCTACACAAGATAATTTTGGAAACAATATAGAAGGTACATCTATTACAGAAGAAAGATGGGATAAAGCAAACTTGAATTTACTTAATTTTAATTTACTAGATAATTTTGATGATTTTGCTTATTGGTGGAATTTATATGGATTTGATGGTAATTTCAATACGGGTAAATTATACGGCTTAGACCCACAAACATCTCAAATAAACGGTTGGTTTAGTATTAATCATAGAGAAGGTAAAATGTCTTTTTCAAATGGACTAGCAAATGAATTAATTGTACTAGAATATATATCTGACGGTTTAGGTTCGGATTTAGACACTAAGGTTCCTAAACTTGCAGAAGACGCGCTATATGCCTCTATACTATATAACATTGTATCTGTAAGAGCTTCACAAGACCCAAACACGGTAATGAGACTTAGAAGAGATAGAAGTTCTAAATTAAGAAACGCAAAAATAAGACTATCTAATATAAAACTTGATGAAATAGTTCAAGTAATGAGAGGTAAGTCTAAATGGATAAAACACTAAAATTAAATGGCAGAAGTTAAGAATAGTTTTTTATCGTCTAAAATGAATAAAGATTTAGACGATAGATTAATTCCTAATGGAGAATATAGAAATGCAGTTAATGTTTCTATAAACAAATCTACTGGAGAAAACGTAGGAACGGTTCAAACCGTTTTAGGTAATAAAGAAATAGTAAACATCGGCAATGCTCTCGGTAAATCTAATTTAGAATTTATAGGCACTTTGCCAGATGACGTTACAGGTAATATTTTTTGTTTTTTAACTAATAACATTTTATCTCCTTATATTCCAACTGGCGCTGTAGGTATTAATTCTACTTTTCCTCAAGAACAAGGAACTTTTCCTTTCAGCGGTCAATTATTAAGCGGCGGTTCGGGGTACGCTTTAGGAGCCGCAACATCAACGACCACTGGTTCTGGTACAGGTATGACTTTCAATATAACAGAAATAGATGGTGGTACTGGATCTGGTGTAGGTAATATAACTGTACTTACAGTTAGTAATGAAGGTTCAGGATATGTAGAAGGCGATGTTGTTAATATAGTTCAATCAACTAGTTCCTCCGCTGAATTTGTGGTTAATACTTTAACAGGGCCTGTTACTTTAACGGCCGCTGGAACTGGGTATACGACTTCTAACACGCCCGGCACAACTACAGCGTCAACTGGCTCTGGAACTGGACTTACTTTGACTGTTGATATTAGCGCAGGAAGTGTGACTGGTGTGGGTATTTCAAGTTTTGGTTCAGGATATGCAGTAGGAGATACAGTTGTAATAGATGGAGGTAATAATGACGCTGTTTTAACAATAAACTCTATATTACCTAATGATAATTTTATAGTTTCTTACAATGTTTCATCTACATCTTTAAGAGTTTTAGCACAGGGTTCTTTTTTAAATTTTTCTGCTTTAAATCCAGTTACAGGAATTAATTTATTAGAAAAATTATTATTTTTTACAGACAATAGAAATCAACCTAGAAAAATAAACATAGATAGAGAGGCTTCTATTTCTAATCCAGCTGGCGACTATTATACTACAGAAGATCAATTGTCAGTTGCCAAATATTATCCATACGATCCTATACAACTTTATCAACCTAGTCAAGAAGCAGGAACAATTGCCGTATACCCAGGTAGCGGTAACCCCGCTACATTCACTGTTGATGCTGTTACTAATAGTAAAACTTTAACTCTTCAAACGCCTTCGACTGATCCTGACCCAACTTCTTTATTTGGAAGTTTAGGTGTTTTGTGTACAAACATAACAATAACTAACGGAGGTACTGGATACAGCTTAGGTTCTAATATAAGCACAGATGAAAACGTAACAGGAACAGGTCTATTAGTAACCATAACTGAAATAGACGGTGGTAGCGGCTCAGGAGTGGGAGTGATAACAGGTGTTACAGTTGCTAGCGCGGGTAGTAACTACACAAGCGGTACAACTGTTAGAGTTATACAGCCTACTTCAAATGATAACGCTATATTAACAATAGATTTTGTAACTAAAAATACTTTTATAGATTTTGATCAGCCTAATTGGCCTAATAGTATAGATGTAAACTTTCCTCAAACACTTCCAGCTGGATCAACTATATCCTTGGTTTATCAAGAAACAACTCTTCAAGATGCTATTAGCGAATACTTACCTGTTGAAGCCGACGCTGTATTGCAAAACGCGGCTACTTCTACTACATTTTCTGTTTTTCTTGATACTTATGTAGGTGATCAGTTGATTGCAGGTACAAACGTGTTTGTTGAAAATCCTGCGACCGGAGTTTTTAATGACACAGATTCCGTAGTACAATCAGCTACTATAAATGCCACTCCAGTGCTTGGTCGATACGTATTAGATATCATTGTAACCCCTGCTATTACAAACGCAGACTATGTAGCTGCTCTTACTAGTTATACAGCATTGAACATGAAATTTTCTATTGCAAATCCTTATTTCGATCAAGTGTTTAAGGACAATGCTAATGTTGATTTTTTAAATGATAAATTTGTAAGATTTTCTTATAGATTTAAATTTGACGATGGAGAGTATTCTTTAATGGCGCCTTTTACTCAACCTTGTTTTATACCTGAGCAAGACGGTTATTTTACGTTAAAAGAATTTGGTAGAAATCAAAATGGTTTTAATGATGTTTCTGATACTGATAGAGTGTTAAGAAGTACTGTAGTTGAATTTATGAAAAATAAAGTTAATAAAATTTTATTAAATATACCACTACCATGCGCTGCTAATGATATAATAAATGAATATAAAATTCAAGAAATAGATATTCTTTATAAAGAATCAGATCAAACTACAATAAAAGTTGTTGAAACAGTTCCAGTACAATTCAATGTTGTCGGTAGCGATTTTTATTATCAATATGAATATGGTTCTAAACCGCCATTTAAAACTCTTCCACAAAGCGAAACTGTTAGAGTTTATGACAAAGTTCCGGTTAAAGCTTTAGCTCAAGAAGTTGCTAGTAATAGAATTATATATGGAAACTACCAAGACAAGCATACTCCGCCTAATTTTTTAGATTATTTAGTAGGATCTCAAGCTAAAGAAACAACTTTTACAGTCACAGAAGATGGAATAACAGACTTAACTAGTTCTATAGAATATCCTAATGCTTCTTTAAAACAAAATAGAAATTACGAAATAGGTGTTGTTTTAGCTGATAGATTTGGAAGACAATCTACTGTTTTATTTTCACAAACAAAACTTAATTTTCAATCTAGCTTTTTAGCTTCTACTGTATACACTCCTTATAGATCTGAGTCAGACGACGTTATAGGCTCTTTAAACCCACCGAACGGTTTACCTTATTTTGATGGAAATGCTTTAAGAATACAATTTAACAACTTAGTAAGTAGTTTTAAAAACACAAGCACAGGAGTTCCAGGGCTTTATAATTCAGATATAACTTCTCCAGATTACAATCCTTTAGGTTGGCATTCTTTTAAAATAGTTGTTAAGCAAACTCAGCAAGATTATTACAATGTATATTTGCCGACAGCAATGGCCGCTTATCCTTTAGATCCTGATCAAGAAATAGAAACAACTTCTCATATCACTTTATTTGGAGACAATATAAATAAAGTTCCAAGAAGCTTAGTAGAAGTAGGACCGCAGCAAAAAGAGTTTGGAAGTGATGTAAAATTATTTGGTAGAGTTTTTAATTCTCAAGTTTTACTTCCTTTAGGGGCAAATAAAATGTCTCAATACTATCCTGAAAGAGCATCAGACTCTGTCTCTGTTATAGGTACTATAAAAGATTTATTTGATTATAGAGAATTTACCGCGCTTCCAACCGCAAGTGATTATGTTTTTTATAACTATGAATATACAAGTACTGGAACACCTAGTGATTTTACTGCATCTGACGGTAGTTCTTTAGTAGCTAGGGTAAACACTGAAAAGCAGTTCGGTATACCAGTTCCAGTAGCGGGTTATTTTTCAGACCCTACTCAATTAAATGTTTATGAAACATCTCCAGTAGAGTCGTTAATAGATATATATTATGAAACTACTACAGCTGGAACCGTACAAGAGCTAAATAATGCTATAGAAGCTGGACCAGCTGCTAACGTTTTTTCAATTGTAAGTCCAAATGGTCCCATAGCTTTTCGAAACAGATTTAAAGAAAATTTATTGGGCACTAACGGCGGTGCCGCTGCCGACATTGAGTGTACAGTACCCTTCAGACCTCTTAGAATAGGTGGTGCGGAATTTTCAAATCCATCTGAAAACGGGTGTATATTAAACAGTGTAAACAATAACTTAGCACAACCATTTCCAAATGATTCAAATGAAGATGGGATTCCTTACAATGCAGTTGTAACTGCAGAAGGTATATTTTCAGTACAAAACAATGGAGACGGTTCTTTTAATATAATTTTAACAAAAACAAATACTGGTGGCCTTGTTAATAACGCCCCGGGGTTAGTTGTTGCGGGAGGTACTGATCCTGATAAATTAAATAAAAGTTATACATACGATTTTGATTTAACTTTTACAAATCCGGAAGCAGTGGATTTTAATTATTTAGGATTTACTGGTGTTACACTAGAAAATGTTGCGCCTAGTAGACCTATTGTTGAATTTCCTCAACCAGGAGCAAAACCAACAATAACTTTTAGTTGTTGCATTGTAGATGGCGCCGCTTGCGATCCTCTTGAAAAAATATTTACCAAAGACATGTACGATATATCTCGTCAAACAGGTATTCTTTTTGGAGTTAACGGAACTAATGGATCTTCAACAAAGTCTTTAGAGAAAAAAGATCTTACTTACTCAATAACCAGATTAGCTGTTTTTGATGGAGATGACAATTTTCCTCGAACGCTATACGACGCTTCAATAGCTGGTTTTAATTCTGAGTTTTTTTTAGATGGATATTTTAGTATTGAAAACTATGGAGAAACAGGTTTTCAAGCTGATGGTTCAACATTTGGAAATCCTAATGCCGCGCTATATAATGGATATCAAGCTATCATAAGTGTAGACACGAGCTCCATTACAAATGAGACTTTGGTGGAGGCCAATAAAACATATCAAATGGTGGTAACAGCACGTGATGGTGGAGTAGAAGGCCAAGACGCGTTATATAAATCTTGTCTTATACTTTTTAAATTTAGCTTGCTTCCTTTCATTCAGTTTCCTTTCACGGATGCTCAAGAAGTAGATGCGCTTGGAAGTAATTCAGAGTTTTACAACTTCACGCCAGATCCTAATTATGGCAATGGACAAGTCTGGGTTGGAAACGGTGAAGCTCCGTCTATAGTAAATGGAATACCGGTTTTTGGATCTTGGGCATCGAGTGCAATTTCCACTGAGCCTAACCTGCTAACAATGGGTAGACTACAAGTTCAAAACGCGCCAGTTAAAATAGAGGCCATTTTAACAATTTTTAGACCTGACCTTCAAACCCCTCCACTCAACACACCAGAGACGATAACAGGCAGTGTTTTAGTTGGAAATGATGGCACTAATTATACTGCTAGTAGTTTACAAAATACAGCACCTGGAACTGCAGGAACCCAAAGTTTTACTTTAAGTATTCTTGCTGGAACAAATATTGTGCCCGCTAGCACTTTAACAATGGGAGGAAGTTTTATACTACCCGCTGGATATGGGCTATCTGGAAATCCTCAAGCGCCTAATCTTAGGATTAAACTTGGAGATCTAACTACTTTTTTCGGCTCACCCGAAACAAGGGATAATTTTGCAGTAAGAGTTCGGTTAAAAGCTACACCAGCGTAAAAAATAATAAAAAAAAGTGATAATAATATAAAATGGCAGCCACACTAGAGATAAAATATTTTAATAGTTATATTTTAAAAAATACTGAAGAAGGCGGGGCGATTAATCAACCCAGATGGAATGGCTCTAAAGGCATACCTCAAGTTATAGGCGGGTTTGCTCAATTTACGAGCTTTAACTATCCTACATGTTTTGCTATTGAAGAGTCTAGAATTAGAGGAGGATTTAATGACACTCAAGTGGATTTAGGTGTAAGAGCGTATTTAGTAGAGCTAGAACCTAATGCTAATTTTAGAGTTAATTCTATGATATACTCTGGTATATACAACTCTAGAACTGGTGTAAATGACACTAATGTTTTCAGTATAGCAGAAGAAATTACTAAAAGCTTAGATCCAGCCAATGGATCAATACAAAAGTTATACGCTGAAGATACTAATTTAATAATTTTTCAACAGTATAAAGTAAATAAAGCTTTAATAGATAAAGACGCTATATATACAGCCGAAGGTGGTGGTGTTCCAGTTAGTTCATTTAAAACTGTTATAGGTCAAATTGTACCTATTATTGGTAATTACGGAATAGGTGACCATCCTGAAAGTTTTGCTGTGTATGGCTATAATAAATACTTTGTAGATAGCAGTCAAAATTGCGTCTGTAGATTAAATCCTAACGGCATAGAAGAAATATCTTCTACAGGTATGAGAAGCTTTTTTAGAAATCAAATTGTAAATATAGACTTTGCAGGATCTAAAGGAAAACTGCTTGGAGCTTGGGATATATATAACCAAGAATATGTATTATCTTTACAGCCGGCTGACGAAACAAGACAACTTGGAGAGCCTACTGTTTCTTTTGATGAAAGAGCTCAAGGTTGGATTAGCTTTTTTAGTTACAAACCAAGCCAATCTTTTAGTATAAGAAATCAACATTATACAACATTTGAAGATTCATTATATTTACACAATTCAACAAATGTTAATTATAATAGTTTTTATGGAGCCTCTACCCCTTCTTCGGTTGAATTTACATTTAATCCAGAAGTTAGTAATTCTAAGGTTTTCAACACAATATCTTATGAAGGTTCTAATGGTTGGAGATTAGATAGTTATGTTTCTGACGAAACTGGTCCAGGAACTTTTGCTAGCAATTCTGATTCTTATCGAGACACTACTAATTCTGTTCTAAGTCTCAATGAAGGAGAGTATGTTATAGCTAATACAAATGCAGTAACAACTGCCGCATCAACAGGCACAAGTGTTGGCATAATAGGTATGACAGGCCCAATACCAAACGGAGCAGCTGTCTCTGGTATAGGAGTAACTCCTGGAACGGTTGTTACAACCTTTAATCCTCTTAGTAACACCGTAGTAGTTGATCAAGCTCTTGCTGTAGACGTAGGAGCTAAATTGAACTTTTATTTAGTTGTGAACAAAGTTGATTATCAAGCAGCATTTGGTACAACAAGTCCAAACTTAAATGTTTTTTATTCTGGATTTTATAGAAAAGAAAATAAATATTGTGCGAATTTAATAAATAACTCAATAGCAGCAGAAAGAGAAGTTATATTTGGTAATCAAATATCTGGAATAAAAGGTTTCTTTGTTAATGCTAAAATATCAACAGACACAACAACAGACGTTGGAGGATTTAAAGAGTTATTTGCAGTTTCATCTAACTACACTTTTTCAAGTGGATATTAATAATAAAAATAAATAATTATGCCAGCATCAATGATAATAGGTGGCGCTTTAAAGCTAGGTAGCGCTATATTCGGCTCGAGCGCTAGAAGAAAAAGAGCAAGAGCTTTGGCTCGGCAATTAAAAGCAGAGACGGCAAAACTAAATCAGCTAGAAAACTCTAGACAGCAAATCGTAAATCCCTATGGAAATGTTGAAGATGCTTCGGGTCTAGCAACATCTTTAGAGTCTAAAGTATCTAATCCTTTTGCTAATTTAAGCGTTGCTACTAAAGCAGCTGAAATACAAATGGAACAAAGCGATTTAGCTTTGGCCAACACGCTTGACACGCTTAGAGCTACAGGCGCGGGCGCGGGTGGTGCCACTGCATTAGCTCAAGCCGCTTTACAAAGCAAACAACAGGTTGCAGCAAGTATTGAAACCCAAGAGGCTCAAAATGAAAAAATGAGAGCTCAAGGACAGCAAGCTATGGAACAACAACAATTAGCTGATGCGCAGAGAATACAAGGAATTCAGGTGGCTGAACAAGGTAGAGTACAGCAGTTGGAAGGATTTGGTAGAAATATAAAAATGCAAATGACAGAGGCTAGACAGCAAGATGGTATAAACTATCAAAGAGATAAAATAGCCGCGCTAACAGGAGCTAAAAATAAAGCAAAAAACTCTTCAACAAACGCCATTACAGGTATGATGTCTCAGTTTGGTAGTGGTATGATGGGCTTTTAAATATTTAAAATAAATGGAAAACAAAAACATATCAAACAATTTATTTTTACTTCAAAGAAACGAAAGCAACGCATTAGGTTATAACAAAAACTTTCTAGAACATGGTTATGATGTTGATTTCGATATACTTGGTAAAGCATATGAATATACAGGAAGATCTTATGCTAAACTAACTATAGCTATAGAAAACAATAATTGTACTTCTCCAAACTGTGAGTATGAAAGAAAACAATTAAAAATATTAAAAGAAGCTCCAGCTATATCTATAGAGTTTATGTCAGAACTTTTTTCACAATTAGAAGTAACTGAAAGTAACAACTTTGATCCTAACAATAATTTTAAGTATACTGTCGCTAATTCAATAATTACAGAAAAACCTGGTTTTGCTAAAAACTATGGTTACGATGTTAAATTAAATTTAATAGACGATGGTTCGCAACAGATGGTATTTACTGGTCCTTTGTTAAAAGAACCTCTTGTTATTAACAGCGTAGCATTACAATCTTTACAAAGAACTGGTACTAGCATTGTAGCAGACACCCCTGATATAAATAAATTAATGCTAGCTATAATGCCTCAAGTAGGTTTATTTGAACCTGAAATGGTTGTGGATGGTGAATTATCTCCAAGCGCTGAAATATCTGAAGAATTTATTCTTAAAAACATAGACGGTACTTTTGACTACAAGATAATAGACATAGGAAAAGGCCTAGGCAGAAACGTCTTGCAATTTGACATGGATAAAATAGAAAGAAAGGCTATGCCTTTTTTAAACGCAGAAGTTGCGGGTATACTTGCGTCAGAGCAAAATGCTGTAGCACTTTGGAATGTTTATTTAGCACAAGGTACTAGCGTAGAAGAAGACGATCAAATGGTGCAAAATGCTAACGCTGCTGGTAAAAGCTGGAGTTACGAAAAAGATTTACCACTAGAGCAAAGCAAAAAGAAAAAGTTTGAAAAAAGTTTTATAGATTATTTTATGAATAACTACATAAAACAATTTATTACAAACAGACTTCCTACGGTTACAGAAGACGCTGCTGTATTTGATTTAGAAGAAGCTAAAAAAGCTAAAGCACAAAAGTTTTTACAAGATAACAAATTAACTTAAATTAAATGACATTAGAAGAAAAAACTATAGAACTTCAGTCTCAGTTTCCTCCTTTGAAAATTGAGCAAATTATAGAAATTCTTAAAAACTTTACACCTGATGAAGAGGTTGTAGAAGAGGTTGAAGAAACTCCTACAGAAGAAGTTGTAAGTGAAACTGAAGTTACAAGCGATGAACAGACTCCTGAAGCGGGAAACCAAGACAGCTCTATAACGCCGGATCCGGTTGTGGAGCAGACAAACAATACAGGGTCAAAATCGGAAAGTGGATTTTCACAGCCAGTAGGTTTAACCAATAAAACTAGTGGATTTGGAACACAAAAATTCTTCACAAATGTTTTCAATAACATAAGAAAAAAAGAATACGAAGAGTACACTAGCGTAGCTAAGCCAGAAGAGGTTATAACTAAAAACGGTTATGATTTAAAATACGATAACAAAGGAGAATATTATTATAAAAAACAAGGATCTGACGATAATTCTTGGAAAACATACGACGATAAGCAAAGTGCTGCTAATTTATCTATAGCTAGCCAGTTTGGGCATTCTGATTTTAATTTAGATGAGTACAATAAAACAAGAAATACGCTTAAGCAAGGTGAAGAGGTTTATGTTGGAATTGATGGCAGTTTAAATATCGGTGAGGCAAAACAAAGAACTTTAAGTCCAGAGCAACTTGAGTTAGAAAAACAGTTTTTAAAAGATACAGCTTTAACTACTGAAGATGAAAATAGAATACAGACAGATGTTGATGATTGGTTTAAAAAAAGTACAATACCTGAAACAAGAACTAAAGAAAGATCTGCAAGATTAGGTGGTGATGTAGAGGTTGAAACTGGTAATATGATACCAAATCCTGAGTGGGAACAAGCTGAGATAGAATCTAAAAAAGCTTGGAATGCTATGTTTTCTAAAGGTTTAAGTAAAGAAAAACCTAGTGGAGAACCTCAATTAAGCGAAGACGGATTAACAGAGCAAGAGTGGATTGAAAGAGATATGAAATCCAACTATGCTAATTCATTGAAAAAGGAGGCAGAAAAAGAAAAACTAGAAACTTGGATAGAATCTCAAGAAAGTGGTTTTGACTGGAAAAAAGCCATAAGTTTATTTGGATTAAATCCTGGAATGGCTGTTACTGAGGCTTTTGACAGAGGCGATAAGCAAAAAATGGTTGAGGCTATACAGCAAACTAGAAAACTTAATTTAGATGATGCTTCTAAAAATGCCAATGATTTTGCTACTGTAGCAAGAGAAACCTTAGAAGGTTTAACGACTCAAATGAAGCTCATTGCAGAAGCTAAATATCAAACACCAGCAGAAGCTAGAAAAGGTCAAGCTCTATTAACTAAGTTAAGTAAAAAAAGAGATGAAGTTTATAATTTATACGAAGGCAAAGTTGAAGATCTTAACGAAATGATGTTACAGCCTAAATATAAAGATCTAGAAACAAGATTAGATTATTTAACTAGAAACTTTAATCCTGTTAGTATTTATAGCGAAAATGTAAAAGTAGGTATTGCTAACGCAGGTGTGGCTTTAGCAGATCTTTCACATATGGCTGCAAATTTACCTAATGCTTTTGGTGTAGAAGAAAATCCTTACGCTAGTAAAGCTCTTAGTATTATTTCACCTATATCTTCTTTGGCCGCTAAATTTGTAAAGCTTCAACCGTACCAAGAAACAAGAGAAGAAATGAAAGCTCAAGTTGAGAACTATGTCAATCAAACAATGCAAGGCATAGCTCACTCTCAAACACTAAGCGATTTAAAAGACGGTAGCGATTGGGGTAGATACTTTTCAACAATGCTTGGTAGCCAAACTCTAAACACGGCTATTATGTTTGGAACAGGTGGCGCAGCTTTACCTATATTAACGGCTCAAGCTGTAGGTTCTAGCTACGGTGAAATGGAAAAAGAGAGTAAAGAAAGAGAAGAAGCTTATAATAAATATATAGAAGAAGGAGGAGATCCAGATTCTGCAGACGCTCCGCCTAGAGCTTTTTCACCTTTTCAAGTTTATACAACAGCCATGGGTAATGGTGTTTTAGAGTTTGCTTCTGAAAAAATATCATTGGGTATAATAGGTAGATCTAGAGCTGCTTTCAATGCTATGGGTCCAAGTGTTAAACAGGGTTTTGCTCAACAAGTTGGTAGTTTATTTAGCAGAAAAGGAGCTACGAGAGCCGCTAAAGCCACTGGTTACTACGCTTTAGATGTTACTAAAGAAGGTTTGTCTGAAGGTGGTGTTGAATTTGGTAGTAATTTATTTGATAGAATAATACTAGGTAAAGATGTAAATCTTTTTGAAGGAGTTCCAGACGCTACTTTTAGTGGTGTAACTATGGCAGGTTTTGTATATAAAGCTCCTGCTTTAGCTGCTAATATATCTCAAATGGTTCAAGGACCAGATAGTAATACCAAGATAGCAAACAATCAACAAAAAATAAAGGACCTACAAAATACAATAGCTTCAAATCCTAAAATGTCTAAAGCCAACATGGCTAGACTAAATGATCAAGTAGTTGATTTAGTTAAAGATTCTGGTAATGAAATAAATAAAACTCTAAATAGATTTACCCAAATGGATAGATCTGAAATAGACGCTTTATCAGATCTAGAGCTAGGTATAAATATAAAAAGAAAAGCTATTGACGAAGTCAATGCTGATCCTAATTTTAACGACAAAGACGCTGAGATAAATAGAATTCAAAATGAAATTCTAGAGCTAGACATAAAGAAAAACAAAATACTAGAACCTTATATACAAGCTGACAGCGATATAGACACTAGTCAAACTGTAGAGTTAACACAAAGAGTTCGAGAAGGATCAGATGTTGTAGCTGAACAATTAGGCGACACTGGTATATCTAGATTTGATACTACAGAAGAGTTTTTAGGTGGTATTGAAACCTTGAAAGCTCAAGGCGTAAAAGTAGAAGTAGCAACTAACGAAGCGGGTGAAACTTTAGATGCTAAAGATCAAGGTTACGGTTTAATCGCTACTTTGCCCGATGGTACTCAACAAGTTATTATAAATAATGCTTCAAGTGAAGCTGACGGTGTTTTACCTGCGGACAAGCATGAAATACTACACGCTTTTGCTGCTAAAATGGATCCGGCTAAATTAGCTAAAATGGGTATGGATTTGAAAAACAGTCTAGATAGCAACCCTGATATAAAGGTTAGCGCTGAAACTCAATCTTTGTTAAATGAGTATGAAGCTGATTTAAACGACGGAAAAATAAATGAAGCTACTTTTTATGAAGAAGTAATGGCTGTTACTAGCGACGCTCTCACTCCAGACGCTAACGGTAATACAGGTATTACAGTAACTAAACCTGGAAAATTAAAAACGTTTTTAAATAATTTCTTAGAAACAATAGGTTGGAAGCAAAGCTTTAAAGATGGTAACCAGGTTTTAGACTTTTTAAAAGGATTTAATTCAGATGTTATGAGCGGTAAAGGTTTGTCTCAACAAACTTTAGATACTGCAGAGGTAGACATGGGGTTAGCTACAGAAGTAGATTCAGGCGCTGTTAAAAAGTCTAGAAAACTTACACCCGAGCAAGATCAACAAGCTCAAACTAAAGTAAAAGAAATACAAGAGCTGCAAAAAGAAAGTGAAGCTTTAGCTAAAAAATATAAAAAATACAAAAAAGACTCTGAAGGAAACGTCTTAAAAGACAAACAAGGTAATCCTGTGTTAGACGTCATCAAAGGTGCTAAGCAGCAAAGATTAGAAACTGAATTATCTGCTGATATAAAACCTACAGTTGATAGTTTTGTAGAAAGTAGAACTAAAGCTTTATATGATCCTATAGCGGCAGACGCTAAAAAAGGCGTTACAAGACAAGAATTTGTTCAGTCTATGAAGTCTGATATAGCTACAATGATTAATAATGAATTTAAAGCTAAACAACCTTTAGAAAAGTTTATTACAAGTAGAGGTTTTGTAAGAGCTAACAGCCTAGCACAAAGATTAGGAATTAAATCTGTAGAGCAGGGTATTGATCAAAGCATAGACACAGCTTCAAATATCACAACTAAAACAGATGGTGATGTAAAAACAGAAACTGAAACTAGAACAGCTCAATCACCTAGAAAAACAACTAAGTTTACATCAGACTTTGTTAGTAATCTTGATGTCAATACAGAAGGCAAAACTCAAGCAGAGATAAATGAAGATGTTCAAAAGCAATTTGACGAAGCTATAGCTAAAGATTTAGAAGCTATGGGACCAGTTACAACATTTGGTCAAACTAAAAACATAGGACCTGCACTAGCTGCTTTAATAGAAAAAGCGACTGGTATGCCGGCTAAAGTTTTTACAGATAAAACTAAAAACATATCAAAGAAGGACGCTACCTCTGGTGCTCTAACCGCTGTTAAGCAGTATTTAGACGCTAACGCTCAAAGAGATTTTAATAATCTACCTGATGCGTTTGCTCCAAACAGTGGTAAAGCAACGTTTATACCTGAAAACGTAAAGAAAGCTTTATACAAGAAAAACGATAAAGGTCAATTTGTTTTAGATAAAAGTAAAACTATTAAAGACTACAAAGCTTTATTAGGTGACATGGTGAAACCTGTGTATAGAGCTAGTGAAGCTCAAACAATAAAAGGTTTAATAGCATTGTCACTTAGAAACAGAGTGTTTGAACAAGCTGTACCTGATG
>WLWG01001617.1_pt1 | contig 19649 bp, 20 predicted proteins | sample 6712871 | NCBI WGS metagenome assembly WLWG01 (sample SAMN12718693, study PRJNA515312) | sponge metagenome | isolation source: marine sponge | host: Mycale hentscheli | place: New Zealand: South Island, Marlborough, Capsize Point | collected 2003-05-01
GTTATCAAGAGCAGTTGGAAACTATGGAGAGGCTTCATCAGAAAGAGTTAAAGCTTCGAGAAGAATCAATTGCAAAATATGAAAAAGAAATTGCAGACCTAACAAAAAAATATGATGAAGCTTTGGTGGACCTCCGGAAGACAAAAGAAGAAGACATTAAAAGAATAGAAAAAGACTTCAAAGAGAAACCGGAAAAGTTAGCTGAAGAAATAGAAAACCAATTTGGATTTAGCCATGTTAAGTAGAATATATTTATTGGTATTTATATTGATTTGTTGTGAAAATGCCGAAGCTTCCGATGGTAAGTTCACTTTCATCCAGCAGGGCAGACAAGCACCCTTCACAGGCACCCTGTTTGACCCGACAGCGACTGCAAAAATCATGGCCAATAGGAAGTTCTTAAAAGAAGAGTACGAGCTTAAACTGGGCTTTGAACTACAAAAAAGACAAAAACAATTTGATTTGGATATTGCTCAACTCAATATTACCCTAAACACTGAAAGGGAGGGTTTTCAAAAAACCCTTGAAGTTAAAAATAAAGAGATTGAGCAACTAAATAGAATTATAGCCAAAAAGCCGGGAACCAATGCTTTATTGTGGGGAGTAATCGGTGGATTCGCTGTCGGCGTTGGCACAACTGTCGGCATAACTTATGCGGTGAACAAATGAAAAAAGATTTAAATGATATTGCCAGATATGAAGTTGCCATCTCAAAGAAGTATGGAAAAGAGGCAATCAAACATCCTAAAGCTGATTGGGACGATGAAAAAGAAAAAGAATACCAGAAGCAAATCAAAGATCTGTACCAAAAAGAGAAAAAGCAAGAAGAAAAAAACGAAAAAATTGAAATGGATGGTTTTTTAATTTCTAAAAAACTATTTAATAAAGATGACAATAGAAATTGTCCTGTTTGTCAAGCTTATTCTTTCGAATTAAGAGATGACATTTACATGGCAAAGTTTGATTGTTGCTTTAAATGCTACATACAATGGGTCGAAGGCCGAGAGGCACGGTGGAAAACCGGATGGCGCCCCAAAGAGGAAAAATAAATGGCTACAACATTAGAAATCATTCAAGGAATTAATCAAGCGGCAGCAAATGCTTATGATGGTGCTCATAGTGAGAAGTTTGTCACTGGAGACACTAAGGAAATTGGCTTAAGTCGAGAAGAAGGGTGTCCTATTATCGATAGTCGTGTATCTGATGGGTTTGGTGTAAAGATTATAGGAGATATGCTTCAGATTAATTATGAGGCCAATGTTTTCCTTAAGGATGTTTATGCCAATGGTTTCGAAGAAGAATGCGAAAGACGCTTACAGGCAATTGCTGATTTTCTCAAGAAAGAATTCAAACTAATCGTAGGAAGTAGTCTATCTCTGACTCCCCAAGGAGAAGCAAAGTGTTTAGTACAGCATACCTCTAGGGTCAGAACATTCGTGATATGTCACAAATTATATAAAATTGGTGGAATGACCGGAGTCGAAACTTTGGGAGAAGGCATTACAAACCCTATGGATGTCAAATATCAGAAATTTTTGAAAGAAGGATCCTTCAAATAGAGGATTGAATGTCTTACACACTATCCAAAAAAGAGATAGTAGCTGAAATATTGAAATGCGGCAAAGACCCTGTTTACTTTATTGATAACTACGCAAGAATATCTCATCCAATTCACGGCCTGATCCCTTTTAAGACTTATCCTTATCAGGGAGAGTTGCTACAAGACTTTAATGATTATCGTTTTAATGTAATACTGAAGGCCCGACAGTTAGGAATTTCAACTATCGCAGCAGCATATGTTGTATGGTTGATGCTATTCCATAGAGACAAGAACATTCTTGTTATGGCCACAAAGTTTAAAACTGCTTCTAACTTAGTTAAAAAAGTTAAAGCAATCATGAAAAACTTGCCAGAGTGGATTGTTATTGCAGAGATTTCCATTGATAATAGATCTTCATTTGAGTTAGCTAACGGTTCTCAAATTCAAGCAGCTTCGACTTCCGGTGATGCAGGTCGTTCAGAGGCTCTTTCACTTTTAGTTATTGATGAGGCCGCACACGTTGAAAACTTAGATGAATTATGGGCTGGCCTCTATCCTACTATTTCTACTGGTGGTCGAGTGATTGCTCTAAGCACACCAAACGGAGTTGGTAACTGGTTCCACAAGACATATGCCGAAGCAGCCGAGGGTTCAAATGACTTTCATCCAATCGAACTCCCTTGGGATGTTCATCCGGATAGAGACCAGCAGTGGTTCGAGAAAGAGACAAGAAACATGTCTAGGCGAGAAATCGCTCAAGAGCTTGAGTGCAACTTTAATACTTCCGGAGAGTCAGTAATACACCCTGATGACATCGCTTGGATAGAAAGTATTGTATGTGAGCCCAAATACAGGACTGGGTTTGATAGAAACTTGTGGATCTGGGAACAATACCAAGCAGATTGCACTTATTTGCTTGTTGCTGATGTGGCCAGAGGTGATGGTGCCGACTATTCTGTCTTTCATATCATAAAATTGGAAACTATGGAGATAGTTGCAGAATATCAAGGTAAGCCGAACTTGGATATGTATGCAAACATTCTCATGCAAACTGGCAAAGAGTTTGGAAACTGCCTATTGGTTGTGGAAAACGTGGGTATTGGAATATCTGTCTTGGAAAAACTAATAGATCTTCAATATCCCAACCTTTATTACTCAGTAAAGGGCTCTCACGAGTACATTGATGGATATCAGGCAGAAGGAAATAACTCAGCAGTACCCGGCTTTACCACATCTTCGAAAACACGACCACTAATCGTTGCAAAATTGGAAGAATTCATTAGAAACAAACTAATTAAGGTATACTCGGTTCGTTTTTCGAATGAATTGCGAACCTTTATTTGGCATAATGGCAAACCTCAAGCGATGAGAGGATACAATGACGACCTAACAATGGCGTTAGCAATCGCATGCTGGGTCAGAGACACAGCACTCACAGTAAATCAAAGAGAGACAGATTATAAAAAAGCCTGTTTGGGCTCAATAATTAAAGTAGACACAAAAGTAAATACAACAATCCCCGGAATGCAGGGATACAACAGAAAAGAAGCCCTAGACGATAAGATGTTTAAAGCAAAACAAGATTATGACAAATATTCATGGCTCATTAAAGGATAGAAAATGGCTGATAACAAGAAGAACCCCAATAACCCACAATCTGAATTATATAGAAGATTAACCAGACTGTTCTCCGGACCTATTGTGAACTGGAGAACACAGATGAATCGAAAGATTCGCCGAACAGCTCTGGATAAATACTCCACAGACTTTAAATCAGCCAGTGGCCAACAGTTCAAGAAGGCAGAGTATTCTCCTTTCGATGTGATGAATTCCAAGATTATGGCTCAACAAAACAGAGCCGAGAGATATATCGACTATGAACAAATGGAATATATGCCAGAAATCGCTTCTGCACTGGACATCTATGCAGACGAGATGACAACACACTCAGCCTTATCTCCAATGATGCACATTGATTGTCCAAACGAAGAAATCAAATCTGTTTTGCAGTCTTTATACGAGAATGTTTTAAACATTGATCACAATCTTTTTGGTTGGTGTCGATCAATGTGTAAGTTTGGCGACTTTATTCTTTATATGGACATCGACGACAGGTTCGGTGTCAAATCTGTTATCCCCATCCCTCTCCGTGAAGTGGAAAGAATGGAGGGCGAAGACCCCACAAATCCAAATTACGTTCAATACCAATGGAATTCCGCTGGCATGACCTTCGAGAATTGGCAAGTTGCACACTTTAGAATTTTAGGAAACGACAAGTATTCCCCATATGGAACTTCTGTGTTAGATCCGGGCCGTAGAATCTGGAGACAGCTTGTTTTAATGGAAGATGCGATGATGGCTTACAGAATCGTCCGTTCTTCAGAAAGAAGGGTCTTTTATATCGATGTGGGAAATATTGCACCCAACGATGTTGAACAATTTGTTCAAAAGACCATCACATCGATGAAACGAAATCAGGTAGTAGATGCCAATACAGGAAGAGTGGACTTAAGGTACAATCCGCTTTCTGTGGAAGAAGATTATTTCATCCCCATCAGGGGCGGAGAGTCGTCGAAGATTGAAACATTGGCAGGCGGCCAGTTTACGGGCGATATCGATGATGTTAAATATTTGAGAGATAAAATGTTTGCTGCATTGAAGATTCCTGCACCTTATCTGTCGAGCGGTGATGAGGCATCAGAAGATAAGACTTCCTTGGCACAGAAAGATGTTAGGTTCGCAAGAACCATTCAGAGACTACAGAGAGCCGTAATTGCAGAATTAGAAAAGATTGGTATTGTTCACCTCTATACATTAGGATTTAAGGGTGATGACCTCGTTAGTTTCCGATTGAGATTAAACAATCCATCAAAGATTGCCGAATTACAGGAACTAGAGCACTGGAAAACCAAGTTTGACATCGCAGGCGGCGCAACAGAGAACTTTTTCTCAAGACGCTGGATTGCACAAAATATCTTTAATTTGTCAGAAGAAGAGTTCGTTAGGAACCAGAGAGAAATGTACTCCGATAGGAAGTACGAGGCAGAGCTTAATGCCGCTGCAGAAGCAGCAGGTGAAGCGGCTGCGGGACAATTCGGCGGAGAAGCCGATGGCGGCTTAGATATAGATGCTCCAGATGATGAAGGCGGTATAGACTTTGGTGAAGAAACTGAAGAGGATATCGAAATAGATACCGGGGCAGAAGATGAGCCAGAGGCAGAAGAGCCCCTCTTGGCAGCTCCGGCTAGAAGAAATGATGATAAGAGGGACAAGCGAGGTCGGAAATATACTCAGAACTCCATGGGCGCAAAAGCTAAGGGAAAAAAGTACGTTTCTAAGAAATTGAGAGGCGGCAGCGGGCTCGAAACCGCAGGGCTAGGAAAGAATATGCGCGCAGCAGCAGTTCCACCATCTACACAGACAGGAGTCCCTGCAGGAATGAAAGATTTAAAGACATTTTCCAGAGGAAGTATTTATGAGCTAAAGCAGACTACTTATAACAAAGAAGAACAAATCTTGTTCGAAGCAAATGCTACGGTTAAGAAATTAATAACAGACTTGGAAAAAGCGGAGATTCAGACAGATGAAAATGAAACACAACAAAAAGCGTAATACGGCTTTTCTATATGAAGTAATCATTAGAGAACTTACGAAAGCAATGGTCGAGGGCAACAAAAAAAAGAAGTCTTCAATCATTAAAATTGTCAAAGAAAATTTCAAAGGCAATACACTTTTAGCCAAAGACTTGGATTTGTACAAGGCTGTATTAGAGACCAAAGAAGTCGATAAAGAGACAGCAGAAAAGATAATTTTTCAAGCAAGAACCCAAAAAATGGCTATCAACCACAGGGAATTGTTTGTAGAGCAGACAGAGCTGGTTGACACAATCAATAAGCAGATCAATTCAGATGCTTTTAATACTTTTGTGCCAAATTATAAGTCTCTTGCTACTGTATTTCAGATCTTTCACCCGAAAACAAAAATTAAAAATAGAGTTTTGCTGGAAAAGCAGATGGTTGAGGTCATGACTTGTGAGTCGAAAGGCGAAAAAGAGTTAATGAAACCGATCGATAATCTGACTTACAAGACTTTTGTTAAGAAGTTCAATGAAAAGTATTCTGACTCCCTTTTAGAAGAACAAAAAGGATTATTAAGCAGATATGTTACTTCTTTTTCTGATAACGGTATTGAGTTGAAGACATTCTTAAGCGAGGAAATTCCTAGATTGTTCCAGAAGGTAAATGAGTCTTTGGGACAATCAGAAATTAAGTCGGATAAAGAAATGACAGCGAAAACAGAGCAGGTCTTGGACATTCTCAAAACAACAGCAGAAAGAAAAGTGGATAACGAGATGGTACATGAAATCTTAAAAATCCAGAATCTTGCTAGGGAGTTAGGATAATGGCTATAGCACTCAAAGTCATCGAAGGAGACGTGGAAAAAACTATCACTTTGGAGCTTCAAGCTCGCAAATCACTCGATGGAAATATCATGATCTTTGATCATGAAGAAATGGACATTGTTGTCTTTCCAAAGGCAAGTAAGATTGCGACATTTGCCAAAAATGATTTTTCTGAAATGGTTTATCATGCTCAAAATAGATTATTTGAGTTTCTAAAAAGAAAGGGAGTAATCGATTTTGAATCTGTTCGTGGTGGCAGTGTATACGGCTCAATCGAAGGAATAATACCTACACCTCTAGACGAGAACATCAACTCTGTAGATTACGCCATCTATGGGATTTACAAGTTTTTGAAAGAAGAGAAGCCTTACTATAATTATATCGATGACTACGAGGAAATGCTAGATAACTATTTCACACAGCCGACCGAAGAAGACTCAACAGAGTTAGGAGAGGTTCCTCAAGCATCAGAAAAAGGATCTATCAAGCCGGGATACACATATAATGCCTATTGGATGAGTTATATGCTGGAAAACAAAGAGAGGAAATAGTGCCTCTTTTATATTTTATTCTTGCGTCATACGGAATGACACAATTACTATGTTATGGAAGAATATTTCACAGAATAAGACCTAGGGGGTACTTTTGGTCTTGTCCTATGTGCGTGGGCTTTTGGGTTGGAGTTTTTTTATGTGGCATTAATCCTTGGACAGAACTATTTATATTTGAGCTTACGGTTGCGAACTTTCTTGTTTGCGGCTGTGTAAGTTCTGGAACATCATATATATTAAATATGATTTTTGCTGATTCGGGCCTCAAGCTCGACATAAAAGGAAAATAGATATGTTTAGAAGATGGATGCTAAGAGGCGTGAGGCGCTGTAAAAGCGGTTGTTGACTGCTTTAAGAGGAATAACAAATGTCAAAAGTTTTATTAAGAGAGTATCATGCTCTATGTGAGGGTGGGGTTTGCCAAGATCTTCTCACCGAAGAACAGAAAATAGATATTAAAGAAAATAATGCCATGTATCTTAGTGGTTTGATGCAACACGCTGACAAGCCTAATGGAAATATGAGGGTATATCCTCACAATATTCTAGAAAGAGAGATCGAGGTTTATAAGAAGCTAGTAAGAGACAATAGGGCACTTGGCGAGTTAGATCATCCAGATGATTCTGTTATTAATCTAAAAAATGCCTCTCATATGGTAGTCAATATTTGGATGGAAGGGAAGAAAGTCATGGGAGTGGTTAAAGTACTGCCAACACCTTCAGGAGATATTTTGAGATCATTGGTTGAGGGGGGATGTCAACTCGGAATTTCTTCTCGTGGTCTCGGATCCGTAAGAGAAAGCATGAATGGTGGAGTTATTGTTGAAGACGATTTTCAACTTATTTGTTTTGATTTTGTTTCAGAACCATCTACACCCAATGCCTTTATGCACCTAAAAGAAGGTAAGCAGTATAGAGAGCCAAACATTTTTACTAAAGCCGATAGAATTAATCGAGCTTTGAACGATATTTTAAGGAGAAAATAAAATGAGCAATAATGATAAAAAATGGGCAAGTAACGATAAAGATAAACTACTTGTCGAGAACTTTAAGAAATTTATGAAAACAGGAGATTTTTCTTCAACACTGAATGAGACTGATGATTCATTGGGTTCGACGGAGGTGGGGTCTAAAATACTAATGCTTCAAAGATTAAGAGGAGCACTTGGGTCCGATATGGAATGGTTAATAGCGGATGAAGAGCAGATGGAAAAAGGTTACTATAGCGATGACGATGATACCGAGGAAAAGATAAAAGAATACTTTTTTAATAGTGGAACCCTTGAAAATTTACTTCAACATATCCAAGATAATTTCGGACTAAATGCAGAAGAAATTAAAGCAAAAATGAGTTATAAAGTACCAAGGTAATAAATAAATGAAAAAAGATCAACTAAAGAAAGTTTTAAAACCTTTAATAAAAGAATGTATCAAAGAAGCAATCTTTGAAGAAGGGGTTCTATCTGGACTCATTCAAGAAGTTGCTCTTGGTCTTGGACAGAGGGAGAAAATTGTTGAAAAACAAGAAGTTCCACAGCAAGACTTTTCTCGCCAAAGAGTGGAGCTTCAAGAAGAAGCAAGGGCAGCGATGCAAGCAAAAAAGAAAAAATTAGAAGAGTCTATGGGTGGAGGCTTCTCGGGAATCTTCGATAGTACAGAACCTCTAAGTTCTGGCGGAACTGTGGCTACTAGCGAGGGAAGCTCGCAGAGTCCTTTATCAAACTATTCACCCAGCGATCCGGGAGTTGACATAAACGGCCTAATGAACATGGCTGGTGGACACAACTGGAAAAAAATGATTTAATTGGAGTTAGTTATGGCTAAGAAAACAGCAAATGTATCAGTGAAGCCAAGAGGCCACAAGGATACTGTCCAGAGAATGATTAAAAGATTTATGAGAAAGTGCAAAAAAGAAAGGGTTCTGGAAAGATACAGAGAACATACCTATTATGAAAAGCCGTCTGTTAAACGCAGAGCCGCCGCAAAAAGACGACGCAGAGTTTTGGATAAGCTTAAAATAAAAGAGCAGAATTCATAAAATCGTAACTAATTATAATTAAAAATGGAGCATTTTAAAAATGTCAATTTACGAATATAGAGCCGGTATAGGAAATGCCGCATCATATCAAGCTTCTGGATCTCCTTTTGTTACTGGATCCACTGCCCTAACTGGATCCATGAAGATTGAATTTCCTAGAGTTACAAAATCTATTACAATCCACGAATTAAATAATAACAGTGAAATATATTTTTATTTCCACGAAGATGCAACTGCATTAAATAAATTTTGCATTGATAATTCATCCCAGCATCATGGCCCTATGACTATAGATGTAAAGTGTAAAGAAATTTATATCTCTGGAAGTGGCATCGACTTTTCACTATATGCCTCCTTGACAGCAATCGGTGTGGAACAAATGTTCCCACTAACTGGTTCAGGAATTACAGAATAGTATTAGCAACAAAAATAACCTTTATAAAATATGTCTTTTTATAAAATAATAAACTATTTATTTTTGAGATAATTTTTTTTAGAGGAGTTTATCTATGTCTTCACTACTGGAACAGGCGATTGTTGATGCACAAGCCCTGAAAGAAGCGGCCATCAAGAATGCTGAAACCGCAATTTTAAATAAATATTCAAGCGACATTAAAGAAGCTGTCGAATCTCTCTTAGAGGAAGAAGAGGAAGAAGAAGCTGTTGCTGATATCGAAAGCGATGAGTCAGAATCATTGCAAGATAGTATCCCAATGGGATTAGAGGCAGACGAAGTATCTGCCGATCAAGAAATCGTACTTAGCATGGAAGAGCTAAAAGACATGGCAGAAACCTTGGCGGCTGCAGAAGGAGACCTTATGGGAGACCAAGAATCTCACGAAGAGTTGGCCGCTGATATGGAAACTGATATGGAAGCACCTTCTTTAGCTATGGACAACGAAGTTGCTGCAGTTCCAGTTGAAGCAACTCTCGAAGAAGAAATAGAGATTGATGATATTGAACAAATCATCGAAGAATTGGTAGTAGATATAGATCCTCAAAAATCCGGCTGGGCCGGTACTCCCGAAGATATCATGAGATATAAGGAAGATATGAGATTGGCACAACTCGCAGCAACTCAAGCACATGAAGAAAATATGGAACTTGTTGCAGCTAGAGACCGTCTATCAGAAAACAATGAAGAAATGAAGGGGCAGCTCATTAAGATGAGTGCAGCCCTCAAAACTTTGAAAGAATCATTTGACAAAGTGAACCTTTCAAACGCAAGACTTTTATACACGAATCGAGTATTGACAAACAACTCCCTGAATGAGCGACAAAAATCAAAAATTGTCGAAGCTTTGTCAAATGCAGATTCAATTAATGACGCAAAGGTTATTTTCGAAACTCTAGAAAGCGCAGTGGGTAGTGTAACGGGTAAAGCACGACCACAATCACTCCGTGAGACTATAGAAAGACCGACTGCCACTTTACCCAGAAGAGAAGCCAAAAAGCAACATTCTCCCGTTTCGGACAGAATGCAAATTTTGGCTGGCATAAAAAAATCAAAATAATTAAAGGAGAATTTTTAAAATGTCAATTATTAATAAACTAACTGAAGGCATTGTTAGACGTGATCTCTCCAAGGAAGGAGCTGCTCTTCTCAATAAGTGGGAAAAGACAGGTCTTTTGGAAGGAATCTCTAACGATCGTAGCCGTCAAGGTATGGCCGCACTTCTAGAAAATCAAGCTAAGGAACTTCTTCGTGAAGCTTCTACAATGCAAGGTGGAGATGTCGAAGGCTTCGCATCTGTTGCATTCCCAATTGTTCGTCGTGTTTTCGGAGGCTTAATCGCTAACGATCTCGTTTCAGTTCAACCAATGAGCTTGCCATCTGGCCTCATTTTCTTCTTGGACTTTACTCTCGGAACTGATCGCCTTGATATGCTTGATGGTGATTCCGTGTACGGTGGTGGTGTTGTTGGTTCTCAAATTACTGGCGGTGTTTCTCTTGCTGGTAACGAAGCAGAGCAAAGCTTTTACGCTTTGAACAACGGCTACTCATCTCCAACTAGTTCAGCAGGTATTCTTGCTTTCAGACAATCTGTAGCATCTGGTACAGTTGGTGGAAGTTGGACCTCAGCAGGCGACGTCGGCTCCGCAATGGACGCTTCTGTTCTTAACGATGGTTTGGTTCGCTACGATCCGGATATCGCTTCTGGCACAAATGTGGTTGTTTGGGAGGTTCCAGACACTTTGGCACCAAATTCACAATTCAACGTGAAGGACTATGTAACTATTACATGTCAAAATGCTGGTGGTGATGTAGAAACAAGACAAGTTCGTCGTTTATCAAGAGATTCTACCAACACCTCTAACGGCTCCGGTAACATCTTCCTTGTATTCACTGCTGACGGTGGTGAGACTACAGACGCTTTGTCCGACCAACTTCTATTGAGTGCTCTTTCTGCTTCATTCATCATTGATGATAACTTCACTCAAGGAACCGGACAGCCGGGTTCAGTTGTGGGTGCCGAAACATGGGGCTTGGAAAACAATCCAAACATTCCAGAAATCGACATCAAGGTTGATTCTGTTGCTGTTACAGCGAAGACCAAGAAGCTTAAGGCTAAGTGGACACCAGAATTGGCTCAAGACTTGAACGCATACCACAACTTGGATGCAGAAGTCGAGTTAACTTCTATCCTTTCAGAGCACATCGCTCTTGAAATCGATCAAGAAATCCTTGAAGACCTCGTAAAAGGCTCTACAGCTGCTAAGTTGTACTGGTCACGTCTTCCGGGCAAATTCGTTAACCGTCAAACAGGAACAGCTGGCGATGCTACAACTGTTGTAGCTTACCCAGACTTCACTGGTAACGTTTCAGAATGGTATGAAACCTTGGCTGAAACCATCAACGATGTTTCTGCACAGATCCATCGCAAGACCCTAAGAGGCGGCGCAAACTTCGTAGTTTGTTCTCCAGAAGTTGCCAACCTCCTTGAGTTCACTGCAGGATTCCGTGGAAGCGTAACCGCTGACTCAGATCGTGGCGAAATTGGCGCAGTCAAAGTTGGCTCTTTGAGCAAGAAGTTCGACGTTTACGTCGATCCTTACTTCGCAAGAAACGTTGTCTTGGTCGGTCGTAAAGGCTCCTCTTTCCTTGAAAGCGGATATGTGTATGCACCATATGTCCCACTCCAGATGACACCAACAATCTTCGGAACAGAGGATTTCGTGCCACGTAAAGGTGTCATGACTCGCTATGCGAAGAAGATGGTTCGTCCTGATATGTACGGTCTCGTTATCGTAGAAGATCTATAATTCACATTATAGGTTTTTAACCTCAAATCAAGCCCTCCCACATTTTGTGGGGGGGTTTTGTGCTTCTAGCAACTACTTAGAATTAGGAGAAAATTTATAATGGCTTTTCCAACCCTAACACCCATTAGTCAGATGAGCAAATCAATTTTGCCCGCTACTGGGACAGTTACAGAGGTAGCTGGACTGCTTCCGCTGGAAGTATACTCAAATTCTTCACAGTTTTTATCGGGAGCTGCAGATCAAGTAGCTTATACTTACAAGAAGATTGGTGGAGATGTACTCGATATCGAATTGAAGTCAGGCAATGTATACGCCAACTATCAAGAAGCAGTATTAGAATATAGTTATTTGGTAAACCTTCATCAATCTAAAAATATTTTGTCAGATGTGCTGGGCCAGACAACTGGAACCTTTAACCATGAGGGGGAGAGGCTAACTGGGCCAGAAAATGTGAATCTAAAATTCCCTAGAGTTTCCTTTGAATACGAAAGAAGAGTTTCTGATGCATATTCAACCGAAGCAGGAATCGGTGGAACCATTCCTATCTATTCAGCCTCCTTTGATCTAGTTCAGGGAAGACAAGATTACGATTTGCAAGCAATCATCTCTGGATCATCTGCTTCCGGGACAGATCCTTCAGGCGGCGCAGCAGCTTATGCTGGAATAGTGGGAGACAAAAGAGTAATTGTCAAAAAAGTCTACTATAAAACACCCAATGCTATGTGGAGGTTCTTCGGTTACTTCGGTGGCCTTAATGTAGTTGGGAATTTAAATCACTATGGCCAATATACCGATGACTCTACCTTCGAAATTATTCCAACTTGGCAAAACAAACTTCAAGCAATGGCTTACGAAGACAATATTTATACAAGACTGTCTCACTACTCTTACGAAATTAAAGATAACAATCTTAGAATATTCCCAACACCAGATCTTTTTGGAGATTACAGGAATATGTGGGTAGATTTCAATATCATCCCAGATGCTTGGGAAGAAACTGGAACAACTGATACCGGAATTAGTGGTATAAATAATATGAACACACTTCCTTTTGATAACCTGCCTTATGAAAACATCAATGCAATCGGTAAGCAGTGGATTAGACGCTTTGCTCTAGCCCTATCTAAAGAAACATTGGCTCAAATAAGAGGAAAATTCCAAACAATCCCAATTCCGGGAGAATCGGTTAATTTAAATGCCGATGCGCTTCTTAGCCAATCAAAAGAAGAGCAAGAAAAGCTTAGAGAAGAACTTAAGACTATTTTGGACGAATTGACATACACCGAACTAGCTAAGAAGGATGCCGAAAAGTCAGAATCTACGAACGAAGTTCAAAAACGTGTTCCTCTGATTATTTTCCAAGGATAAAATCATGAGCAGCAGAAAAGAAACATATGATGGTTTCAGGCCATATTTCGATAGCGAAGGCAACAAGGTAGAAAAACCTGCTCTAAAAGAGATCACATTCATGCCCTCCACTATTGAGACAGTGGATGTTGCCTTATTTAACTGGCTGAACGAGGAATTGAACATTTTTTGCACCACTAACGAAGGGTGGAAAAAGGTTCCTCTTATTTGGTCAATGGCAGAGAGATCCTTCCAGATAAAAGACAAAAAAGATTTAAGAAATAAAGATGTCTTCACTCTTCCCGCAGTCAGTATAGAAAGAACATCAGTTGTCAAAGATCCTAATATGAAAGGTGTTGCTTGGGCAAATGTGCCTAGACAAAACGATGCAAAGGGCGGTGCTATTACAGTAGCACGGAGACTACAGCAGGAAAAGACAGCAAATTTTAAAAATGCTGATGCCAAAAGATTATTTAAGCAGCCAACTTATCCTTACAAAAGCGATAAGGTTGTGTATGAAACAATTACAATGCCTCTTCCCACATATGTTGTTATGAGCTATAAACTAACAGTAAATACTGAATATCAACAACAAATGAATGAGATTATAACACCATTCTTGGCATACACAGGACAAATTAATAATTTCTTTATGAACAATGACGGTCATCGATTTGAGGGCTTCGTCGATGGCGACCTCGGACTGGAAAACAACATTTCAGACCTAAGTGATGAGGAACGAAAGTTCAAGACCTCGATTAACTTAAAGGTCTTGGGGTATCTGATGGGCTCTGACAAAAACGACGAACAACCTAAGATGACCATTAGAGAATCCGCAGCAGAAATAAGAATTGTCCGAGAAAGAGTTATTTTCGGAGACAAAAAGGACTACTAAATGGCAGACAATAAATGGACAAGACCAACTAATCCTCCTCCTCCCTTGTTTTTAGGGAGAAAAGAGAGAAATTTAGTAAAACAAGTTAATGATGAATTGCTTGAAAGAGTGATTGGTCAACCAATACTTTATTTGCCTGTATCTATGGAATATTCGAACTTCCACCCTCTATATGGAGAAGCTATCGAAAAATGTTTTTTGCCTCCTGTAAGAATCTATGCACTCGTGGACTTTGAAGGTATAGAGACAACAACCGAAAACTTTGGTTTGGATAAGATGAACACAATAAATGTAAAGTTTCATGAGCGAAGACTGCAGGAAGATCAAGACATGTACGTTCGTGAAGGGGATTATGTTCAGTATGGCGATTCTTTTTATGAGATTGTCACCTTGATGGAAGACAGACCGCTTTTCGGCCAAGTTGACCACTTATTTCAGATCACTGCTAAATGTGTACGGACTAGAAAAGGATTATTGGATTTTGAAGTCTTGGACGACACAACTCAACAATCTGCCATAGCAAATGCAGAGCTAACTGAATCGCTTTCTAGCGGCGATCCGGGAGGTTCTGGCGGTTCTGGCGGCTCAGGTTCTGGCGGCTCAGGTGGCACACCATATACATCAGCAGCGAAGATCGTACACGGTGCAGAAGACGGCTCTTCAACAACTCCGGGAATATTAACAAGCCCGCTGTCTCCGGGAACCTCTGTGAATGATTTCTTCTCCATCCCGGAAGGTCAAGAACTTGACCCAAATACAATAATGGTGTTCTTAAACGGTCAATTGCAACTACTTACTAGTGTAGAAGGGTCTGGTGACTTTTATATCAATGACAGTGATCAGATAATCTCTAATTACGAGATCATGGAGGGAGATAGCCTAGTCGTCGTCTTCTTATCCGCAATCACTTCTTTCTTCGGAGACTAAATTGAGTATTTTCAGAGAGCATAAATCAAATGCAGACCGCTCGGCAGCTGATAGAAACCGGCATAAAGAAAAAATCGACAAAGCAATCAAGGAAGGCATACGAGATGTTATTGCTGATGAATCGATAATTGGCCAAGACGGAAAAAAGAAGATTAAGATACCTGTAAAGGGTATCAAGGAATATCACTTTGTCTACGGAGACAATGAAAAGAACCAAAAAACAGGTTCCGCAGGTGACAAAAAGATAAAAAGAGGTCAGGTCTTAAGAAAGGGCGGCCAAAAACAAAAAGCACAAGGAAAAAAGGGTTCGGACAAAGCCGGTGAGGAGTATTATGATGTAGAAATTACTTTGGATGAGCTTGCTGAATACCTATTCCAAGATTTAGAACTCCCAGACCTAGAAAAGAAAAGATTTAGACTCATCAAGTCACACAAGCCAAAGAGAAGCGGCTTCCGAAAGAAAGGTATGAGATCTCGATTGTCCAAAAAAGAGACAATCAAGAGGAAGATCAGAAGAAAAAAGATGGCTATTGCCTCTGGTGCCTTCGATCCAGATGCTGGAGAGAGATTTCCCTTCCACGAAGACGATTTAAAATACAAGCACACAAAGCTTAAGCCACAAGAAAACAACTCTGCTGTTATTTTCTTTGTTATGGACGTATCCGGCTCAATGGGCAAAGAAAAGAAATACATGGCAAGAAGTTTTTACTTCTTATTGTATCAGTTTTTGAGATATAAGTATGACAATGTAGAAGTGGTGTTTATTTCCCACTCAACTGATGCAAAAGAAGTCAGTGAAGACGATTTCTTCAAGAGAGGTACAATGGGTGGCACAATAATGTCCTCTGCCCTTCAACTCACAAAAGATATTATCTCCAAGAGATATCACCCATCTAGTTGGAACATCTATACTTTCTATTCAGGTGACGGTGAAAATTGGGGCTTCGATGACGAAAAAACGGTCAACCTTTTCAGAGAATTGAAGGAAGTTAACCAGATGATGTGTTATGCTGAAATAGATCCCACAGCTTTCCCGACAGAAAACAATTATGGAATCTTGAGTAAGTCATTTAATTATAATCAAAGCGAGGCTACCAATTTATGGAAAAAACTAAGCCCCATTGCAGGCGAAAGTTTTAAAAGAGTAAGAATAACAAAGCCAAATCACATTTGGCCTTCGTTTAAGCTGTTGTTTGGAGGAAAAGGATAATGAAAGACTGGTCCATTAAAGAATTACAGGATTGGGATGACAAAATATGCGAGATTGCAAAAGAAAAGTACAATCTTGATTGGTTTCCAATCGAATATGAGATCTTAAATTACAGAGAAATGATTGGGGCGATGGCTTACAGCGGTTTGCCAACACATTATAGGCACTGGTCTTTTGGTAAGTCCTTTGAAAGAACGATTACAAGGTACAATCTCGGTATGGAAGGTCTTCCATACGAAATGATCATAAACTCAAACCCATCTATTGCCTATCTCATGCTTGAGAACCCAATGAGCACTCATCTTTTAACTATGTCTCATTGTGTAGGCCACTCCGACTTCTTCAAGAACAATAGAATGTTTAAACACACAGATCCCGATAACATAATCTCTAGATTTAAATCAGCGGGTAAAAGAGTTCAACAGTATATTGAGGATCCTGCTATCGGAATTGAAAAAGTTGAGAAAATGCTTGATGCATGTCATGCCATCCAATATCAAATTCCTCGAACACCCGGCATTACCCGACTCAGTGAGGATGCGGCAAAAAGAGACTTGTTCAAGAAGACAGAAGGAAAGATTGACCTATCCATTGGTTTAGTTCAAAAAGATTATAATCTGCTGGGCTTCATCCGTAAGAATGCTCGTGATTTAGAAGATTGGCAGAGAGACCTGATTGAGATGGTGGAACGAAGATCAAAGTATTTTGTCCCACAAGGTCAGACAAAGATCATGAACGAAGGCTGGGCAGTTCTTATTCACGAAAAGATTATGTACGATCTAGAATTGCCAGATAAATATCATTTAGCATTCCTGAAAACACACAATCAGGTTGTGAGGCCAATCGTAGGAAGAGTCAATCCTTACCACCTTGGATACACTTTATTTAAAAAAATCGAAAAGGAGCACGGGTTCGAAGAATGTCTTTTAGTCCGTGAGACACATGACGATGAGTCCTTTATAAGAAAGTACTTGGACGAAAAAGTGTGTGCAGACCTCAACTTGTTTAATTATTCCAAGGATAGACATTCAGGAAATTACTCAATTAAAGAAATTTCTGACAAAGAAGGGTGGAAAACAGTCCGTGACGGTCTAATTAGTAATACAGGATTGAATGGAGTTCCCGTGGTTTATGTCGAAGATTACGAAAAAAAGACTAATACGCTTTTTATCAAACATGAACATGATGGACGAGATTTGGAGCTGTCACACGCAAACAAAGTTTATGACCACATTTGCTATTTGTGGAATGATAATGTAGAATTTATAACGCTCATTGAGGATGAGCTATGGGAATTTTAAAATGAGTAAATCAAAAACTAATAAATTTTTAGAAATTGCTGAAAAGCATAAGAAGAGCAGTAAAAGAGAGAAGTTCTCCGGAGTATTCTCTGAGTACTTGGAGATGATCGAAGAAGATAAGAAAATCGCTATGTTGGCACATAAGAGATTGTACACAACAATTACCGGAGAAGGTATCACTAGAATGTCCGAAGAGGATTCTAGGTGCTCTAACCTTTTTGGTGGCGAAGCACTTAAAACTTATGACTATTTTCAGAGTAAATTCTTTGGAATGGAAAGATCTTTAGCCAAAATTATGAGATACTTGCACTCGGCATCAATGAAAGGTGAGGAAAGCAAGCAAGTCTTATTATTATTGGGGCCAGTTGGTGCAGGTAAATCTGCATTGGTGGAACATATTAAAAGAGCACTGGAAAACAGTGGTGCTTTATATGCTCTCGACGGATGTCCAATCAATGAAGAGCCCTTACATTTGGTTCCAAGAAGTTTGCGTGATAAGTTCCAAGAATTATATGGAATGAAGATCGAAGGTGATCTTTGTCCAGTATGTCGTCACAGATTGCTAGAAGAATTTGGAGGAGATTATATGAATTTCCCAGTCTCCGAAAAAAGCTTTTCCATTCGTGGCCGCAGAGGTATCGGAGTTGTTCCTCCTATGGATGCGAACACACAGGATACAAGCATCCTAGTGGGGTCAGAGGACATTTCAAAATTAGACCTCTATCCGGAAGACGATCCTCGTGCCCTAAGCCTAAATGGGGCCTTCAATGTAGGAAATCGTGGAATTGTTGAATTTGTTGAAGTTTTCAAGAACGAGATTGAGTTTTTGCACACAATGATTACTGCAACACAGGAAAAAGCAGTCCCATCCCCCGGTAAAGGTGCCATGATTTACTTTGATGGTGTTATCCTCGCACACTGCAACGAAGCTGAATGGATTAAATTCAAGTCCGAGAACACAAACGAAGCGATTCTTGACAGAATTGTCAGAGTTAATGTTCCTTACTGCTTAGAGGTTAGCGAAGAGCAGAAAATTTACAAGAAAATGCTTGATGAATCAGACTTTGATGCACATATTGCACCTCATACACTTGAGGTTGCGGCTATGTTCTCTGTTTTGACACGCCTTAAACCATCAAACAAAGTCGATCCTATGACCAAGATGAAGATTTACAACGGCCAAGAAGTCGTTGAGAAAGGTTATATCAAGAAAATTGATATTGATGACCTCCGTGACGAAGTTCGTGACGAAGGCATGACAGGGATCTCAACAAGATTCATTATGAAGTCGATCGATGCCGCCGTAGCCGATTCGGAAAATAATATGGTGACTCCAATCTCTATTAGAGATGCCCTTGTCAAGCAAGTCAAGGAACAAGTTGTTGTTGAAGAGCTAAGAGAAAGATACCTCTCATTCCTTCAGAAAGAGCTGCACGACGAGTACTTAAATATTCTTGAGACCGAGATTACCAAGGCATTTGTTTCTGCCTACCAAGAGCAAGCAGAGTCGCTTTTCAACAATTACTTGGATCACGCAGAAGCTTATGTTAACGGATCAAAAGTAAAAGATAAAGTCACAAATGAAGAAATGCAAGCTGATGAAGACTTCTTGTGCTCCATCGAAGAGCAAATTGGAATCGTTGGTTCCGCAAGAGAAAACTTCAGAGCAGACATTACAGCTTACATGTTTGCAAAATTGAGAAAAGGTGAGCAAATTGACTGGAATTCTTATGGCCCACTCAAAGAAGCCATTGAAAACAAGCTTCTTGCTTCAGTTCGTGACATTTCAAGAATTGTTACAAAATCAAAATCAAGAGATAAAAAACAGCAAGGTAAATACAACGAAATGATTAAAACCTTGATGGAGGAATATGGGTATGATGAGGCTTCGGCTACAGAAGTTATCAAATATGCCTCAAATAATCTCTGGAGAGACAGCTAGAAAATTTAAAAACATTATTTTTAAAAGAAAGCCTCGCAAAAATCATTGCGGGGCTTATTTTTTTGCCTTAAATGAACTTTTTTTTGCTTTTCACGAAAGTTGGGAATATCTAGGGCGAACAAGTCTACCCGTAGACTATGTTCTCGTTTTTTTACAAAAAAGCGATTATAAAAAAGGCCCTTTTTGAATGAAATTAACACCTAACGGATGGCAGTGGAATTTTAAACAAAAGG
>WLWG01001620.1_pt1 | contig 19631 bp, 23 predicted proteins | sample 6712871 | NCBI WGS metagenome assembly WLWG01 (sample SAMN12718693, study PRJNA515312) | sponge metagenome | isolation source: marine sponge | host: Mycale hentscheli | place: New Zealand: South Island, Marlborough, Capsize Point | collected 2003-05-01
CCTTCTTCGACTTCCTTTCTAACCTAAAGAATACTAATCGCCATCCTTTAGGAGTTTTTAAATTAATTAGCAGCATACGTGCAAGTGTGCTGTTTTTTTATTCCAATAAATTAAACTACCTTTGTATTTCTATGAGTCCGATCTCGGACTATTCATATTAAAGTTTTAAAGGTTAGCCCTCTTTTATTAGGGGGCTTTTTTGCTTTTATAAAAAATTACTATCTTTGAATGAATTATGATAGATAAAATTGATATAAGCAAAATAAAGGTCAATCCTAGCAATCCTAGGCTAATTAAAGACGATAAGTTTGATAAGCTAGTTCAAAGCATCAAAGACTTTCCTAAGATGCTTAAAATACGCCCTATCGTAGTGAATAGCGATATGATCGTGCTAGGAGGTAATATGAGACTACAAGCGTGTAAAAAAGCGGGCTTAAAAGAGGTTTATATCATTAAAGCGGACGATCTAACCGAGAAGCAGCAGCAGGAATTTATCATAAAAGACAATATAGGCTTTGGGCAATGGGACTGGGATATATTAGCAAATGAGTGGGAGAAAGAAGAACTTACAGAATGGGGCTTAGATACTCCAGACGATTGGATAGTAGATGAACCCGAAGTAGAAGAGGACAATTACGAAATACCTGATGAAATTGAAACCGATATTGTTCTTGGTGATTTGATAGAGATTGGAGAACACCGATTGCTATGTGGTGATAGTACGGATAGTGAGCAAGTAGCAAAGCTAATGAATGGCAAAAAAGCGGATATGGTTTTTACTGATCCTCCTTATGGAGTATCGTACACAGGCGGACTTAAAAACGGCTCAAGTGGTCTTGAGAGCAACTCACGGCAGATGATTAAAAACGATGATATAGACCTGTATGAAGATGCCGTCACAATTGCGAGCATATTTTGTGAAGGCCCCGTTTTTATGTTTTATGCTGATACAGTTCCTTTTGGGTTATATCGTGGCGTTGAAAACGTAGGAGGCGAAGTAGTAGCTTTAATTATTTGGAAGAAAGAAGGTGGTTATGGTGCGCTTGGTGCGTCATACAAACCAAACCACGAGCCTTGCCTTCTATGGAAGACAAAGGGAGCGAAGCTTAATTTTGTAGGAGATACTACGGAAAATAGAGTTTGGGAAATTAAGAAAGACGGAAAGAACAAATTACATCCAACTCAAAAGCCAATAGAAATACCTGCTCGTGCAATTGGAAATCATAAAGCCGAAAAAGTCCTTGACCTATTTCTTGGCAGTGGCTCTACTATGGTAGCAGCACACCAACTCAAGCGCAAGTGCTATGGTATGGAACTTGACCCAAAGTATTGTCAAGTAATAATAGATAGAATGCAAAAGCTAGACCCTTCTCTTTCTATAAAAGTAAACGGTAAAGATTATGGCAGAGACTAAAGACTACGAACAGGAATTATTAGAAATAATTGAGGACAAAAAGATAGCATTTTTTGACCATTGTTTTGCATTTACCTCATTTAGCAGAGCAACTGCATATAACCATCAATTGGATAAATTGGACAGTATAAAGGACTTAATTAAAAAAAACAGGGTTAAGGCAAAAAACTATCTATTAAACAAATGGATTGCAGGACAAAACCCTACTCTTCAAATATCAGCGTTTAGACTATTGGCAGATACTGACGAACACAAAAGACTTAACCAATCTTATTTAGATATGAACGCAAACCACTCAGGTGAAATAAAGATAGTTCGTGAGATTAAGAAATGAGATACATCTTCAATACACTGAGAAACAACACAAATTCCTTTACGAGAATAGACCCGAAGCGAAGTTCATTGTAATACCAGCAGGCAGACGTTTCGGAAAAACAAAAGGAGCGTCTAACGCTACAATAGAATGGATGGCAGAGGGGAAAAAAATACTTTGGGGTGATACCATTTCTACGAATATAGATCGTTACGTAGATCGATATTGGAAACCAGAGCTAATAAAGTCAGGAATAGAATACAGTTACTCTACACAAAAAAAAGTAATGACCTTGCAGGGCTTTGAGGGGTATATTGATTTTAGAAGTGCAGACAGACCAGAAAACTGGGAAGGATTCGGATATGATGTTATAATACTCAACGAGGCAGGAATCATACTCAAAAACGATTATCTGTTTACCAATGCAGTTCTCCCTATGCTTATGGATAATCGAGGCTCTAAACTATACGCCATAGGCACACCAAAAGGAAGAGTAAAAAAAGACAACAAAGAACACCGTTTCTATTCCATGTACAAAAGAGCCGTAGCAAATGATCCTTTGTACCAATTATATCAATACAGTAGCTATGACAATCCTTTTTTAAGCAAAGACGATATACAAGCCCTAGAGCATGAAATAAAGCTAATGAATCCCGCTATGGTAGAACAAGAGATATATGCCAAGTTCGTAGATGGAGCCGCTGGGGAATTGTGGGATGAAGTTATGATCAACAGGCAAAGAGTGAAAACTCATCCCGAACTAGATAGGGTGATAGTAGCTATTGACCCAGCGATAAGCGCAACAGCAAAAAGTGATGAAACAGGAATCACAGTATCAGGAAGGTCAGGGGATAGTAAATATGTACTAGAGGATTGCTCAGGAATATACACGCCAGAGCAATGGGCTTCCGAGGCCATAAGAGTGGCAAAAAAATGGGGTTCTGATTGTATTGTAGCTGAAAAGAACCAAGGAGGCGACATGGTAAAAAGTGTATTAAAGTCAGTTGGATGGCAAGGTAGGATAAACCTAGTGACAGCCACAAAAGGAAAGTACGTACGTGCCGAGCCTATTTATGCAGAATACGAAAAAGGAAAAGTATTTCATGTAGGCCATCATGTAAAACTAGAAGCTCAAATGTGTTCATTTACAAGCGACTTAAAAACATCACCAGACAGGGTGGATTCTTTAGTATGGGGGTTAACTGAATTGACTACTCCTCATGTTTTCTTCTTTTAATCAATATGTTATAATAAATTTTTATTATTTTTGAAGTAACTATAAAATAAAGTTATGGCTTTAGGAATAAGAAATCCTTTTTACAATAGAAATAGAATATCTGACAATGACTTAAAAAAAGCTATTAGAAACTCTTTTGCAAATTCTTTTCTTTGGGGTTCTTTAGGAGGTATTGTAACCGATAACGATAAAGATGTAGCAAGGTATATCGACATGGCTTATAATATTAATCCAGATGTGTTTGCTATTGTGAATCAGATGGCAGGTAAATTCATATCAATTCCTTATTGCATAAAAGACATAGAGGATAAGAAAAGCTATCAGAAGTTAAAGAGGTTAGAACAATCCACAAAATATGATTTATCTTTTCAGCAAGAGATAAAGTACCTAGAGCTAAAAAACAAGGCTTATACAGAGGATGAATATCCTATGCCGTTTGAAAGACCAAATCCAGAACAAACATGGGCGCAGTTTTGGCAACTATCAATGATATTTCTACAAACGACAGGAAACGTGTATTGGTATATGCCTATGCCAGAAGAAGGAGCAAACCAAGGTGTACCAAAGGCTTTGTATGTATTGCCTAGTCATCTTATGGAAATAGTCATAAAAAGAGATGTAACTATTGGTTTTGATGACCCTGTAGATTATTACCAGTTCTTAGGAGGTGCTAGAGATATTCCTTTTAGATCAGATGAAGTGATACACATTAAATACCCAAATCCTAACTACGATATAAACGGTGCGCATTTATACGGGCAGTCAAAACTTCGAGCAGGGTGGAAAAATGTCATTACTACCAACAAAGGATTAGACTTGGCGTATAACACACAAAAGAATGGTGGAGCGTTTGGGTTTATTCATGCCAAAGATGGTGTCTTAGAACCACAAGTAGTAAATGGCATAAAAGAGAGGTTAAAGCAAGCCAAAGCATCCACAGAAGATTTATCGAGAATTATGGGCTCTGCAACTGCACTTGCTTTTACCAAAATAGGATTGACAACTGACGAGCTAAAACCTTTTGAGTATTTCAGTTATGATCTTATGGCATTGTGTAATATTTTCGGATGGGATCATGTATTACTAGGTAACGGTGATAATGCCAAGTATGATAACATGAAAATTGCAGAAAAGCGAGTAGTTAAAAATGCAATAGTAGGTGATGTAAATTTAATACAAGAGGCTTTTAACACACAATTCTTACCTAAGTTTAAAGAATATCAAAGTAGATGTATTGAATTTAAGGTCAAAGAACTGCCAGAAATGCAGCAAGATTACAAGACCATGACCGAATGGGTTTGTAAACTAAAAGACAAAGGATTAATAACAGGAAACACCGCATTACGAATATTAGATATGCCACAAAGTGAAAATACTTTATTAGACGAATACACGGTAAATGAGGATTTGATGTTATTAGAGGATGCTGTGAGACCTGTTGACGGTTTGGATGAATAACTATGAATCAATCACAATACAGAAAAAGATGGCTTAGAAGGCACGCAAGGTATGAGAGACTAGCGTATAAAACTATCATAATAGAACTCCGCAAACAAGCCAATAACATTCCTTTTATACTACTTACAGAAGATAATTACAAAGGCACAATCGAAAGAGCCATATCACAACAATCATTTGTACAATCGTATTATAACATCTATGATCAGATAGGACAAAAGGAGGGGTTGTGGATGGGTAAGTTTATCAATAGACAAATCAAACAAGGAACGAAAGATTTTATTATTAATGAATTTTTGTCTGAATGGAGCAGAAGATTGTTACAATGGTTGATAAACGAAAGCAGCGTAAGGATAACGACTGTTAGAAGGAGTTTTATAGAATACATACAAGAAGTCCTTGCCCAAGGAATAGCAGGTGGGAAAGATATATCAGAGATCGCTACAGACTTACAGCGATTAACACAAAGGCGTGACTTCTACAGATGGCAGGCTTTAAGGATAGCACGTACAGAAACCACAGCAGCAGCCAATTTCGCATCGATAGTCTCAGCAGATGTTAGCGGTGTAGTATCTGATAAGATGTGGATATCAGCTCGAGATGCACGGACAAGAAGGCGACCAAAAAGCAAATTCGATCACTATAAAATGAACGGTGTAAAAGTAGGAGTAGATGAAGATTTTATTGTTAGTGGTGAAAAAATGCGCTTTCCGGGCGACCCTAAAGGAAGCGAAGGCAACGTCATAAATTGCAGATGTTCAAGTGCGGTTGTTCCTAGAAGGGATGCTAACGGAAGAATTATGAGAGTCCGTTAATCACTATAAGTAAGATTTATAACTCTTTTTTATACTATAAATAATTTTTATATATTTGTAGGTGTATCATAAGAAAATATTATGGCGTATAAACAATTATCGATAGATGTAAAAGACTTAGACGATAACAAAGGTATTGTGAAAGCATATGCCAATGTTTATGACTACGAGGATTCGGATGGTGATATAAGTGCTAAAGGTTCTTTTGCAAAAACAGTAGAAGAAAATTACAAGCGCATTAGAGTGTTAAAAGATCATATTCCTAGAACTACGCTTGGAGTGCCTTTGCATATAGATACACAAGACACATATGGGTTGCTGACGACTACTAAATTCAATCTACAAAAAGAGGTAGCAAGGGATATGTACACCGATATTAAATTGATGGTTGAAAACGATTTGAATGCAGAATTGTCGATTGGATACGAGGTAGTATCACGAAGCAAGTCTAACAAAAAAGTAATTAACGAATACAAGTTGTTTGAGTATTCTTTTTTATCCTCATGGGGAGCGAATATGCTATCGACAGTAACGGATGTAAAAAATATAAAATCTCACTACGGGATATTAGAACTGATAGAAAAGTCTTATAACTTAGACTATTCAGATACAAGATTAAAAAGCATTGAAAATATACTAGTTTCACTTACTAAGTCAGAGCCACTAGAAGATAGTACTCATGTAAAAGAAGCCGAGACGCTGAACATAGTAGATGCAATTAAGAATTTTAAATATTAAACAAATGGATGTAAAAATCAAAGAAGCGTTGGACTCTTTAAAAACAGATATTAAGAGTAAAACAGCAGACGAAATAAAAAGTGCTATTGATGCTATCGAAGCAAAGCACAAAACAGAACTAGAAACTGCTACACAGGCAGTGAAAGATGAATTTAAAAGCATTAAAGAAGACCTTGAAGGTAAGATAAAAGCTGCCCAAGATCATGCTGATAAATTAGATATCAAGCTAAAGCAAAAAGATGTAAAAGAGCGATCTAAAAAGTCTTTCGGTGAGCAGTTAGCTTATGAGATTGAAGAAAAAACTGATGAATTAAACAAGTTTATTAGAAAAGAATCTAAGTATTTTTCTTTTGAGTTGAAAGCAGCTGCTGATATGTCAACGGGCAATGTGACAGGAGGCGCACGATATGGTGAACTGTTTAACCCTAATATTATTGACGGTGTTAGTCGAAAGGTACACATGGATCAGATATTGACAGGTGGTCCTATTGGAGCAGGTAATACTTTTGCTTTTATGCGTGAAGATGGAGGAGACGGAAATCCTGCAGCTGTAGCGGAAGGCACAACCAAATCACAGTTTGATTTTGATTTAGTAGAAAGTTCGGTGAACATAGAGACTATTGCAGGATGGTTAAGAGTAACTAGAAAAGCAATGTCTAATATTCCAGGGTTTGTTTCTTTTCTTCAAAGACGAATCCCTGAGAGATTTAGAAATGTAATTGATTATAATGTTTTGTATGGAGACCCTTCGGGCTCAAATTCAAATGAATTAAAAGGTATTTTAACAAGTGGTAATTTTACTGCTTCTACAAGCACAATAACAAACCCTTTAATTGAAAAGTTAATAGACGATATTGCATTATTGGAAGATACTTATGAAAGAGATGCAAACGGTATCTTGTTAAGACCAATTGATTATTACTCTTTCTTTAAAAACAAAGCAACTGCGACTGGAGAGTATGATTTGCCACAAGGCGTTACTATTGAAGGAGGACAATTAAGATTGTTTGGTATTCCAGCATTTGCAACTACAGCTTTAGACACTCCCGATTACATTGTGGGAGACTGGGCTAACGGTGCGCAATTACTTACCCAAGAATCAATGAGAGTAGAGTTTTTCGATCAAGATGGTGACAATGTAAGAACGAACAAAGTTACTATCCGAGTAGAAGGTAATTATGCATTACCAGTTTACGGTTCTGATTACTTTATTAAAGGTACAACTGCAACACAATAATTATGGAAGTTGTATTTTTAAGACCTCATTTACAATACAAAGCAAAAGATAAAATCAAGGTTTCAAAAGAACGTGGTTTATATTGGATAGCGGTTGGACTTGTAAAAGAGTATGTAAAAAGAAAGCCAAAGACAAAAGCAAAATAACTAAAATGCCCTCTTGGTAAAACAAGGGGGCTTTATATCTTACAGATGGCATATAGTAGTATTATATCATTACAAGAAGCAAAAAACTATTTACGAGTAGATACAGATTTTACAGAAGATGATTTGTCTATTCAAGCTATGTTAAAGTCAGCAATAAGATATGTAGAGAATTTCACTCAGCATTACTTTTTTGCTAAAGATGTGCAAAGGTTAGTTATTGATGGTAAAGTACGTGTTTATGATTTTCCTTTAAATTCTTTAGTATCTCCGACAGAAAACGTAGAAAGTAAGATATATTCTACTTGGACTGAATATACGGTGACAGATTCTAGTTTAACACATATTACTGTAAACGTAGGTTATGAAGCATCAGCAGACGTTCCAGAGGATTTAAAGCAGGTGGCTTTATTTTTGTTAGATATGTACTACTACGGAAAAGAAGGAGAAAAAAATAATACAGGAGGATTGCCGCAGTATCATCTTGATACATTGAACTATTACAAACGTTTTATTATTTGAGAGCAAGAAAGTACACAAAGAAAATATCTCATTATAGAGTGGGTGGAACTAAGGTAAGTGATGGTTTTAGCGGTTTTATATATTCCGATCAATTACTAGGCAGTATATGGGCTAATTTAAAGACGATATCTGACATGAAATACTCAAGTACAGAGTTTGCAGATATCGACATGGCTAATACGATCAGAGTAACTATAAGGCACAATACAAATCGAGTTATTGATTATAAGAATGATTATTTTGTGTATCGTAACGAAAAGTATTTTTTGAGAGACGTTCCAGTTAATACAGATTTTAACAATACAGAAGTGACTTTTTTAATGACCAAAGAGAATTGAAGTTTAAAGTTGACATAAAGAATCTTAATAAAGTCCTTAAAGAGTTAGAAGGTAAAGGCAAACAAGTAGATAAAGAGGTTGAGATACTTACAAGAGAAAACGCTAAAGAGATTTCGGCGCAAGCAAAGTTAAACGCTCCAGTAGGAATTGACGGTCATTTGAGAAACCAAATAGAATATCCAAAGGTAAAAGATAAACATTACAAAGTCGTGGCGAACGCTTATTATAGTGGATATGTAGAGTTTGGCACAGGAACTAGGGTAAAAGTACCTACTGAAATGAAAGATGTCGCACAAGCTATAAGAAGCAATAAAAGAAGTGGTAGTTTTAAAAAAGGCTTAAAAAAGATAGAAGAATGGTGTGCAAAAAAGGGAATACCTAAAGAATCAGCTTATGTAATATTTATGAGTATTTTAAAAAAAGGAATAAAACCACAGCCATTTATGTACCCAGCATTTGTAAAAGGAAGAAAACAGTACATTAAAGATTTAGAACATTTACTTGAAGATATTACAAAATGAATAAGATATTGCCAGACAAATGGATTCGTAAGGCTGTTTTTGACCTTATAAACAATATGACAGTCAATAGTGTTACTGTACCTTGTTTTGATACTTTTCAAGCGGTAAACAAACAGAAGGTTTATGTAATACTAAGTACTCAGACATCAGACACAAGAGACGATAACAAAACAGAAAAACAATGGGAAAGCAGTCTATTAATAGATATTATTCAGAAAATACCAAAGGCAGGGAGTGTAGGAAGCAGAGTTTTAGTAGATGACATTGCAGATAATGTCAGAAACTTAACACAAAACTTGACATTAGATAGTAATTCAGGTTTGACTATCATAAAACAAACGTTGGACTTTCCTGCAATAGACCCATCAATAACAGTAAACGAAACAGTATTTAGAAAACTTATAAGATATGAGTTTTTAATAAATTAAATTTATTATATTTATACCGCAATAAAAAATTAAACAATTATGGCAACATATATAACAGGAGCAACGCAAATATTAAGTATTTGGGATGGTACGGATAGTTACGACCCTATCGCTTGTTTACAGTCTAACGGTTTTTCAAGTGAAAGAGATACAACAGATGTTGAAACTCCTTTAACAAAATGTGATTACGACTCTTCAACAGGTTCTTTTACCGCTAATTTAGGCAATAAAGAAGTTGCATTAGGAGGTAAAACAGAAACAGCATCTTTTGAAGGGCTTACGACAGAAACAGAATCAGGTAAAAACACGTATATACAACTTAAAACGTTGTTTGATGATGGGACTTTGAAAAGTTTTAAACTATCAAATGTGGACGGTACAAACGATTTGTATTTCAACGGGTACATTACAAGTTTAGAGTTAACGTCTCCAAACGAAGAAAGAAGCACTTTTAGCGGAGAAATTAGAATAGATAAAGACGGGTCAAGTACCACAGAGCCAACAACAAAATACTAATATGGGTAAAAAAGCATCTCCAAAATTTACATTAACGATCAATAAGCGTGAAATCAATTTTAACGTTGGTTTAGGTTTCTTAGGTGAGTACCAAGAGAATTATGGTGACATTCAAGATACACTTGAGAAAATAGAAACAAATCCTTTTTACCACGTTCCTAGGCTAATGTACGCATCGGCGTTGTATGAGAGTAGGGGAAATTTAGATTTTGACGAGCGTGATCTTATTGAAATGATTGATGCGGACGGTTCTATACATAACAAGGGCTATGTTAAATTTATTGAGTTGTTTATTGAGTTTTTAAACAAAGATGTGCCAAAAGAAGATGAAGATACTAAAGAGGCAAAAAAAAAATAAACTGGGCTGAGGATGTGATTAGTGTTGCATTAGGAGAGTTGGGAGTACCTACACTTCAAGAGGTGTATGATATGAGTTGGGCGGAGTTTAGAATCCGCCTTTTTTCGTATAGAAGGATGCAGAAAAGACAAGACGATATGATGAGGTTACACGCTTTCCATGCAGCACAAGGGGGTTTATACGCTTTTGCTCCTGACAAATTTCCAAAAACATTAGATCAGTTTTGGTCAATGGACGAAAAAACTAACAAAGAAGATAAGTTTAAAAGTTTGATAGAAGCTCAAGAAAAATACAAAGCACAAAAACAAAAGAAAAATGTCTAAGTTAGAAGTTGAAATAGGAGCATCGATAGACGGCTTTAAAAAGTCGATGTCTAAAGTTTTAAAAGAGTTTGACCAAGTAAAGCAAGTACAAGGTTTACTAGAGAAACAATTTAAAAGCGGAAAGATAAGTGCTGATAATTATTACAAATCAATAGCGGGATTACAAGCGCAAAAAGTAAAATTATCTAGTGATTCAACAAAACTCAAAAATTCTTTATTAGGAACGCAGCAAGCTGTTAAAGGGGTGGGTAGAGAAACATCTGTAAACGCACTTCCAGCTTTGAATGAATTTTCAAGAGTAATACAAGATGCGCCTTATGGAATACAAGGGGTAGCGAATAACATTACTCAATTAACAACACAATTTGGATACTTGACTAAAAAAACAGGAGGCTCAAAAGCAGCTTTAAAAGCTATGTTAGGTTCGTTAACTGGTCCAGCAGGAATACTATTGGCTATAAGCGCAGTTACTTCTTTATTAGTCTTTTTTAGTGATAAATTATTTTCTTCAAGTAAAAATGCAGATAAGTTAAAAAGTTCTTCAAAAGGTGTAAATGAGGAGTTAAAAAGTCAATCTGCAATACTAAAAGAACTGATTAAAAATTTTGATCAATTTAATAAAATAAGAATTACAGCACGGTTTAACACTATAAAAGAAAGAGAAGAACTAAAAGCGTTGAACTTAAATGTTTTAGACTATACTGAATCAGAAGAAACTAGAATAAGAGCTTTAAAGCAATTAATAAAATTATACCCTAGATATTTTAAAGGGTTAGATATTAGTCAGACAACCGCTTTAATAAAAGCTGAGGATGCAGTAAATAAAGCTTTGTTAAGAAAGGAAAAATTAAAGAAAACTTTAATAAAACTAGAAGAGGCTACCCAAAAACTAGAAAACAACTCTATTGAGTTAAATGAAAAAAGAGGCTCTTTTAATATAAAAGATGTTGAGAGAGTTAAAGTTTTGAATAGTCAAAATGTTAAACTAAGAGATCAAATAAAACTATTACGAGAAGCTTTAGAACTTTTTGTTTCTGGCACAAATTTTAAGGAATTAAAAGAATATACAGGGCAGATGGAAAAGCTCAATGTTTCTTTAAAAGGTTCGGTAGCAGCTTTAGAAACTCAAAAAAATTTGTTAGAAAATGAGCAAATACAAGTATCAACAAATTCAAAAACTTGGAAAGAGTATGAAAATAGAATACAAGCAGTCCAAGATAAAATAGATGCAATAAAAAAAGGAATAAAGCCTATTGTAGTACCTATCACTATAGGACAGCCAGCAGGATTGACTGGAGTAGATACAGGGGGTGTAGGTGATCAATTAGTGGGGCTTAATTTAGCTGAAATTATCAAACCTATAGACGAAGCAAAAATACAAATGCAAGCGGCATTGTTGGAATTTAATAATGCAGCTAGTCAGATAATAAATAACAACATAGTTAATACATTTGCAGGTATTGGAGAAGCAATAGGTAATGCAATGAGTGGAGCTGGTAATTTAGGAAAAAACTTAACAAAAGTATTGTTAGGCTCAATAGGGAATCTATTGCAGCAGTTAGGAAAGTTAGCTATTAAAGCAGGGATTACTTTAAAAGCAGTAAAAATTGCTTTAGAAAATTTAAGACCAGAAGTAGCTATTGCAGCTGGTATTGCAGCAGTCGCAGTTGGTAAAGCTTTTTCTAATAGTGCTGCAAGGCTAGGCGGCTCTACGGGAACAGGAAGTGTAGCAGGCGCAGGGTCATCAGGAGGTTTCTCTAGTGGTACTACTTTCGGAGGAGCAAGACCTTTTTCAGGTAATTTGACTTTTACTATAAGAGGAACGGATTTAGTGGCGGTTTTAAACTCGGCTAACTCACAAAATGGAATCATAGGCGGTAACGTATCAGTAGGATAAAATGGCGTTAAAATATTATTTTGAGTATATTGATTTAAAAGGGATATTACACCGATGTGATATAGAGGTTCCTAATTATACCGATGAGCCAATAGAAGTCACAGGCTATGCAGAATTGACATCAGGAAGTGTTACAGATGCTTTAGAATGTATAAGAGGTACAGGGTTAAAACTGTTTTTAGATGCTAGTGTAGATCGTAAGTACGAAGAGTTATATCTTGTTCAAGACGATGAAATAAAAGTCACGTACGTACGTGATTCAATCACGGAATTTATAGGGTTTTTGAATCCAGAAGGAATGTATGAAGATTACGTATCTGATAAGTGGACTTTGAGTTTGTTATGTGCAGATGGTTTGTCGTTTCTGAAAAACAAGGCGTATGTCAATAATGAAACAGGAGATAATTTTACAGGCAAAGAAACAGAGCTAAATATTATATCTAATTGTTTGAGAAGGACAGGGCTAGATATAGATATTAATACAAGTATAGGTTTAGGTTATCACGGGATGAATGACGATTTATTAAGTGGAGCAACGTACAATGTACTGACAAGGGTTTATCTAAATTCTGAGAGGTTTTTGAAAGATGCTGATAATTCTACTACGATGTCATGTGATGAAGTGCTTAGAACAGTATTAGAAAAATATAATGCGGTTTTGTCTTTTTATCAGGGGGCATGGCATATTTATAGACCTATCGATTTATTTGCAAACGAAACTCGTACATTTTTTACTTATAACAGTTTCGGCAGTGCTTCGACATCAGGCACAAAAGAGGTTAATTTAAGAAAAGACTTAGGAAGTAATATTAACGGATTTTACCCTTGTTGGGCAGAAAACAATCAACAAAAAAGAGTAAAAAATTCAGTAGGAGCGCAAAGGATACATTTTTCTTATGGACTGCTTCAAAACATAGTAAAGAATCCGTATTTATTAAATACTGGCTCAGGGTTCACCAATCCTTCAAGTTTTGTTATTGAAGATTGGACTATTGAACTACCTCTTTTAGTAGGGTATGCTACTGATGACAGTTTATACCCACAAGGCGATGGGAGTGTAAGGTTAGACGGTATTTCTATAAAAAGTTTTTCGGGAACTAATATTGTAGTAAAGTCAAGTTTAATTAATGTCACAGAAGGAGATAGATTTGAAATTTTATTTGTTCAAAAGTCCGCAAGCATCACATCGAACGTACCAATTTTTGTGCAAAATAATCAGATAGGTTATAGAGTAAAATTAACAAATAGTGTTGATACTTATTATTTATCAAAAGACGGTTTTTGGGTTTCTTCTATTGATTCTATTGATGTTCCGACTAGATTTGTAGGTTTTGAAAGTAAGATAGTAGCAAGTGAATCAATACCTATTACGGGACAAATACAAATACAAATACAAGATGCTAAGAATCCGGGCTTTGTTTACATTTCAAGAATAGAAATGAAAGCAATCACAGAAGCAAAAGGCGAAACTCACACACATGAGAAAATACTCAATCCGAGTAGCAAAATACCACCAGTTAAAAAAGTATTTATAGGAGATGTACTTTCTGATTTATATCTAGGAACTATGTACAAAGAAGATCAGGCAACACCTACAACGGTTTGGTATCGAGAAGGGAAAGAGAGTATTGAATCAATGCCTGTATTAAGACTTATGGGGATTGATTACATGGTCATGTACTTTTACCCTTATTTAGAGTTCACAGGAAGTATCTACGGATATATTCCTTATTTAAGCTCGGTCACTATTGACGGTATCGATGGAGTGTTTGTTATTATAGAATACAGATATAATATAAAAAGAAACGTGACAAATTTAAAGCTGATTCAAATTAACGGTGAAAGAGATAGCGGATTGTATTACGACTACGAGCAAGTGTATTCTGACGATGTGCCACTACCTACGATTAGGGGATAAAAAAAGAGGGCTAATAAAAACCCTCTTAATTATGAAATTAATTACTTAAAAAAACACCTAAAAGACAAACTTCAGATAAGACAAATATAAGCTATAATTCAATACAATACATAAGTATAAGAAAATATTATAGCTTTTAAGAGATTAATAAAAAAAAGTTATATTTGTAGTATGAGTGAATTTTATAAAGGAGCGGACGATATATTACAGATAAAAGTCAATGACGACTGGTATCCAATAGCTTGTACAATTTCCAATTCTTTTAGTGAGGATACCGAAATGATACCAACTACTACAAGGGATAACAACGGATTCAATACTTCACTACCAACAAACCAATCATTTACATTAGATTTTGAGGGAATAGAGACGATAGCTATATCAGTCGATGGAAAAGTCACTTATAACAATTTACAAGCGTTAAAAAGAAACCGTACTAAATTAGAATTTAAAATAGGAACGGTAAAAATATTAGAAGGTTTCGGGCATATTACAAGCCTTTCTAAGACATCACCAGTTACCGATTTAGTAAGTTTTACAGGAACGCTAGAAGGTTTTGGAGAGTATAAGATATTTGACACATCAGAGAATAACGTATTTGATTATACACTAGATTTTGAATTAACATGAATAACAGAGTAACAATAACATTTAGTAAGGATTTTGTCGCTGGTGACAGCATGGGCTTTTATTATTCAGACCCAAGTACACAGACAAGCGGTTTTTGGAAATTTGAATGGGTCAATGGAACAGCAGGCACATTTGAAGTACAAGTAGACAGTGCGACAACTACTACGGGAGAAACCGAAGCTATACGATTTGCCTCAGCTTGGACTAATTCTTTAAATGGTTTTACGGTAACACAGCCTGTAAGTGGGAATGATAACCAAGTACAGATCACATCACAAACGTATCATTTTGTCAATGTATTGGCGAAGTATGCCAATACTGGTAGTACGATGGCAATTCCTGATGACTACAATTACGCTTTAAGTACAGTGATAACTGGCAATAAAATCACGTATGAGCATAAAGAATCATTAAACATTCCAACAGCAGATAATAAATACTTATGGAGAAGTGATAATGCAAATGAGGTAAAGACAAAGCACAATCTAAACGATGACAGGATAGGTGCTTTAGAAAATGATAAAGCCAATCTTGAAGGAGGTAATGATTTTACAGGAAGTCAGACGATTGATGGGGTTATAACTGTAGAAAACAGTACTGATTCAGTAATTGGTTCTGCTACTTTAAACAACTTTGGTTTGGAATGTAGTAGAGATCCTTCTTACATTAGACCAATTAGTAACGATGATAAGAGTTTACTTTTAGGGAAATCAGATGCAAATTGGAGTTTAGTAAGTGTATTTGCTTCAAAGTTAGATATTTTAGGCAACGTAGTAATAGGCACTAGTCCTACAACAGATCCTCCAACAGAAAAACTAGAGGTAGATGGTAATGCTTTAGTTAAAGGCAACATTTACGAAAGATTTGTTGTAACATCGTCACAGTCTTCAAGTCAAACATTATCAGATTCTCAAAGAGTAATAAACTATAGTGTTACACAAAATGGAACTTTAGTTATACCTACGGGTTTAAGTAACAAGGTTTGGGAAATATTTGTTACAGGTTCAAACCAACTAACAGTACAGACAGAAAATAGCAATATTACTTTTAATATTGTACATAATGGACAAGATAATAACGATGTTATATTAGCTAATCATTCAGCTAAATTAATTAGAATAGCTTCAAACAGTTATGTGCTAATAAAGTAATAAATAAAAAAACGCACAACCCCCCAGAATTATGCGTTTTTAACAATTAACTTAAACTCATCTATTATGATAAAACAAAGATAGTAAAAAATATTCTAATAATTAAAGTATACATGCCTTTTACAGGAACTTATAACGGAAATACACTAAGTTATATAACACAATCAGGAACAGATACTAACCTTTCAGGGTTAGCACCTTTTACTTATTATGATTCGTCTGCTATTTCCACAGTTTTAGGTTTTTCTATTGGATGGACAGGACAAGCTTTATATTTTATTGATGTGCCTTTATTAATTGAAGGTAGTTTAACGTGGGATTCATCTTCGGAAACCCTTGTAAGTTCAACAAGTTTTCCAGATTCAACAAGTGGTTTAGATTATGCAATAAAAATCACAGGAAGTGGAACGTCAGTAAATATTGGAGTTCAGCAAGGGACAAATCCTATAAATGGTTTACCTCGTTATTCATTAGGATTAGGATTAATTACTGGTTTTGATTTTACAAGTACACAACCTTTGAATTACATATATAATGAATCAGTTTTAATTGATTCAAGTGCTACTTTAACTGTAAATGGTTCAGAAATTCAGCTTGCTAGTCCACTAAAAATAGCATCTACAAGCGGTATAGTAACTTTTAATGGAACTCGTATAGTAGATTTAAACAATCAAACATTTAGCAAGCAAACAATCAGAAACGAATCATCGTCAAGTAATTTAAGGATGAATGATGTAGAGTTTGATTCTAAATACCAAGCGCAAAGATTTATTAATTTATCAGGGATTGATACTTTCTCGGGGAAGTTTTTAAACAGTTTTATACAACCTCACAGAACAGATGCAAATGCGCCATCAGTAGGAGGTAAAGTAACATTAAAAAACGTAAGTTTTAGTTCTAATTTTAACTCTTTTGATTGGCAATCAGTAGGAAATTCTACGACAGATACCGATAACCAAGCGGTAGAACTAACAAACGTTGATATTGGAACAAAGGTTAGACCAAATATGGCTATATCTGGATCTGATTCATTAGGACATATAGCAATATTTCAAAATGTTAAAGTAATTGTAAAAGACACCTCTTTTAATCCAATAGAAAATTGTAATATAAGAATACCTACTACCAATAGCGGAAACAGAAACAATACGTCTATTGGGGGTCAGTTTATAGGAAACTTAGACTTTGAAGGCACTAATTATTCAGAATATACAGATCAAACAAGTTCGACGGGGGAAAGCCAACAATTTAAAGTTTTAACAGGAAGAATATGGAACGATGTATTGTCTAATACTACATTTACATACGATTTATATGGAAAATCACAAGTAGTCGGTGAAGATAAATTTGATATTCAGTTTAGATCGTATTTGCACAATTACGCTACTCAAGAATCAGTATTTAATGGAGACTTTGATTTAATACTTGAACGTATAGCAACGTTAGACTCTAATATCACAGAAACAAACAATACAAATGTTGATGATTACACAGATTTAGGAACAGCACAAAAGATATACGATGCTTTTAAATCAGAGTGGCTAGACCTTACTTTAGACGAGTTAATACTAGACAGAACAGGAAATCAGGTAAATTTAGATTTAACAGCTACAAGCTTGGTAATAGATGCAACAGTGGTAAATGTAAGGGATTTAACAGGAGCAACAGCAACAGTGAAAGCATTGTCATATAATGGAGGTGCTTTTACAAATTCTAGCGGTACGGTAACAACAAGAAACGGTGCTTTGTTGAATGGTGGTACTTTTGACTGTGATGTTAATTACGAATCGGGGGCAAACACAACATTGACAAACGTAACCGTTAATCAAACAATAGATTTTAACACATCAGGCACATACACAATAGACGGTGGGTCGTTAAATGAAGTTACAAATAGTAGTGGAGGTAATATTACATTAGCCTTATTGAACGGGGCGACAGTAACAACTAATACTGGTCCCAATATTACGCTAAATCAGCCCGTCAATATAACCGCTTCAAATATTATAGACGGTTCAAGAGTTAAAATATATAATATTACAAAATCTTTAACTTTAGATAATAGTGTTGTAAGTGGCGGTTTAGGATATTCTTTTACTATAAATTTATTAGATACTAATGTAGATGTAGGTGACACTCTAAGATTAGAAGCTGCATATCAAAGTGGAAATACGGCTAAAAAACAGCTAACAATTTTTGGAGTCCTTACATTAAGTGGTTTATCGTTTATCGACAGTCAAGAGGATTTAACTGACTACGCAAGTCTAGGAGTTGATGGCTTAACGGTGGAAGAGTATAATTTGGACTCAGATACGGGTCATTTGCAAATAGACGCTATTGATGCAGATTGTGAGAGTTTCAAAAAAAGAATTGTAGCACGGTATTATCATCTAATAACTACGGCAGATGGCATAGACAGGCTTTTTGGCATTATATTTTTAGAAGATTCAGCGAATGCGGTTATAAGAAGAAAATCATCAGGTTATAATTTGATGGTTGATAATACTGGAAATTGTCAGATAGTTTTATCAGATAACGATTTTAGATTATACACCGATGATGGTTCCCCATGGATTTTAAGTCCAAGTACAGGAGGGTATGGTTTTACAGTAGATTCTGGAAGGGTAAGTATAGCTAATCAAACAGAATTAGAAAACAAAGTGCAAAATTTAGTAGATTCAGAGAATGCAGATATATTTGTTACGCCTACAAGGTTTACAAAAAAGAAAGAAGGTACAGAAACGGTGATATTAGAAAAAGCACATACAACAGACGGACAAGGAACAAGGTCATTAACAGAATTAACGTAATGGGTTGGAATATTACTTGGTATCTTACAAGAAATGTATATTTGCCATCAGATGAATTAAAGTGTACTGTGGAGGACGACACGATATATTCAAATATAGAAAATGATACGATATACTGTACATTACAAGACGAACAAGTGACAGGAACTGTACAAGAAGAAACTATACAAGGATATGTACAAAACGAAGAAATTAATCAAAATATAGAGTAATGGGTACACTACAAAGATACATGGGCGTAAGCATCGTAGACGGCGTAACCACTAAGCATGGCGAGCCTAAAAATATAGTAGTAAGTTTTAACAAAAACGTGTTGATTGGTACTGAATACACATATTCTGATATTACTGATATAAGCATGAATCTTAAATTAAATCCTTTTACTGATTTAGATACTGCGTATTTACAGAAAAAAAAGTCTGTGAATTCTCAAGTCGTATTCGATGAGGCAAACAATAGGTTTATTATGGTTTTAAATGAAGATGACTATGATAATTTAGACTGGAAAACGTATCATATTTGTATTAACGTAGATGTAGGACTAGACAAAATGATTGAGATTGACAGAAAAGGTGTTCTAAACAGGACAGTAGAGATTGTAAAAGACACCAATAGAGAATAAAATATAAATCCCTAAAAAAATAAATAAAATGAAAAATTTACAAGAATCTGATTTACAAAGCATTAATTTTATATCTTTGTTAGACGATGAAGAAAAAGCGAGTACAGACAAGGAAAAGGACAAGGATGATGACGATTCAAAAGGCGAAGGATTTATAATACCAAGTAAACCATTTTAGATATGAACATAAAAAATATTATACTTTTTATACTACTTATTTCAACTCTAGCTTTTGCTACAAT
>WLWG01001621.1_pt1 | contig 19630 bp, 26 predicted proteins | sample 6712871 | NCBI WGS metagenome assembly WLWG01 (sample SAMN12718693, study PRJNA515312) | sponge metagenome | isolation source: marine sponge | host: Mycale hentscheli | place: New Zealand: South Island, Marlborough, Capsize Point | collected 2003-05-01
ACTGGTCAAAAATTGGATGGCTCACCTGATGGCCAAAAGTTCGAGGTTCTTCAAAGAATAAATAAAGTTCAAAGTTTTAATTACAGCATAGACCTTCCAAAAGAAAGAATAAATTCTGTCGGTTCAATTACAAACCGCACAACTTATGTTGCTGGACCGCCTTCGGTTAATTTAAATTTTAGTTATTACGCTGACGGAATCAATAACGAACAGCGAATGGGGCTTTCAACCCAAAATCAAATAGCAACTCGTCCAACCTCTTTTATAAGTGGCTTGATGACAAAGGAAACTGACAGAAAAAATATTTATCTAGCTATTGATAATGATAAAAACGCTGAGTCAATTCGTACCCAAGACCCAAACGAATATCCCTCTGCTCCTGAAGGTCAGGCTTTTCTTTCTGTTACTGACGTAAAAGATGATAACTCTGCTTCTTATGATTTTTTGATTTTTGTTAATTCTTACATTAATAGCTACTCTGTCAATATGGGTGTTGGTGAGATTCCAACTGTTAATGTTGGGGCTGTTGCTGATAATGTATTTTTTACAAATGGTGTTGATACTGGATTTGGCATTCCGTACATAAACACCGAAAACGCAGTTACTGGATTCAGCGGAAGAAGCGTTGTTGTTCCTAAAAATTTTACAGACAACGTTAAAACTTTTAATTATCCTAAAACTGTTTTTATGCCCGGAGAGATCAATCTTTCTCTGAGCAGAACAGACCCCTTCAGTTATCAATCTGATTGGAGTAGTTCTACAGACGGATGGAGTAGCATCAGGATGGGTTCTTTAACTCCTGCATCGACAATAGATGGTGTAACAAACGCATTAAAGGGGGCCGGTGATGGTTCGGAGGCCACCCATCATGCTTTTAAATTAAATGTTTTTACAATTGGCAAAAGATACAGGGTTCGTGGAAAAGCTTATGTCAAACCCGATCCTTTGGGTTCTGTTTTGGGAGGAGTTTATTTGTACAATGGAACAAGCAATGAGATAAGGTCGTACGATACACTAAACGCTTGGTTTGATTTTGCAAATGAGTTTGTTGCAACTAGCACTGATCTCAATTTTTACGCTAGACACACTGATGGCGGAACAACCGTCACAATGAAAGCTAGTGATGCAATTTATTTAAAAGACATCACTATTGAAGAAATCAGAATTGATTTTGCTCACGGAACAGTTCAAAGTTGTAATATAGATTTAGATTTGACTCGTGAAAACATCCAGTACATGGGTCACAAACTTCCTTGGGATAGGCCAGTTACTACTCCAGTTGGAATAACAGCTGGATTCGATATTCTTGTGTCGGGTGATACGAAGGGCAGCTTGACGGAAGAACTTATCTATAATGGGGAATACAACATAAACGTTGACTTTGTAACAGGAAACGTCGTGGGTATGAATTATAAGCTTTCTGGCCTAAGATTAGATTCTGTACAGTATGATTCTAGTATCGGAAGCAATAAAACAGCTTCTTTATCATTTTCTTCTGACTTTAGTTTAGATGATAATTTTGGAGAAATTAAAAGAGATAAAGGATTTTTTGTTAGTGGGCGTGTAATACAAATGACAGACAAGTTTGTTTACTCTGGTGTGTCAACAACGGACATGGGTGGGATAGGTGTTGATACAAAAGTTGGTCTTAGAAATGGAAGCACACCGGGGCAAGACCTTATAAAAGATGATAAAGACAATATCCTTTATCCAAGATATTAATTAAAAAGGAATTTAAAAATGGCAGACGTAAGATTAAGAGATTTAAATCCAGCAGAATTTAACTATGGAGTAAACGTGGCGGGGAGTCTTGGCGTGGGTACGACCTCGCCAGCGGAAAAGCTTCACGTAAACGGCGGAGATATTATCGTTGAAAACAATTCATCAACAACGGTAGACCTTAGATTCCGAGAAAGCGGAAGCGATATGCTTGGATTAAAATACCACGCTGGCAGCTCCCCCACTCCGTTAGATATATATAATTTCAATACAAGCGCAACCCTTCTCCGAGTGGATGAAAATGGCAAAGTTGGCATAAATACGACTTCTACAGCTGCTAGATTAGTTGTCGCAGGTAATTCAGATTCTGGTGACGCTGCATGTTCTATTCACATCATTGACAATGATTCGACAAGTGGATCAGCTGTTCCAAATATATCTTTTAGGTCTGGAGCAAGTACTCAAATATATCAAGTTCGAGCAAATGACACTTTGGGTTTAGCGTTTCGTAATTCAAGTGATGCAACCAAAGTTGTTTTTGATGACGACGGTAAAGTGGGAATCGGAGAAACCGATCCAGCCTACCAACTTCATGTAAATAGCGGGAGTACTGGAACAGTAGCGCAGTTTAAGTCTAGTAGCACGACTGCAAAAATAATGTTTAACAATTCGGGTAGTAATGCATGTTTTCTCGGCTCTCAAAACAATAATTTGTTTTTTCAAACGAACAGTACCAATAGAATGTTCATTTCGACTGCTGGCAACGTTGGAATTGGAACAACAACTCCAGTTGCCCATTTGACAGTGGGCGATGGCACATCTCACCAAACCATTTCCATAGACAAAGGTGCTAGTTCAACAGCTACTTTATCTTTTTTAAATGCGGGTAGCACTAAAGTTTATCTTCAAGCAGACTCAAGTGAGCATTTGAGAATAGCCACGAACAATGCTGTACATATGTCCATCCTAGAAAATGGCAACGTAGGCATTGGACATACAAGTCCCACCGCAAAGCTTCACGTTGACGGAGATTTAATAGTTACAGGCACGGTTGATGTCGGGTCTTCTGGGTTCAATGTTAGCAGTGGGTTTATTTTGCCGTTTGGTGGAGGAACTGCGCCAAGTGGCTGGCTTGAATGTAATGGTGCAGCTGTTAGCCGTAGCACTTATTCTGATTTGTTTGCCATAATTGGAACTATTTATGGGGCAGGAGATGGCTCCACAACTTTTAATGTGCCAGATTTACAAGGTCGCGTGATGATGGGCGAAGGAGGAAACACCGCAGCAAGAACTCCAGCTGACCTTGAAAGCATTGGTGACACAGGGGGCTCTCAAAGTGTTGCTTTAGTAGTAGACAATTTGCCTAGCCACTCACATAGAACTTTTGATGGTTCTCACGGAATCCAAGGGTTTGGAAGGTTTAGCGAGGCGTGTGGCGATAATCAGAGTAGCCGACTTAGGCTTGATGGCGGGGGATACGCAGGTCGGGGCTGTAACCAAAGAACCAAGAGGTGGTTCGGAGTTAACTACGTACTAAACAACACCGGACCCATAGGAGCAGATACGGCTCATGACAATATTCAACCATCAATCGTAATAAACTACTTAATTAAAACTTGATTTTTCAATAGCGACCTGATATAATAACACATGGAAGAAGAGAAAAAAATGTCACTCGATGACGCTTTTAACCTACTCGTAAATGCGGCCCGTCAACTTAAACTGAGCTATCAAGAACATCAAACTCTTGAAGAAGCCGCCCAAATTGTGCTCGCTGAATTAAATAAAAAAGAAAATACAGAAGAAGAATCTGAATAAAATATTTGACAGACCCTCTATAATACCCTAATATACAATACCTATTATGGCTACTGCAAAGAAAAACGAAATCAAACCCGGTTATAAAACTACAGAATTTTGGCTTACTGCTATTTGTGCGGTTGGTTCCCTACTGTGGGGTGCTGGTGTGCTAAACCCCGAAGGTGCTGGAACTGCAAATCAAGTATTTGGATTTGTAACGTCTGCCCTGAGTGCTCTTGGTTACACCGTTTCTAGAGGTCTCGCCAAAAAGGGTTAATCCATGACTTGGGTCGCTTTAATCAAGGCCCTTTTGGATTGGCTCAAAGACCTAATCAGAGAAGACACTAAAGCTAGTGATAGTGATACTATACCCAAATCTCTGAAGGATAGATGGCGAGCTAGAATCGAAGAACAAGAAAACCAATCTAAGAATGAACAAAATTCTGACACTACTGATTAGCTTTGTCTTTTTGACTGGCTGCGGCTCAACAAGAGTTGTTTTTGTGGACACACAAGAAGCACTTGTAAGAATTGGCCCCAACGTCGAAGGCAAGGTTTACGTTCTCAAAGACGGTGAATGGGTTTTGTCGAAGAACAAAGTCAAGCTGCCAGAAGGCTGGTATGCTGGTGGTTTACCCACAGAATAAAAAATTATTCCATAGGCCATAGCGATATGGTCGTCCTGCTCAGAGGGGAGAGTCTCAATGGCTCTCCTCTTTTTTTTATTAACTTAATTAATATATAGTGTAATTACTTGTATGAAAGCTTATATAAATAAGTTAAAACAGTGGTGCAAAAAAATATTTCAAGGCTATTTCTTTATAGGGTTTGTAGTCTCGACAAGCATTTACATGCCGTTTTTTCTTTATCATGATTACAATCATAAGGTTGAAATAAACAATATGAAAAATGATGTTGAGGTGGTTTTAATCTCTAAAGATGGTGAATTAAAAGAAAAAACTTTTGAACACGAATTAGAATCAAGATCAATGCGTTCGGTTATTGAGTCGCAACAACGTGCAATAGAAGAGGCCCGATCAATAATCAATAGTTTGGTTCAAGAATTAAACAAGCTAAAAACAGGTAAAAGCAGGAGCGAAACGTAAAATGAAAAAAACAAGGCTGAAAGAATATAAGAATGGAACTTGGATAACTGAAACATATGATTGTGATATATGTGAAAAATCCGAGGAAATAATAAAAAAAAGAAAACAAAAGGAAAACCTAAAAAGTAAAGCTTCTGGCTACAACAATGCAGATACATGGATAATGTGTTTCTTTGGCGTTGCGCTTGCCACGAGCGTTGCTTTGAATGTGTATCAATACGTATTGATGAGGTCTTTTTTACAAATGATAAAATAATTCCCAAATACATATTTTTTGGTGTATTTACTACTGAAAAAGGCTTTTTTTAAATGGATGACAATTTTGGTTTTGAAGACATGGAAATGTCCGGTGCTAAACGCCCCGGACGTAAATCTGGTGCTCAAACACCTGCCAAGCCCTCAGAGCGAAAAAAGGGGTCATCCAAAAATAAACCCGGAAGTGCGGGTAAAAGCGGTTCTGCAATAACTTTTTCTGCAAAAGTTGTTGATGCCCTGAAGAACAAAGTAAAAGAACACAACAAAAAACACCCCACTAAAAAGGTTACTGTTTCTCAATTAAAGAAGGTTTATCGTCGTGGTGCTGGTGCTTTTTCGCAAAGCCACCGCCCCGGAATGAGCCGTGGTGGTTGGGCTATGGCTCGTGTAAATATGTTTCTAAAAATGAAACGTGGTGGTAAAGTAAAAGATTCTTATCGTAAAGCTGACCAAGATGTAGCTTCAATTAGGTTCGATGATCTCAAGTTTGAGGATCAAGAGCTAGAAACAAGTAACTCTAACATCTTTGACCTTACTGACGATATGACTCCTTCTGAAGAAGATTTCGCGCAAGCCACTATTGATGTTGATCTTTATAAACTAGATTACGATTTTCAAGATGTAAATGAACTTTATCTTGATGATTATCAACCACTTGGATTTGAATGGGAATAAAATGAGCGATTTTGAATTTGATATAACACCAAAAATTATTGAAGCCAAAGAAGGCAAGACTTTAAATAAACCTTTTAGGACTCCAAAGGGGCCTAAAAAGTTTTCTGTTTACGTCAAAAACGAAAAAGGTAATGTCGTAAAAGTAAATTTCGGTGATCCCAACATGGAAATCAAAAGGGATGACCCAAATAGAAGAAAAAACTTTCGCGCCCGTCATAACTGCGATAATCCGGGTCCGAAAACAAAAGCTCGTTATTGGAGTTGTAAAATGTGGTCTGCCAAGAGCGTGTCAGACATCACCAAAGGTTCCGCAGACTGGGATGGTGAAACTTTTGCAAACCAAGACGAGCTACTTAAAATTTATCCTCAATTAAAAAATGTAGAAGAAATCACAGAAGCTGATTGCGGATGCCAAAACCAAGACTGTGGTTGCTGTGATAATAATGATCCGGATTGTGACTGCAAGAAAACTGACGACTCCGAGTCCAATTCAGATGCTGCTTTGACAGAAAAACAAAAGAAACTTCCACCCGCTCTTCAAAAATCAATTTTGAAAAAACAAGGCAAAAAACCTGAAAAAGAAGACGACAAGAAAGATAAGGACGAGGAAGAAGATAAGAAAGAAAATAAAGACCAAAAAGGCTTAACAGAAAAACAGAAGAAGCTTCCTCCAGCTTTGCAAAAGTCTATATTAAAAAAACAATCTAAGGCAGGTTACGCGAGTTTGTGGAAAAACATCCACGAAAAACGCGAAAGAATCAAAAAAGGCTCTGGAGAAAAGATGAAAAAGAAGGGCGAAAAAGGTGCGCCAACTCCAGAACAACTGAAAAAAGCTAAAGACAAAACAAAAGCTAAAGACTTAGAAGATCATGTTGCATTGCCTGTTTTGAAACAGAAGCGTATTGCTAGTGATTACTCTAAGTTGTGGAAAAAAATTAACGAAAAATAAAAAGGAATTAAAATGTTACAACAATTTTCAAACTATATATCTAATGGTGGAACTGCAAAAATTTCAGGAGATGCTACTCTTCAACCCATTAATGTTTATGTTACCGCTGTAACAAATGGAAATACTTCTGCAAAAACACTTACTTTTGCTGATGATACTAACTTAGGGGTTTTAGAGGTTCCGCCTAGTTCAACTTTAAACTTAAGTAGCCCAATCAAATGTGCGAGTTTTACCCCAAACCACGCCGACCTTTCCGTAGCTTACTTTGTATCTAGTATCTAAATTATGAAAGATTTTAAATATACTACCAGTTTTAGTTCCGTAATCAAACCATTGGTTTCGGAGGAAAAAGATAAATATTTGGCATTAGCTAGTCATGTTGACATCGGTGATTTTGTTCCAGATGTTAACACCGACAAGAACATTGATCTTTTGCCAATTGCTTTTAATGCCTTTGTAACCAATCGGGTTAACAAAAATGGTGACGCAGTAGACACTGACACTGCGATTGCTATGTACAAAGATTTTATTAATAAACCTATTAACATCGAACACAACAGAGAAAGAGTTATTGGAACTATTTTAACTGCTGGCTTTAGTGAGTTTGGAACAGATAAGCCCCTAACTGAAGAGCAGGTCAAAGAGAAAAATGAACCTTTTAACGTTACTCTCGGTGGGGTTGTTTGGAAAGTTGTAAATAGCGATCTTGCAGACTTAATTGAAAATTCAACTGATCCAGACGGCGATTCGTATCAAAGAATTTCTGCTAGTTGGGAACTAGGTTTTTCCGAGTACAATTTAGCTTTAATCCAAGGGGAAAGCAAAAACCTTGAAGATGCAGAGATTATTTCTGCTACTCAAGAAGTTGATGAGCTAAAGAGTAATTTAAAGAGTTTTGGTGGAACTGGCACTACCGAAGATGGTAGAAGCGTTTACCGAAAAGTCATAAATAACGTAATTCCCTTGGGGATTGGTTTGACTGAAACACCCGCTGCCGAGGTAAAAGGTGTCCACACCAAGAAGAAAGAAGAACCCGAAGTGGTTGCCACTGAAGAGGAAATTTCAGAAATTGAAGAAAAAGTTGAAATTAAAGAAGAAAAAATTTCACAAACTAACAATAATAATGTAAAAACAGATACGAGTATAGCTATGAAAATTACTAATATTCAAGATATTACTGACGAGAACCTCAAATTGCTTGAGGCTTCTGCTGTTAGTGAATTCATTGAAGATGAGCTTAAGACCGCCTCGGAAAAGTTTACAGCAGAAAAACTTTCTGTTGAAAATGCTCTCTCCGAAGCCACTGAAAAGCACGAGTCTTTGTTGAAGGAGCACGGCGAAGCTAAGGAGCAACTTGAGAAAGTACAAGCGCAACTTGGTGAGCTTTTGGCTGAAAAAGCCCAACGCGAAGCCGAAGAGCGTTTCAACACAAACATGGCCGAGATTGACGAAGAGTTCGCCCTCGAAGACGAGGAGCGTAATTTGATTGCTTCTGATATTAAGGACATGAATGACGAGGCTTTCTCCGCTTACACCGACAAGCTTAATGTTCTCTTGAAGAGCAGAAAGCGCGAGGTTATTGAAGCCGAAGAGAGAAAACAGGCTGAAGAGACTGAAGCTTCCAAAGAGGAAGAACAAGTAGCTTCTGCTCAAGAAGTAGTTGAAGAGGCTGTTGAGAATGCTGAAGTGCAAGCTTCTGAAATTCCTAACTCCACCGAAGCTACCGAACCAACCATTTTCGAAAAATACAAATCTGCCTTTTCAGTAGACGGATTTGAAATTAAATAAAGATATAAAATAGGAATTATTAATTATGCCTACACTAAGACCATTCAGAGATTATGATGAGCATGATGTCATCAACCTTTTCTCTTGGAGCGGAGCAGTGCCAGCGTACAAAGGTACGATGGTGAAGGTGGCAAGTCCTTCGGGATTTGTCGCATCTGACGACGAGCCAGTAGAAATGTTTGGTGCTGTCGGAAATGCTTACGCAAACACGGTGTCCCAAAGGTATCGGACTTCTGCTCAAGTGACCACTTGTACTAGTGGTTCTGGCGGAACCAAAGATATCCCATTGGGTATGCTTTTATATGATGTGCGTGAAGAAGATGAGAACGGCGAGAAGTTGATCTTTAATCCCCGCAAAGCTGCGGAAAATGATTATGTGATCAGTGGACAAGCTGTTCCTGTGCTTACACGCGGAATCGTTCTTTATAGTGGAGCCACTTTGGCCTCCGACACTGTTACCATCGGACTGGATGTTTACACTGCTGCTGCAGGTGAACTTTCTGTTACGGCTGCTCACATTGAGAAGTCCACTAAGGTTGGTAAAGTTCTCGGACTTAAGGACGCAAACAATCACATGCTTCTTAAAATCGAGCTCTAAACCTTAATATATAGGAGTTTATATAATGAAATTAAAATTAAAAGAAACCCCAGAACAGATTGAGTTGATCAAGGCTTTAGGCTCGAAGAGTCCTTCCGAGGCCGCTCAATCTGCAGAGGCTTTCGCTGCGTTTATGGCACCTGTGGCGCAAAAAGTATTGGCTCAAGCTGGCACAGCGGGTGTGATTTATCGCGACAGTCTTTATGATGAGGACGACAGCCCTAGCATCCCACTTGACCTTTTCTTTGATGAAGGCGCAGACTATGTCAGCGTTTGGTCTCAGGGTATGGCTGGCGGTCTTCCCTCTAGTCAGGTTAGTGGTCTTTCAGAGATGAAGATCGCTACTTACCGTTTGGACAGTGCTGTTAGCTTCCTCAAACGCTACGCTCGTCGTGGTCGTTTGGACGTGGTTAGCAAGGCTGTTGAAAGAATGTCCCAAGAGGTTCTTGTGAAGCAAGAGCGTAACGCTTGGGCCGTGATCCTTAAGGCTCTTGCCGAGGCTACCACCAATAGTAATGCTCACGTTATTGCTTCTGATACCGCTAACGTATTCAGTGTTAATGATTTGAGTGACTTGATGACCCTCGTTAAGAGAATTAACACTTCTTTTGCTAATGGTACTCCTGCTAACTTTGATAGCAAGGGCTTGACGGACTTGTTCGTTGACCCTGAGACTATGGCTAACGTTCGTGGCTTCGCCTACAACCCAGTTAACAACATCGGTTCAGTGAGTACTGGCCCTGTTGCTCTACCGGATAATATCCGTCAGGAAATCTTCCGTAGTGCTGGAATGAGCGAAATCTTCGGCGTGGTTCTTCACGAGCTCATCGAGCTTGGTGACGGCAAGAAGTACAACACCCTGTTCACCGAATTGGCTGCTGCTTCCAGCGTGACCATTCCCGGTGGTGGTGGCGGAACATTTGATTCCACTGACAAGATTCTTGTTGGTGTTGATCTGTCCCGCGAAGCGTTCATTCGTCCGGTTGCTCGTCAAGCGGATGGTGGAGGCACATTCACCGCGCTTCCTGATGACCAGTTTGTTGCCCGTCAAGAGAAGACTGGCTTCTATGGTTACTTGGAAGAGGGTCGTGTTTGTATTGACGCCCGTGCCGTTGTCGGTATCGCTGTTTAATCAAACTAATAATAGCTCATATAAAATTGACTCAGCCGAAAGGCTGGGTCTTTTTTTTGTTCCCACACAGACCCCTAGCGTGTAAGCCCTTTTGAGGAACAAGGATTATGCCAAGAAAAAAAGCTAGTAAAAGTACAACAAAGAGGGCTACTGCAAAAAAGACAAGCCCTGAAAAACTTAATGAACTAAATCAAGCTCACGGCAAAGTAGAGGGACCAGAGCCAACTACCTTGGATCAAATCTGGGGTGATACAGGCTTAAGCAAGTATAGAACTCTTGATGCTAGTGAATATGAGATTTATCTAAAACAGCTTAATAAAAGCGATTTACAGCGTCATGCAGCCGAAATGGGTATCGTACCAGTAGATAGCCGAGAAATGCTCTCAAATCGGCTCCTGAAGGAATTTAACCGCTATGTAGCGAGCTTCAAGATGCCCTCTGCAAACAGTCCAAATCAACCAATTTCTGATAAAGTAAAAAAGATTTTATCGGAAGGTAGGTAAACAATTTTTGCACCGGCGAGTTTCACGCCCCGCAAAACACAAAGGGCTAGAGTAAAATCTAGTCCTTTTTTATTATCTTATATACAAATTATTTGTGTAATATAATATATATTATATGGCTACCTCGCATGACATAACTTTATCGGCAGGAACAGACTTTTATCATCGCTTCAGTGTGACAGGATCGGGTGGAGGCGTTTTTGATTTAAGTAATTATTTAGTTAGTGGAATTGTGCGTCCTACTTACGGGGCTACTGGTACTATTTTGGACCTTGCTCCAGTTACAGGCTCACCTACCAGTGGGCATATTGATATAAATTTAAGTGGCACAAACACAACAGGTTTAGCATCTACGCAAGGTATATATGATATCCAAGTCATTGATAAGGCAACTCACGCCAGCAGAATAAAGCTGGTAGAGGGTTATTTTAATATTAATCCAACTATTCGTTTTTAAGAAAGAAAAAATATGGTAAAAATTGTTTCAATTGCAGACGAAGCTTATAGAGAGTTGGCAAGCCCATCAGACTTGTCAATTGCGGCTATATCTTTTTGGCTAAGAACCAACCTCGGACAACTTAACAATTTAATTGATACAAGTTACGTTCTAGGTGCTGACACACAAGAACTAGAAACGGGGCTTACAATAGAAGAAGCGGTTATATTTAAAAAGTTATATTTTGTTCATTATTATGATCTTAAGATTAGAGCCACTCTTGGTGCAGCCTCTAATGACTCTGTTATAGAAGTTTCTTCTGATGGTGCTCGTGTTAGAAAGATTAACAAGAACGAATTAAGTAAAACTTGGATGTCTGCTAGAAACTTAGAAAGAGATGAGCTAACTAGATTAGTAACATCTTATAAACTCACCGGAAGTAGTCCCCGTCAGGTTGCTGGTGATGACACGATTAGCGAAAAGAACAATACCCGCATTGATGATAATCTACTCAGAACCAGAAACTATCTTTAATGGCTAACCTAATCACAACTGGAGATGCGTTTTCTCTAACCGGAACTCTTAGGGATCATTTTGATACTTTTAAGAGGGAAATTGTTGTTGTTAAAGAGCCACAAAGGGTAGTTGCTAATACAACTTCCAACAACTCTTATGCTGGATATGGAGCTTCTTCTAACCCAACAGAGTATACTTATGTTCCAGTTTCTGGTGTTTTCTCTGGTATAGTTAATTACACTAACAACCAAGAAAGCGAGCTTGGTGAAGAGTTGGGTAACATAACGATAGGAAAAGGGGTTGTAAGGATAAAGGTTGAGCAAGACGCAAGAGACTACATACTTGATGGCTCGAAAACAGAGGTCATCCACGTTGATGGAAGCTCTTTTAATAAAATTACTGACGATAAAGTCCAAGATTATATAGGACTTAAATATTACATTTTTTATCTGGAGAAAACTGATTAATGCGATTAAATATAAAAAGCTTTAAAATTAACAAAGCTGCTGTTCTAAAAAAGTTTAATAGATCAGCTGGTGAATCTGTTAATGTAAAAAAAGAATCGTTTAAAATGGCTGAAAAAAGAGCTCAAGAGGCCAAAGATGAAATGCTCAAAAATTTTGAAGCAAATCCAATAACCAGAGAGCTAGAAGCTGGACCAGAAAACACGGTTAACTTTAGCAGTAATTTGAGGGGCCTTGCTTATGGTGAAGGTTCTCTTTTTGGCTTTATTGGATTTAATGAGGGTGACAAGCCAATTGACTTAGTTAGGGCTTACCTTGAGATGTCTGGAAAGATATTAAAAACTCCAAAAAAATTAACCTCTGGCGGTAGAACGGTTTATGAATATAAAGTCAAAGTAGCGAACACGTCACAGTTAGAATCAATGACACCCATGCCTTGGGAGGCAGGTAGAAGCTGGGTAAGAGCAATCGAAAAAGGCATATCTGGGCTTGGTTATTACTTACTTAGTAATTCTCCAAAAAGTAGATCAGGTCAAGGCGTTCAAGCATCAAAAAAACTTAGGGGAGCCGCCTACATGCCATCAAAATACATGTCCTCTATTATAAACGCTTACTTAAGACAATTAAAAACTGGAAAAACAATAATTAAAAAATGATACCACAATTTGACAATACAGTTATGTCGAGCTTTTACCTGTGGGTCGATCACACCCTTTTAAAAAAGGGACAAGCTTTTACTAACTATGGCTCTCTATTTTATCCTGTTAACAACTTATACCAAGGCTATAACACTTATGGCTCACCATTCAGACAATTTGTTGCCGATAGCTCTGTTACTGGCGATGGTTTCGGAGCTAATGTAATTAATGAGGTTTACTTGGATGGGGTAGAAAAAGAAAGAACTGAGTCCAATTTTACTGGAATTAATTATGGGCAGGGGCAAGTCTACTTCACGAGCAGCGTAGACACAGCATCTACCCCAATAAGCGGTAATTATGCGATTAAAGATTTTAATATATTTTTAACTAATGAAACAGAAGAAAGGCTTTTGTTTGAAACTCAATTCACAATTTCTAATAGAATAGGTGTTTCAGCCACTGGTTTGCCGCCTGACTCATTAACCTATCCAGCTATTTTCTTAAAAAATATGGGAGGCACTAATGAGCCATTTGCCTTCGGTGGGGAAGAACAAACAGATGTACGCACTAGAGCCATAGTTATAGCGGATAATCAATTTATGCTAGATGCTGCTTGCTCCATATTTAGAGACACAAGCAAAGACTATTTTGGTCTTTTATCTACTTCTGAGATGCCTTTTAATAATTTAGGAGATTTTACCAACTACAGCAACTATAACTATACTGGGATTACAAATCCAAAAATCGGTACAAATGACTCAATTTTCATAGATAACGTAAACATTAGTAAAATTGGGGGTGCTTCATTTGCTGGAATAAATAATGTAAATCCTAATATTTATAGTGCTTTAATTGATTTTGAACTTAAAAAAATAAGAACCCCATAATAAAAAACTTCCCATTTAGTAAAAAAAATTGTAATTAAAGACATATAGTTAAGGATTTTACCTATGCCAAAAAATAGAATTATTTATCAAAGTGAGGCTTTGTATGCTGGTCCTGCACCAGCGACTGGATACCATATTGGCCAAAGAACGCTAGATACAATCACTCCTACTGGGGTAGATTCTATCGCTGACGCAACGACGCACAGAGGTGTCAGTTTTGTAAACCAGCTACAAAGAATACAAACTGCTAACTACAGTTTCAACATAACCCGGCAGGACGTTAACCAATTTGGTGAACTGGCTGCTATTGACCGCGTTATCCTAGAGTCGCCCACTGTTTCTTTGGACTTCTCATATATTTTGGGTAGCTTGGTTAATGAGAAAAACCTTGGTTTTTACGTTACCCCATCTGGCTCTGCTGACCGCAGATCGGCTCTTTCGGGTATCTTGAATAAAACCGAGGACGAAAGAAACTACTTTATTAAAACTGTTGCAGAGGGTAATGATGCTCTTGGTGACAGTAATGTTGCAGTCACTCAACCACCTAGCGTAATTGGAATTGGTAATGGATTTATTACTTCCTATTCGACTGAGGGTGCTGTTGGTGATTTCCCAACTGCTTCTGTGAGTGTTGAAGCTTTGAATATGGACTTTAAGGCTGGTGTTTCTGGCAACCATATTCCTGCTGTTGACCCCGCTAACGGAACCAAGGATGCAACTAGAAAATATGCATTACCTTCGGGCATGTCCGACGCTGGTATAAATCCAAGCGGCACTGGACCAAAACCCTCTGCTATTACCAAGGGTGTAAGTGCATTGCGTCCGGGAGATATCAGTTTGAGTTGGTATCCAAATGGAAGCGCAACCGAGCTAAGTCAATTGACTGGTATTGTTCTTACTGATGCTAAGATTCAAAGCTACACAATGAGCTTTGACCTTTCTCGTGACCCACTTCAAAAGCTTGGTTCGAAGTTCGCCTTTGCTCGCGAAATTTCATTCCCAGTTACTGTATCACTTTCTGTTGATGCAAACCTTGGAGACGTTGCTACAGGTAGCTTGGCTGACATGATTGACTCTGATGCTGCTATGGACGTAGACATTGCGTTGTTCCGTCCGGGTGCTGGAACAGCAACCCAAGGAGATCGGATGGCTATGTACACTCTTAAGAAGTGCAAGACTGACAGTCAAGAGTATAGCTCAGACATCGGCTCTAACAAGTCTGTATCTCTTGGTTTTTCCGCTCAAGTTGGTGGACCTGCCCAGCAAGATGTTGGCTTCTTTATAAGTGGTGTGTGTGATAATACTTAAGTAAAGTCTAACTAACATTTGATAAATATTAAATAATAAAAGCACCCCTTCGGGGGTGCTTTTTTTGTTCCCTAGAGCATAAAATCGTGTAAATCTTTATAAGGTAAAAGGTTTATGAAAGGGGAAAAGGAAAAGGAATTTCTTCAATTCCAAGTACAACGTAAAGTCGTGTCTCTTTACAAATCTTTCCTATTTATTTTAGAAGATTTAAAAGCTCAAGGCTATGATATTGATGAAGACATGTATCAAAGGTGTCGGAAAAGGGTCTTAGACCAAGGTAATGATACAATAAGGGAGATCGAAGATTATTTAAATAACTTTGATGTCAGGTTAAAATAAAGGTATATATGAAGAAGCTATATAAGTTTACAATTTCAGAAACTGTAACTAAAAAGGTAGAAGAAAAATCAAAGGACAAAGAAGGTAATGAAGTTACCGTCACGAAAGACTCTGTAGAAGTCGTTGATCGTTCGATTTTCTTGAAAAAACCCACCCGCTCTATGTTTGACGAGGCAGAGCTTTACTATGGTGTACAACTATCTGAAGGTATCAAAGCAGGGCTTTTGACTCGTGCGCTTCTCGCAAAAAGGTTTTCTAACGATGGTGGCGTAATGAGTAACCCTGACAAAGAAGAATACGCTGATCTTTATGTTAAGCTTTTTGAGAATCAATCCGCTATTGAAAGAGCTTCTGTTAAAACAGAAAAAGACAGAACTAAATCCGAAAAAGAAGAACTCCAGAAACTTCTAGAAGAAAATGGAGTTGTTAAAAGAGAAATTCAAGAATTTGAAATGGCGCAAGCAAGCCTGTTTGATCAGACCGCTGAAAACAGAGCTAGAAACAAAACGATTTTGTGGTGGGCTCTTAACATGTCCTTCTATGGCAACCCAGATGACAAAAGCACAATTAAGCCAATTTTTGAAGGAGAAAATTACGCTGAGAAGTTAGCTGCTTATGATCAAATTGAAGAAGATGGCACTGAGTTTCAAGAAGAGGTTATTAGAAAACTAGTTTACTATGTTAGCTATTGGTATGTTGGCCAAGCCCAAACAGAAGAGGAGTTTACTGAGGTTTTGAAAGCCCTTGAAGAAACAGGTGCAGCTGACGAAGCCCAGTTGGCTATTGACACAGCAGTTGATACAAAGAAAGAAGAAAAGGCCCCACGTAAGAAAAGGGCTGCTAAAAAACCAAAGGCAAAAGAATCCAAAACAGAAAGCCCCGAAGTCGAGGCAGGGGTCGTGGAAGAATCTAATGGTGCATAGGTTAGATACATAACACACCCAAAGCCCCTTAATTGGGGCTTTTTTTATACAAATGGCGAAACTAGAAAAACATTTATTGCGGAGAGTATACATGGATATCTTGCGTGGGTTTTCCAAAGTAGATGATTCTGCTTATGGTGATTTTTACATCAAACACCTAGACACCTTTGACTCTGAAGAGATTGATGAAAAATCGGAAGAATATAAGAATCATGCAATCAAGCAAGGCTTGCCCTCAACAGAAGAAAAACTAAAACAGCTTAAAAAAGAAGAGATGTGGACAGAAGAAGAGGAAAGAAAAGTAAGTGATTTACAAAAAATGATTAGTAATTTAAAAATTACCAAATCTAAAGTTCTATTAAAAGCTCAAATTGATCAGCTTCAAAAACAAATAGAGGACACCTACAAAGAGGTTAATAAATTAAAGTCTGAAAAGGCGAGTCTGATTGGATACACATCAGATGTTTATGCAAATAAAAAAATTAATGAGTATTATGTTTTATGTACATCCTATAAAAATAAAGACTTAGAAAAACCACTGTTTGAAAAAGAAGAGTTTGAAGAATTACAAGAAAGAGATATTGCTCTTTTAATCAAGTATTACAATGACGTTTCTGAAAGGGCAGGTGAAGAAAATATAAAAAGAATAGCATTGTCTGGTTTCTTTTTAAATAATTTTTATTTATGTGAAGATAATCCTCAGATTTATTATGGTAAGCCTGTTATGAATTTAACATACAACCAGTGTGAACTATTTAGTTATGGCAAGTATTTTAAACATATCCTATCAGAGATGAAAAATAAACCCCATCCAGAGGTTATGGATGACCCTGATAAATTAATAGAATTATATAATGTGGGCAAAAACGCAGACAAAATGAAAGAATCTATGGAAAATGCCGACGCAACCACAGTCGTAGGCGCAACTAGTGAAGATTTAGAGAGAATGGGCTTAAAAGCCCCCGCAGATGAACAACAGCGAGGAGTAAGTCTAGCCGAAGAAGCCGCCAAAAAAGGCGGTAATTTATCTATGGAAGACCTTATGAATTTACACTCATAGTGCTTTTTTAAGTGTAATATAGGTTGGTACAAGGATTCAAGTATAAATGGCTACAGGTGGAAATGATATTACCTTAAACGTCGGCTTAAAAGTCGATCAGTCGCAGGGTTTGCAGCAGGTCCAACAGGCGTTGGCCCCAATGACCCGTAATATCCAAAACTTCAATAAAAACCCCATCCTAGCCAAAAACTTCACCCAGCCCTTGGGTAGAATAACAGGTGCTGCTGACGAATTTACAAAGTCACTCGAAGCTTCTAATGCCCGTGTTTTGGCCTTTGGTGCTTCTGCTGGTGCTATTTTTGCCGTTCAAAAGGCAATGACAGAACTGGTTAAAACCACCATCACTGTTGAGCAAAAGCTGACTGACATCAATGCTCTTTTAAATGTAACTGACAAAGAATTTAAAAGATTTAGTGATGGGCTTTTTCAGGTCGCTAGAAACACTGGCACGGCATTTGGTGAGGTAGCGGATTCTGCAAATGAATTTGCAAGACAAGGTAAAAGCGTTTCAGAAACACTTAAGTTAACAAATTCTGCTTTAGCTCTTTCCAAGCTAGGTATGATGGATTCAGTAAACGCCACTGAGTCTTTGACTGCTGCACTCAACACGTTTAGAGGTGAAGTGAATGATTCAGCGGTTGTTGTAAATAAACTTGCCCAAGTAGATGCTGAATTCGCTGTAAGCTCAAAAGACCTTGCCGAAGCTATCAAACGAACTGGTGCATCTGCAGCAGACGCTTCTGTTTCTTTTGATGAACTTCTCGCTGTTGTAACAGTTACTCAAGAAAGAACTGCTCGTGGTGGTGCTGTTATTGGTAACGCATTTAAAACAATCTTTACAAGAATACAAAGACCTGAAGTTTTAAACCAGTTAGAGCTAATCGGCGTACAGGTTAGAAAACAAAACGGTGAAATTTTACCTGCAATTGAAATTTTAAAACAGTATAGCGCGGTTTATGATAGTTTAAATCCAGCATTAAAATCAAATACCGCACAGCTTATAGCTGGTGGTCGTCAGATAAACATTCTTAAGTCTTTGCTTCCTGAATTAGCTAGTGGCACAGGAAAATTTGATTCTGCTTTAAAAGTGGCAAATGAAACAACTACTGAAGCCACTGACCGTTTAAAGATTTTAACAAGCACTACCCAAGGTACTTTAAATGCGGTCACGGCTAATTTAACTAAAACAGCTGCAGAAATTGGTACTTTATCAATTAAGCCAGCGATTGATAATATACTAGGTGCGCTAGATGGCCTTGCTGAGTTGATTGGTCCTGATAAGTTTTTTGGCTTGGGAGAAACAATTGGCAAAGGAGTTTATGAAGGCATAGGAAGAATTTTAAGTGGTCCCGGTCTTTTGTTGCTTGGCACTGTACTGGCAAAGCTTGGCGGTAATTTATTAAAGTTTGTTGCTACATCTGGAAAGTCTTTCTTGGGTTTAAACAAGGCTGCGGACAAACAGGCTCAACAACAAACAATTATCACGAACCTTTTAGCAAGGCAACCACAAATTGTAGATAGAGTACTTAGTGGGCAACTGTCTATTAAAGACGCCGCAGCGGGTTTTAACAAAGAGCTTACTTTTGCAGAGGCCCATTATAACAAGCTTAATAACCTTGCTTCTTCACTAGCGGCAAAGCAAAAAACTTTTAGCGGTCCAAGCAGAAAGAAAGGAAGAGCAGCTATGGGCTTAATTCCTAACTTTGTTCCTAACTTTGCAGCGGCTGACGCGCAAGCAGAAAGAGAAGCTGCTTCTGCTGGTGGTTATCGTGCTGGACAAGTCCGGAGAATGAACATGCCGGGTGTGGGTGGTATCACCTACAATGGTAAAGAAAAAGTAAAAAAGTTATGTGAACAATACATCTTTGAATATATAGACGGAAAAAGAAAAGAAGGAACTTTAGGTCTAGAGTATTACAGATTAGATGATTATAAAATTGTTCGAGTTGATAACAATAATTGGGAGAAGGAAGTATGAAAATAAATCATAAAATTGTAGCCGAACACTTAGGTGTTCGGCTACGAGGCAACGAAACTTTTACCGAACTTCTAGAAATAGAAAAGCAAGTAAAAGAATATAACGAACGTAAAGAGCGGATCGCTGAAGAGAAGGCAAACATTCAGCGAGTCGATGCACAAACCAAAAAATATTGGGGGAAGTAATGCACGAGAAGGACAGAGGCTACAACGGGTGGAGCAACTACGAGACGTGGAACTTCAAGTTGTGGTTAGACAATGACGAACCAAGCTACAAGAGAACACAAGAACTTGTTAAGGATAGTCAAGGCGATGTTAGATTGTTGGCTTATAGATTAAAAAATATGGCTAATGACGAGGCGCCAGAGATACAGGCTAGTTTTTACAGCGATGTAATGATGGCGTCAGTTCGAGAGGTTAACTACTACGAAGTAGCACAAAGCCTACTTGAAGAATAACAACCAACCCCGAGCCACGAAAGTGGCTCGGGGATTTTCTTTTTTTAATCTCAAAAATAAAATAGGGGGGTGGGGGGTGTGGGCCCGTAGGGCACAAGC
>WLWG01001622.1_pt1 | contig 19618 bp, 26 predicted proteins | sample 6712871 | NCBI WGS metagenome assembly WLWG01 (sample SAMN12718693, study PRJNA515312) | sponge metagenome | isolation source: marine sponge | host: Mycale hentscheli | place: New Zealand: South Island, Marlborough, Capsize Point | collected 2003-05-01
TTTCAAGATCAGCTGCTGTTGCAACAACTCGAGTTAGCAATGTTGCTATGATTTCAAAAAGAGATGCAACTGTATCAGGCTCACAAGAGTCTTCAGACCCTGCTGGTAAGAGATCAGAAATGGCTCACCAACTAGCTATCATGTCTAAAGCTCTTAAGAGAGATATGGAAGAAGCACTTTGTCAAAAAGGTGCTAAAACAACTGGTAATGCTACAACTGCTCGTGTAACTGGTGGTTTCGAGTCTTGGATTACATCCAACGATTCAAGGGGAACTAGCGGTGCATCAACTGGTGGCGGTGCTGCTCCAACTGACGGAACTCAAAGAGCTTTAACAGAAACTTTGTTAAAAGATACTCTACAACTTTGCTTTGAAAATGGTGGCGAGCCATCATTGGCAATCTGTGGCCCACATAACAAACAAGTTATCTCTGGTTTCACAGGTAGATCTCAAGCAAGACAAATGATTGATGCAAACACAGTTGAAGCATCAGTATCTATCTACTCTTCTGACTTTGGTGAACTCAAAATCGTTCCATCAAACAGATCAAGAGAAAGATCTTTACTGTTGGTTGATCCTGAGTATGCAAAGGTTGCTTACTTGCGTGATTTCAAAACAGTTGACATCGCAACAATAGGCGATGCAGTCACTAAAATGATTATTTGTGAGTATGGATTGGAAGTTTCCAATGAAGCTGCTCATGGTATCGTTGCTGACCTTAGCACTAGCTAAGTTCTAGGTTAAGAACCTTAAAGGGATGTTTCGGCATCCCTTTTTTTTGTGTTAAAATTCTTGCATGGCTAAAAGAACTGTTATAGATCACAAGACTGGTTTTACCAATGAGTTTATTACTGAGGGCGATAAAGACATCTATCACACAACTCAAGATTTAAACCCGGTCATTGAACATTGTAAAAACATTGCAGAACACGTTAAGCCGGGCAAAGATCTTCGCCATGTGGCAGAAGTACCATTGGTTGTATATCAAAGAGCTTGCCGAGAAGGATGGGCTAATGATATGAGCGAATGGAGAAAATGGCTAAACAAATCAGACAATAAAGTCTTTAGAACATGGCAAGGTAAACTATGACATATGCAGAATTAAAATCTAACATTGCAAACTTTTTAAATCGCTCTGATTTAACAGATGTAATTGACACATTTATTGATAGCACAGAATCAGAATTTAACCGCAGATTAAGGGTTAAAGGCATGATAAAACGTGCCACTGCAACATTAGACTCACAATACATATCAGTACCAACTGATTGGTTAGAGGCTATAAACATACAAATTGATAGCGGCGATTTCTCACCTTTGTTTCAACAATCTATAGAATCACTAGATGTCTACAGAAAATCAAACGATAACGTCACAGGTCAACCTATTTACTTTGCATTGGTAGATGATTCAATTGAATTTGCACCTACCCCAGACGGAAGTTATACAGTACAATTAACCTACTACAGCAAGATAGATGCGTTAAGCGATTCTAATACTAGCAATTTTTTATCCACAGGATATCCAGATGCTTATCTTTATGGATCACTAAAACACGCTTCTATTTACTTAATGGAAGATGAACGAGTGCCACTATTTACAGCACAGTTCGAGAAAGCTTTAGAAGAAATGAGACTAGAGCAAGAAAAAGCTGAGTTTGCTAAAGGTTCTTTAATGCAAAGAAGAAGAACATATGGCAAACGCAGAAAAGATATTTATTATTTTGGTAATAACTAGGAGTACAAAACATGGCTGGATTTAGCGATTATTTAGAAGACAAAGTGCTTGACCATGTATTTGGCGGCACTGCTTATACAGCACCTACAACATTGTATGTTGCTTTATATACAGTAGCACCTACTGATACTGGTGGCGGTACTGAAGTAAGTGGTGGAGCTTATGCAAGACAAACCGCAGCTTTTACTGTTTCAGGAACAAATCCAACAACGGCAACAAACTCTGCTGCAATTGAATACCCAACAGCTACAGCCGATTACGGAACTGTGGTTGCAGTTGGCATCTTTGATGCCCTATCATCAGGAAACTTATTAGCATATGCAAACTTAACTGCATCAAAAGTTGTTAGTACAGGAGACGTGTTCAGATTCAATGCTGGTGATTTAGACATAACATTAGCTTAACATCATGGCCAGCATAGGCTACAACAAAGGCTACTACTCAAGATCAAGGTACAACGATCTTGCTATACAAGCCGAAGCAACCATTCAAGGCGTTTCAGGAGCTACTGCTACTGGAACACAAATAGATAGAACCACAGCAGTTATACAAGCTGTTTCTGGGTTTACTGCTACTGGTACACAAATTGATAAAGGAACAACAGTTATTGCTGCTGTCTCTAATGTCATTGCAGCAGGTAGAAAAACTCATGGTGGTTCTGCAACAATAGCAGCAGTATCAGACTTTGATGCACAAGGATTTGTAATACTTGATGGAGTTGCAACGATTGCAGGAACATCAGACTTTGATGCAACAGGTAGGGCAACATTTGGCGGAGCATCAACCATAAATCAAACCAGTAGTCTTGTCGCTATCGGTGGTTTAAAATGGGAAGATATAATTGTTCCAGGCGAAACATGGACAGATCAAAATGTTGCAGGTGCAACATGGACAGATCAAACAAACCCATCAACAAATTGGACTGTATTAGATAAACAAGAGGCAGCTTAGATGGCAGATACATACACAACTAATCTAAATTTAACTAAACCAGAGCCAGGTGAAGCAGAAGATACTTGGGGTATTTCCCTCAATGCAGACCTTGATACTCTTGATGCAATTTTTAAATCAGATGGCACAGGCTCAAGCATAGGTTTAAATGTAGGATCTGGAAAAACTTTAGCGGTAGCTGGAACATTAAATGTTACTGGTACTTTAAGCGGAGTTAGCACAAGTTCTATAACAGAGGGGTCTAACCTTTATTACACAGATGCAAGATTTGATACAAGACTTGCAACAAAAGATAGCGATAATATTTCAGAGGGATCAAATAACCTCTATTTTACCAATGCTAGAGCAAGAGCTGCTGTTAGTGCATCTGGTGATTTAGCTTACAACTCAAGCACTGGCGTATTCTCATTTACTGAAAGAACTGATGCAGAAGTACAGGGCCTAATAACTGGTGGTACTGGTGTTACAGTTAGCAGTGGTCAAGTTTCTATAGGTCAAGCTGTAGCCACTTCTGATTCACCTACTTTTGCCAACATGACTTTAAGTGGCACTGACTCAATTAAGATTTCTAGTGGTACAACTGCTCAAAGAAATGGAACTCCAGTTGCAGGTATGTTCAGATACAATACAACCACTGGTGAGTTTGAAGGCTACACTAATGAGTGGGGTGCTATTGGCGGTGGCGGTGGATCATTCACCACAGATATTTTTGCTGGTGATGGTTCTGATACAACCTTTACAGTCACATCAAGCGTTGGTAATGAGAACGATCTTATGGTTTTCATTGATGGTGTATTCCAAGCTCAAGACTCTTACAGCGTTTCAGGTACAACTTTAACTTTCTCAACTGCTCCTGCAAATGGCAGAGTTATTACTGTTTATCATGCTAAAGCTGTTTCAATTGGAACTCCATCAGATAATTCAGTTGGCATCACTCAGCTTAATGTAAGCGATGGTACTAATGGTCAAGTGCTTACCACTAATGGAAGTGGTACTTTATCTTTTGCCGATGGTGGCGTTGCTGGAATTACATCTTCTGCTGATGCAACAGCTATAACCATAGATAGTTCGGAAAATGTAGGGATTTCAACTACTAGTCCTAGTGGAATATTAGATATAAAAAAATCTTATAGTGGAAATACTTTGCTATCAAGACTTTGGAATTCAGAAGATTCTAATGCAGCATCAAATGCAGAATTTAGAATTGTATCTGGAAACGCTGCAACACCAATATTAACATTTGGCGATAGTGGTGCTGTTAGGCATTCAATATCAGTAGATTCCTCAGATAATGTATTATTTAAACATGCTGGTTCTACAGAACGCTTGAGGATTACAAGTGCTGGAAATGTTGGAATTGCAACTGCAAGTCCATTTAGTCCCTTGCACATTTCTAAAACTGATTGGTCAAGTGGTGCACCCTATGGAACTGTGGTAACTATAGAGGGCAACAATCTAAATGATGCTAACTGGGGTCATTTGGTTATAACAGATACAACCACATCAACAGATAATGGTGGCTCTATAAGATTTGCCACAGGCTCTACAAGTTCTTTAAACCCATTCTCAGGCATTGAAGGTCTTGCAGAAGGCACTTCATATGGTGGTTTAGGTTTTCGCACAAGACCTAATGGTGGTGCTGCTAGTGAGCGTTTAAGGATTGATAGTAATGGTATAATTCGTGCTAGGTCTTATAGAAACGTAGGGCACTATGTCGGTCCGAAAGATGGTGTATCTGTAGCCGATGATGCAACTGTAACAGTTACAGACAATGTTGCAGGGGCAATGATGGTATCTATATATGATGCTGGGACTGGTTCTGGTGCTTTGTATTTTGTAAATTATCAAGGAGACCCACAAGTAATTAAACAAAGCGGCTCATTGTCATTTACTGATGATGATATTGATGGATTTTTTTGTATTTTTAAAACTGGTTCTGCAAACTCACATACAACAGTTTTTAAAAATAGAACTGGTGCAACTAGAACCATGCACATATCAGTTTTTGGTTCTCGTACTTAATAATTTAACAGGAGTAAAAAATGGCTTTAACATATCAGATAGACAAATACGAGGTTGATTCAGAAGATGACACTAAAACTAAAGTAGGTTTTAAGGTTACTAATGACAGTGGCAACGTATTAATTATTGATAAAAGTGTTACTACTGGCAGCAATACAGCAGAACAAATTGTGACTGCTGCACAAGCTGATGCCCAAGACGAAATAAATGCTTGGGATAATGCAACTGCTAACGTGGGTAGGACTTGGAATCCAGAAACAAACGAATTTGAATAAACACTAGAGGGATAAATGGCAAATACAAAGATACCTAACGAATTACTAGAGCTAAGTGTAAAAACCTTTGGTACATCCTCCATAATGATTGGAGATACAACTACAGGCACAATTGATGCAGCTAACTACAATACTGGGGTTGGTGTAGATGTTTTTGCAGCTTTAACAAGTGGTGATAGCAATACTGCTGTTGGTTTTGCAGCCTTAGATGCAAATACAACTGCAAATAACAATACAGCAGTTGGGTATAATGCTTTAACTGCAAACACCACAGCTATTAATAATGCTGCATTTGGTTCTAGGACTTTAGAATCAAATACTACAGGAGCATTAAATGCAGCTTTAGGTACTTATGCACTTCTAGCAAATACAACAGGCGGTAGTAACACAGCAGTAGGAGTTTCTGCTTTAGAAGCAAACACCACAGCTTCTAATAACACAGCAGTTGGTTATGGAACTTTACTAGCAAACACCACAGGAGCTGGAAATACTGCTGTTGGAATGAGGGCATTAAAAGCAAACACAACTGCAAGTAATAATATTTCGATAGGTAAAGATTCTATGTATGCCAATACTACTGGAGCATCAAATGTTGCGGTAGGTCTTAGTGCTTTACAGAATAATACAACTGCCTCAAACAACACCGCAGTGGGTTATACAGCTTTATTTGCTAACACCACAGGAACTTTTAACACAGCCGTTGGTACAGAAGCTTTAGATGCAGTCACCACATCAAATGGCAGCACAGCTGTAGGTTATCGAGCATTAACAGCATGTACCACAGGATTTCAAAATGTTGGAGTGGGAGTATTAGCAGGTGGTGCTGTTACTACAGCTGCAAACAATACTTGTATTGGTTACGCAGCAGGTGATGATTTAACTACTGGTGGGCAGAACGTAATTATTGGTTCTCTTAATAATGCAGGTAATGCTGGTAGAGCAGGTCTTGTTGCTTTAGGGTATTCCGTATCAGGTGGTACAAATAACGCATTGCTTTTTGGTTACGGAAGCACTGATTCACAAATATTATTTGGTGCAACATCAATTACTGCACCTTCAGATATTAGACTCAAAGAAGATATACAAAACGAAGAAGTGGGTTTAGATTTTATAAACGATTTAAGACCTGTAACTTTCCGTTGGAAAAAAGAAAAAGACATACCTTCAGACATGAAAGCTTACAAAGAAGGCTCTGAAGAAAGAGCTATGAATGGTAAATACAATCATGGTTTTATAGCTCAAGAAGTTAAAGAAGCAATTAATAACCATAATTTAAAAGAGGGCTTTGATATGTGGTCTGAAGATGATACAGATGGCAGACAAAGAGTTGCTCCAGCAGCACTTATATCTGTAATGGTCAAAGCGGTACAAGAACTATCTACGCAAGTAGATGAATTAAAATCAGAGCTAATAGCTTTAAAAGGAGACTAAAAAAATGACAACAGTAACAGAAGTATTAACAGCAGCAACCGATAGCGTTGATTTAATTAATGCAATTGATAATGGTTCACATGATGTAGAGGGCATGGAGCAAGCAGAGATAAATGACATGGTACAAAGAAATGTAGACCATCTTGAACTTATCTTGGCTTACACAGACCCAGATGTAGCAGGTGACTCATCAGATAAGTCTAGCTATACAGATGCGATTGCTACTGGTAAGGATTACATTTCTAACAATTCTTGAAATAATTATCCTGATAGAGGTTATTAGCTTTATAATTAATAGAAAGAAACTAGAGTGGATTGATTAAATTAAGTCCAAATTAACAAAATAGAATATTATGGCAGACACATATACAACAAACTTAAATTTAACAAAACCAGAGGTAGGTGCATCTACTAATACCTGGGGAACAAAAATAAATACTGACCTCGATACAGTAGATGGATTATTTAGTTCCACTGGTACTTCGGTGGCCATGAACCTAGACGGAGCAGTCATTGATAGTTCTGTCATTGGTGGCACTACTCCTGCTGCTGGATCATTCACAACACTAACAGCAAGTACATCTATTACAGGAAATGTTACAGGTAATTTAACAGGTAATGTTACAGGCAACGTCACTGGTGATTTAACAGGCAGCGTCACAGGTAATGTCACAGGTAATATTACAGGAACAGTTTTAACAGCAGCACAACCTAACATTACAAGCGTTGGTACGCTGACAGGATTTACTTCAGGTGGTATTGATGATAATTCTACAAGCACAATGATTACCTTAACAAATGGATATCAAGTGTTTTTAACAGATTCTTCTAATACCTCTCAAGAAGTCAACATAGGCACATCTAGCACTTTGGGTGGCAAATTAAGTGTTAGAAGTGTTAACAACGAAGCTGCATACTTTCACAATAATGGTGCTAGTGGCGGAACTGGTAATGCGGTGGCTGCATTTAAAGTAACCAATTGGAATATTAGCGATGCTTATGTACAAGCATTTTACAATTCTAGCGGCACATTGGCAGGTAGTATTTCTCTACCAACTGGATCATCAACCACAACAGCATTTAACACATCCTCAGACTACAGGCTAAAACAAAATGTAGACTATACATGGGATGCAACCTCAAGACTAAAACAACTCAAGCCAGCAAGGTTTAGCTGGATATCTGATGATGACAACACATTGGTTGATGGCTTTATTGCACATGAGGTTTCAGACATAGTTCCCGAGGCCATTACTGGTACAAAAGATGCAGTTGATGATGATGGTAATCCCGAATATCAGGGCATAGATCAAGCCAAGCTTGTGCCATTATTGGTCAAAACCATACAAGAACTAGAAGCAAGAATTACAGCTTTAGAAAGCTAAATGGCATTATTTCCAATAACACCCCCTGCAGGCATAGTCAAAAATGGAACTGACTATGGCAACAAAGGTCGTTGGGTCGATGGAAATTTAGTTCGCTTTGAAAATGGCTACCTTAAACCTATAGGTGGCTGGACAAAACTAAGACAAACAGCTTTAGATGGATCACCTATTGGAATGTATGCTTACAACGATAACTTGGGTGAACCTATATTAGCGGTTGGTACAACAGAAAAGGTTTATGTTTTATACGACAACACCTGGACTGATATTACACCATCGGGTTTTGTTAATGATGGAGATGCCGATCCTCTTGGTTATGGTGCATATCATTTTGGCGTAGAAGACTATGGTGATGCTCGTTCACAATCAAGCTTACCTTTAGATACAGGTCATTTTTCTTTCGATAACTGGGGCGAACATTTAATCTTTTGTTTCTCTGGTGATGGCAAGATTTATAAATGGCGACCCAATTCAGGCGGTACAGCCGATACCATAGGAACAGTCGTGACTAATGCACCTACAGGGTGTCAATCAATTATCGTGACCAACGAAAGACATTTGGTTGCTATTGGTTCGGGCGGAGATCCAAGAAAAATCTCATGGTCAGATAGAGAAGACAATACCAACTGGACATCTAAAGCTACTAACACCGCAGGTGATTTGCAAATACCTACGGGTGGTAGAGCAATCATGGCAGCATCATTTGGTAATGATATTATTATCTTTAGCGATACAGGTATCAGTAGAATGTTCTATGCAGGCTCACCTTTTGTTTATGGTATTGCTGATGCTGGAACTAACTGTAAAGCAGTCAGTAGAAGATCTATTGTTTCTACTGGTAATTTCCTAGCATGGATGGGTGAAAACTCTTTCTTTATTTATGATGGCACTGTAAGAGAAATACAATGTGAAGTGCATGATTATGTTTACGATTTACTTAATTTGCCAGGGAGAAAAGCTTGTTGGGGTGGACACAATTCTAGCTTTAATGAAATATGGTGGGGATTCCCAAGCGGTGAACTACAATACGCACCAAACAAATATGTGATTTGGAATTATGGTGAAAATGTTTGGTCTGTTGGTGAGCTAGACAGGGGATGTTGGGTTGACCAAGGTGTCTTTGATTTTCCAACTTCAGCAGATAACGCTGGGTTTATCTATCAGCACGAATCAACTGTATTAGGTAACTCACCCAATTTAGGCTCTGCTGTTCCATATGCGACCTCTGGGCCTATTGAAATAGGCAATGGTGACAATTATGTTCAATGCAATCAAATACTTCCAGACGAAGAGGCTAATACACTTCCAGGTGTTACCCTTAGTTTCAAAGGTAAATTTACTCCACTAGGCCCTGAAACGGACTTTGGATCATTTACTTTTGAAAGTGATGGTTATACCGATGCTAGGTTTACTGCAAGACAAGTCTCATTGACAGTCACAGGCAGTACCACACAAGATTTCCAAGTAGGAAAGATTAGATTAGATGTACGCAACAGGGGTAGAAGATAATGGATCTATCCTCACAAAGACAGTACATACAAAGGGCAACTAATGCTACTGTTAGTTTAACTACAACAAATCCAACTTTAATATATACAGCACCTAGCGGTGGTGACTTTGATTTTGCTATTGTTGAATCAATTTTAGTAACAGAAGATGGCAATCAGCAAACAAATTTTACTCTTACTATGACAGATAATGATTCAGTGGTGCATACATTATGGTCGCAATTTAATATAAGCGCACACGCAACAACTGAATTATTAACTAGAAGCTTAATATTAACAGCTGGGGAAATTATAAATTGCACAGCTTCTCATGCAGATAAATTAAGTGTAATTATGAGTATCGTTGAATATGGAAAAGGCGACTAATAAAGTCACACCTATTAAGAAAGAACTAGAAGAATGGGAAGTTCAGTGGGAACGCTGTAAGCCATATATAGCAAAAGCTATCAAACATCAAGATTCCTATACAATAGACGATATAGAGGATAAAATAAGACATGGAATATTCCATTTATGGCCAGCTAAGAAGTCGGCTATGATAACTGAATTTGTAGTATTCCCCCAAAACACAGCAATGAACCTGCTGTTTTGTGGTGGTGATTACAAGGAGTTAGAGGATATGTTGCCATCCTTAGAGGCATTTGCAAAAGCCGCTGGTTGTAAAAGATTATATGGTGGCGGTAGAAAAGGATGGTTAAAGAAAATAAGTCATTTAGGCTTTAAATCAGAACATTTAATTAGCAAAGAATTATGAGTAAAGGATCAACTACATCAACCCAACAAATGCCAGAATGGCAAAAACAAATGTATGAAGAGGCTTATGGTCTTGGTAAGGAAGTTTCACAACAACCATTTATACCATACACAGGCGCACAAGTTGCTGGTTTTAATCCAGATCAACTAAGACAATTTGAAGCCACCCGAGGAATACTTGGCTCTGCTCAACAGTATGATCCACGCGCTGGTTTACAAGCATTGGCTACCGCGCCCACGCCAACTATTAGCCCGGTAACAGGCAGAACTGCACAAATCGGTCAAGTTGGAACTCCACAAGCTGCAACCATACAGGGTATTCAAGGGCCACAAGCAGCCCAAATAGGCGGTGTACAAGCACCTCAGTTTAGAGGCTTATTAAGTCAAGACATAGGAGCATATCAATCACCTTACCAACAGCAAGTCATAGATCAGTCTATGGCTGATATTCAAAGGCAGGCTGATATAGCTAGAGGACAATCACAATCCCGGGCAATTGGTGCAGGAGCATTTGGTGGTTCAAGGTCTGCTTTACTAGAGGGTGAATCACAAAGACCATTTATAGAACAAATGGCTAGAACATCGGCTGGTTTAAGGCAGTCTGGATTTGAGCAAGCACAACAAGCTGCTCAAGCTGATTTAGCCAGACAACAACAGCTTGGTATGTTTGGAGCTGAACAACAACAACAACGTGCATTAGAACAAGCTAGATTGGGCCAACAAGCAGGTTTAACTGGTTACGAGGGCGATTTACAGCGTTTTATGCAACAAGCAAAAATGCAACAAGAGGCAGGTTTATTAGGATCACAACAAGAACAGGCGCGTGCGCTAGAGCAGGCGAGGTTGGGACAACAAACTGGTATGGCAGAATTAGATATTGCAGGTCGTGCAGCTATGGCTCAACCAGAGTTAGAGCTTAGAGCAAGAGCGCAACAAGCAGGATTGCTTGGTGGTCAATTAGAGGATCAATACCGGGCGTTAGGTTTATTAGGTGGTGTTGGACAACAACAACAGCAACTACAACAAAGAGCTATGGATCAAGCCTACAACGAATTCTTACGAGCTTCTGGTTATGGTCAACAACAGCTTGGTACTTTACTTTCTGGTCTGTCTGGTATGCCGGGCTTAGTCAGTCAAACAGATAAAAAGAAAACTGGTGCTGGTGATATATTATCTTCAGTTCTTGGATTATTTGGTTAGGAGTTAATATGAACTTTTTTGATAAACTACAATCAATGGGTGGAAACTATGTTTCTCGACTTGGTGGTGCAACCATTCAAACACCAGAGCAAATAGAATCATTATCTCCAGAAAGACTAGATATTTATAACCAACAGAAAGAAGCAGCAAAAACCGCTGGTATGCGTGAGTTATCTGCAAGACTATCTGATGCTTTTGCAGGTCGTGACATTGTTGGAAGAGCGCAAGAAAGACAAAAGTTAAAAGCTCCTGAAAAAGGAACTAGTTTAATGCAGAATGTTCAATGGATTATGTCTCAAGATCCAAATATTGCTTATCAAGAAGCGTTACAAATTGCCAAAGGTGGTACAACAATTAATTTTGGAGACAATCAAGAAGTTATAAAATATAGTTTAAATGAATTAGCAGATCAGCGAAAAGCATTAACATCACAAAAAGTTATTAATGATAAAATTTCAACAGTTCAAGACATTTTATTATCTGGCGATGTAAAAACTGGTTGGTTTCAAGAGAAAATTTTACCAGCAAAACAAGCGTTTAATTCTTTAGGAATTACTGTTGACGAAAATTTAGGAGAAGCAGAATTTATCAATGCAACTAATAAATATTTAGTCCCTAGAATGAGAGAAGCAGGTTCTGGTGCAACCTCTGATTTTGAAGCAAGAACTTACGAACTAGCAGCCCCATCATTTGCTAAATCACCTGAAGGTAATTTGTTTATTATAGGAACTTGGATGCAAACCCAAGAGAGAGATAAAGAGTTGTTTAGATTAAAAGAAAGATATATTAAAGACAATAAAGGAAGTGTTTTTGGTTTTGAAGACTATTTAAGCGAATTAGAACAAAAAGGCGAAGCTCCAAGAATTTATAAGCAATTTGATAATCCTAATGATGTAGAAACTCTTTACAATAAAGGGCAGTTAAAAGATGGTGAGGTAATAATTTACAATGGTAAATTAGAAGTATTTAGAAAAGACGATATTATAGACAACTAATGAGTTACGAACCCGGCATAAGCAAAATTAAAAAAAACAAAACTGGCGGAGTGAAAGACTACGCTAGAGCAATACTTGGTCAAGGATTTGGTTTAGGTTTTGGCGATGAAGCTGAAGCATATGTAAGATCTATTTTGAGTGGCAAGGAATATGATGAAGTCATTAAAGAGGTTAGATCTGAAATTGAAGAATTTAGAGAAGAACAACCAGTTGCAGCTTATGGGTCTGAATTAGCTGGTGGCCTTTTAACTGGCGTTGCTGGATTAGGCAGGACAGCACTTGCACAAGCAGTTAAAAAAGCTCCCAAAACTACCGCAGCAATACAATCAGGATTGTATGGCGTAGGAACTGGAGAAGGAGACATAAGAACTGAAGAAGGTCTTGTACAAAGAGGTGTTGGCGGAGCTATTGGCGGTACTTTAGGTTTAGCTGGATCATCTATTGGTCAAGCATTTTTACCAAAAGTTACTCCAGAGGCAAGAAAACTTTTAAAGGAAGGAGTGCCATTAACGCCAGGTCAAGCTATGGGTGGCGATAAAAGTAGTCTTATTGGGGGTGCTTTAAGAATTAGTGAAGAAGCATTATCAAGTGTTCCGGGTGCAGGAGTAAGTAAAGCCTTAAGAAAAGGTCAAGAAGCATTTAATGTAAGAGGTTTTGAAAAAGCAGTTCAAGGTGTACCAGGGATTAAAGTAGATAAGAAATTACCAGTTAATAAATTGTACAAAAATGTGCAAGAGCAACTTGGTAATAAATATGATGATGTGGCAGAAACTTTAAAAATTTCTAATATAAAAAATGTAAGAGGAGACTCTTTAAATATTATTAATAGTTCTCCTTTAAGCAAACAACAAAGATCAGGACTAATTAACAGATATATCAACCCTTATCAAAATAGAACAAACCTTAAAGGTAAGGATGTTCAAAAATTATTACAAAAAATAAAAAGAGATATTACTGCAAAATCAAAATCAGATAATGTAGATATATTAGACGAAGCTGAAGTTTTAAAACAAATAAGAGATGTTGTTGAAGGCAACACTATAAATATTGGCAAACTTAAACAAGTAGATACTGCTTATCAACAAGTACAAACTTTAGGAGAAGCAGTTATTAAATCTGCTGATGAGTTATATACACCTGCTCAACTTAGAGCAGCTATTAAACAGGCTGACAAAACAAGATCTAAAGTACAATTTAAAAAAGGCGAAGCACCATTACAAGAATATGCTGAATTAGGTCAAGAAGTTTTAGGAAGAACATTACCAGAAAGTGGGACTTTTCCAAGAAGCATTTTAGGTTATGGACTTTTAAGTGGTGGCGCAGGAATTGGGGCAGGAACAGGCACATTGACTCCTGTTGGAATGGGTATGGCTACATATTTAGGAGCTTTACAAAATCCAGCTACTAATATTTTACTAAGAGAAGGTCTTGATATTGCTAGTCGTGGAACACAACAATCTGTTCCATATTTAGCAGGTCAATTTGGCTCACTTTCAACACAACAATTATTGGATAGTTTAAGAGACAATAAAAAGAACTAACCCATGCCCCTTGCAACAGAACGAGTTGGTCGTTTTGGTGAATATCTCACAGCAGCAATCCTTTCTCAAGTTTCTGACACAGTAACCATCGTTCCACACAACGCATCCGCAGACATCATCTTTGAACACAACCTAAAGCTGTATAAGTGCCAGGTAAAAACCCAATCTTCAATAGAGCAACGCAGAGGCAATTGGCGGTTTGATATGCGTAAAGGTCAAAAAGTTGCCGATAGAAAATACAAAGATAATGAGATAGATATATTTGCTTTTGTTTCTATCACCCACAGAAATGTGGTCTTTTCTAAACCTTTAGACCAAGTTCAACTAACCATCGTTGATGAACACATGAAGAACAATGATGCTGTCAAGAACATTCAAGACATACTTAAAGATTTGCAATAAAAAACAAAACCCCTTAAACTACGCTAATACACTATAGGGAGATATTATGAATGTATTAAGTTTGTTTGACGGAATGTCTTGTGGAATGATTGCTTTGGATCGTTTAGGTATCAAAGTAGATAATTATTACGCAAGTGAGATTGATAAGTATGCCATCCAAGTTAGCCAAGCTAACTATCCTGACATTATTCAAGTCGGTGATATTACCAAGTTAGATTTATCTACCTTGCCGAAAATTGATTTAGTTATGGGTGGTTCACCCTGTCAAGGATTTAGCTTTGCAGGTAAACAGTTGGCGTTTGATGATCCAAGATCTGCATTGTTCTTTGAGTTTGTTAAATGTGTTGACACTTTAAAGCCTAAATATTTTTTATTAGAAAATGTAAGAATGAAGAAAGAATACTTGGATATTATTTCTGAGTACATGGGAGTTGAACCCATCTTTATTAACAGCTCTTTGGTAAGCGCACAATCAAGACAGCGTTACTATTGGACTAACATTCCCGGGATTGAACAACCTGAAGAGCGAGGCATAGTGCTGCGCGACATATTAGAAGACCAAGTTGGTTCAGAACATTATGTTGGTGACAATATGCAAAAGAACTACAAAGGTGGTAATCAACTAAACCCTAACTATAAAAGCCAAGCTAACACCATACATAACTCAGATAAAAAATCTGGAACAATATGTGCAGGTACTCATGGTTATGCCAATGGTTATGTTGGTGACAAACACAAACCTGTGAAACAAACAGAACGCAATGCTAGACACCTCAAGCAGCTTGATGATAAATCACTTTGCATGACTGCAACTATGTATAAGGGTGCAGGAAACAATGGTATGACTTTAGTGCCTCAACATATAGGCACAGCAGTTGATGTTAATGGACACGATATATTAAAGCGTGTGTATTCGCCTGATGGTAAATCTCCAACTGTTAATACTTGTCAAGGTGGTAATAGAGAACCGAAAGTTGTCTCGGGTGCTTACAGAGGCTGTTACAACGAGGATGGATCAATAAGTCAAAAGTTAGAATTACGCAAAGACGATAAAAGCAACGCTATGACAGCATCGTTTAATCATAAAATAAACTTTTTAACCAAAGATGAAGTCTATTGGCGAAAGCTGACACCATTAGAGTGCGAGAGATTGCAAACTGTTCCTGATAATTACACGAACCATGTCAGCAACACTCAGCGTTATAAAATGCTTGGCAATGGTTGGACAATAGAAGTTATTGCACACATTTTACAGAATATGGAGGTTGACAATGTTTAAAGGTATTACATTTGAAGCTGTAGATAACTTCTTTGATGAGTATGACTACCATGGTTCTACAGGTTGGTTAACAGAAATAATCTATGGCAACATTGATTTAGGCCTTCTTAGAAAAGCCATCAATGAACACGCACAAGGTAACTTTGAAAAGTGTCAAGAGTATGTTGACCAAATGCATATAGAGGTTGAAGTATGACATCTAGTATGACACTAAACGAATTATTTGATTTATACACAAAAGATTTAAACAGGCGTGGTGCTAAGACTGTTAAACGCATTAAACAGTTTTATGACAACGACATCCGATTAGCTCTTGGCGATAGAGAGATAAACAGCATCATCAGAGGTGACATAGCACAGCTACACTTCGATGTGTCTGAGAGATCTCCTTATACCTCCAATAAATGTCTCTCTATCCTCAAGGCTATGTTTAACTTGGCTATTACCTTTAGCTACATAGAAAACAACCCGGCATTTAACATTGGTAAGAATCGTGAGATTAAACGCAAACGCTACTTAACCAACGAGGAGCTGATCGCTATTACCGAGCAGCTTGATTGTTTGGGCCATAAAGCCAGATACAAGCAAGGTTGCAATTTCTTATGGATGCTTATTTATACTGGGGCGCGTGTGGGTGAGATTAGAAACGCTAAGTGGTCTGATATCAAGGGCAATGCGTTGGTGATTAAAGATCATAAAACCGATCACTCAGGCGATGATCGTATTATCTTTATTACTCCCGGGGTGCAAAAGATATTAGACAAGTGTGAGCGCGTGGGGGAGAGAATTTTTGACATAGACTCACCCAGATATGTATGGGATCTCATACGCAAAGAGGTTGGGTGCGAGGATGCAAGACTGCATGACATCAGACATTCATATGCATCATGGTCATTAGAGAAAGTTAATTTATCAGAGGTTGGTAATCTGTTGGGCCACTCAGATGTAGCGACCACTCAAAGATATGCACATATCCATAAAGAGAAAGCGATAGGCAACGCTAATGTTGTGAGCCAACACATTCATAGCATCGTAGCTAATAGATAATTATAAGTTATTAATATCTATACAAACATCATCCTTATTAGCGGTGTGAATACCTAGTTTTAATAGGTATTCAGCAACGCTGTGAGGGTCTTTGTTTGCTGTACGACAAAATTCAATAAAGTCAGACACTAAAACTCTGTCTATATAGACAGGTTTTCTACCATTTCTTTCTTCAAGAATTGGATCGTCAAAGTCTGCTAAATTCATATTCATACCTCGTTACAAATTTTCGTAATGTTCTATTAACTTATTTAAGTACCACCTGGCTTTTTCTAAGTCCTGAATGTTTGCATCCTTGTACTTATGCCTGTGTACATACTTAATTATTGAGCCTTCTAAATAAGATGGAAACTGATCGCCTAATTGCTGCTTGATGTAGTCTATACACTCCAAGCCACCCTCGTTGTAATGAGGTGGGTGATCCACCATATCGTTCTTTGCATTGTCCCATTGTTTCGGGGTTACATTATCTATACTCATATTTCATCTCCAAATTAATAAATACTTGATAATGATAGTGGATAAGCGTATATTAGTCTACAGGTAAATCAAAGCAGGGAGAAAAATGCATACTGATAGAAAATTTATTGACACAAAAGAACTAGCCAAAAGGTGGGGTAGAAGCTCCAGAACCTTAGAGAATTGGCGTGGTAAACAAGTTGGCCCTACATATTACAAGATCGAAGGTAAGATCCTTTACGATATAGAAGATGTAGAAAACTTTGAGACTGGTTCAAGGGTGTTATACAGTGCCTCACGCGATATTTAGTCCCTCATCATCTGACCGATGGTTTAATTGCCCGGCAAGTGCGTACCTGAATTATTCAGCAGAATACTCAGTCAATATCGCAGCAGCTACCGGGACATTAATCCATGAGATGTGTGAGATGCTATTAAAAGGCAGACTCAAAGATATTACTTTAGAAGAGTATTGGCTCGGTAAAGTTGTTGATATAGAAGATTTCCAAATAGAAGTAACCGAAGACATGATTAAATGTGCTGAAGTTTATGTGGAGTACATCTTTAAAAGAAAAGAAGAACTTAACGCTACCATGGTGATTGAAGAGAAAGTCTACATGGATGAAATCTCTGATAAATGTTTTGGTACTGCTGACTGCATTTTGATAGCCAAAGATCGTATCTGCGTTATAGATCTTAAATCTGGTAAGTGGCCTGTTGAGGCTGTTAAAAATAAACAGTTAAAAATTTATGCGATTGGTGCTTTTTTAAGATATGGCGATCAAGATGCGGATATAACAATAGAAATGACTATTGTCCAACCAAGATTAAAAAACGCTATCAAGACACATGAAATTTCTTCTCCCAATCTAATGCATTGGGCGGACACAGATCTGAAACAAGCAACTGATGCTTGTGATGAAGAAAATCCAAAACGGGCGGCAGGGGATCACTGTAGATTCTGTGCTGCTAAACCAGAATGTAATGAATATAAAACTAAGCTAGGAGAGAAATATGGCTAAAGAAAAGAAAGAACCTGTGTTGTCTTACAGCATAGGTGAAGAAGAACACACGCTGTACGAGAGCGATATCACACCAATGATAGAACCCTTGTATGACAAAGTGTCAGCAACTCTTAAGTTGCAAAGGATTGTCCATGATTTTTTTAATGGAATCATAGATGAGAAAATAAACGCACTGCATCATTTAGTGCATAACAGTGAGGGAGAAAAATGAGTGTATTAGATAAAGTATTATCCAAAGCAAAAATGAAACCACCGATTATTTGCTTGTATGGTAAAGGTGGTATTGGTAAAACTACATTTGCATCAACCATGAACAGTCCAATTATTGTTCAATGTGAAGATGGTATAGGTAAAATTGAATGTCCTCATACTGGCGTTGCAAAAACATACAGCGAGTTTGAAGAATATCTTTTAGCATTACTTAATGACTCACACCAATTTAAAACAGTGGTCGTGGACAGTTTGGATTGGTTAGAAAGATTAATTAATGACCATGTATGTAAAGAAAATGGTTGGGCGGATATCTCTGCACCTAGCTTCGGAAAGGGTTATGGTGCTGCATTGGTTGTATGGAAAGACTACTTAGATATTCTTACCAGATTGCGTAATGAAAAAGGCATGACTATTTTGCAAATTGCACACAATGAAGTTAAGCGTTATGAAGACCCATCTAATGATCCACATGATAAGCATCAGATTAAACTTTACAGAAAAGCTGCTGACTTAGTTGTTGAACACGCTGACTGTGTGTTCTTTGCCAACTATAAAACTGGTGTTGTGCAAAAGAAAAATGCCAAAGGCGGTATGTCTACACAGGTACTGCAAGGCGATAGAAAAATTTACACTCAGGAAGCCCCTGGTTACCATGCCAAAAATAGATATGGTCTTCCTAGTGAAATGGATTTTGATTGGCCCACGATTCGTGAGGCGATGATAAAATGAGTTTGTTAGGAGAGGTTGAGGAAGCAAAGTTATTACTCCGAGAGATGCGAGAAAAGTTAAATGCTTTCATCGAAAAAATAAATCCAGACGATAACTCATTGCCACTTGACGGATTACACAGATTCATAATTTTGGAAACGGATTGTGAGGACATGGTTGATTATTTATCTGACTATGATTCTTATGACCCAGGTTAATTTTTATAAAAGGGAAATAATATGACGGACTTAACGCAATATAACAATGGCAACGCTTTTGATGCCAACGAAACGGAATCTACTGGTAAAGGCTTAGAACCCGGTAGATACACCATGCACTTTGCTGGTGATGAAATTATCAATGGTAAAAACAATTGGGTAGCCCTAAAAATGTTTTTTGAAATCGATGGTTCTACAATCGTTATGAATACAACATTTACTTTAGGATCAGATAACCCCAAAGCTGTAGAGATAGGTGACATATCACTCAAGCTCTTACTAAAAGCTATGGGCGTTACATCCATGAAAAATACTGATGAGCTAGTAGGTAAATCAGTTTCAGGACAACTCATTAGAGACCCTGACAATGAGCGTTATCTCAAGATAGACCAAAACTACGGAAAGAATTGGCAACCTGTCGAAGAGGCTAAAGCACCTACACCTGCGGCTAAACCTGTAGAGGAAAATAA
>WLWG01001624.1_pt1 | contig 19605 bp, 8 predicted proteins | sample 6712871 | NCBI WGS metagenome assembly WLWG01 (sample SAMN12718693, study PRJNA515312) | sponge metagenome | isolation source: marine sponge | host: Mycale hentscheli | place: New Zealand: South Island, Marlborough, Capsize Point | collected 2003-05-01
CAGTAAAATCTTCAGCAGAAGGTGGTATGTAAAAATTATATTTACCTTTTCCAGCTCCTATAGTTTTAGCTTTTGCTGCTGAGTAGTTTTTGTAAGATTCAATGCCTGTCTTTTTCTCTATTATATCATTCATAATAGTTGTAAAGTTCTTTTGCTTACTTCTCATTGCTTGAACAACAGTACCTTTAATATCTAAAGCATTGTAAACTTCGCCTACGGCTTGTGTGTTTAATATAGCGTCGTCACTAAAATAAAAATCATTGTAACCTTCAGCTACTTTACTTACCATCCAATTAGCTTTAGCTTGAGCAGATCCATTTGCTAAACCAACTATATTATCAAACTTAAGTGTTACACCTTCAGATTTTAACCACTCAAATATAGCTGTTGCCGCTTCTGGCGCTCTAGCCGTTAATATGAAAACATTAGCATTACCATATTTATCTACTGCTTTTTTAAGCTTATTAAACAAAGGTCCTCTTTTTCCATCAACAACTTTATTAAAATCGCTAAAATCAAACTCTGCTCCTAAAGCTTCTAAGCCACTATGTTCCAAAGCAAACTCAGTAGCATTTAATATTCTTATACCACCATTTGGCATTGTGACAACGATCTTACTATTAGTTATACCAACTGTATCGTCAAAATCTAAAACAGATATGCCTTTCACAGGAGCGTTAGGATCTTGCGATACTCTTCTAGCTTTATCGTAGTCATCTAGTATTTTTATTTTATCAGCAACAGTTTGACTGCGAGCAACTTTTTTACCAAAAGTTCCGTCTATGTTTTCAGCAGCTTTTATTTTTAAAGGTAAAACTTTTGTTTTAAAGCTTGAAAATTCTGCTTTTGCTTCTGCTAAAGTTATTTCGCCTGTTAAAACTTTAGTTATTAAACCATTAGCAAATTCACCTGCCATTGCTACACCAGCTTCAGATTTTATATCTAATTTACCTACAAAAAACTCACCTATAGTCATTTTAGGTTTTATGAGCATGTAAGCGAAAGGATTAGCAGTGTTATTAGTACTATATCTTATCCAAGAAGCTAGTCCTTCTGGTAAAAAATCTAATTTACCTTGCTCTATTAAAGGTATTACAGTTTCATAAAAACTAGCAGGCATAGACTCGTTTAAACCAAGTGCTTTTAAAGCTTGGTCTGGACCAAATCTTAATGCTCCTTGAGCGTATGAGGCTCTTATAATTTTCATTTCAGATTTAACTTGACCTTTTATAGCAGCGTCTAATAATTGCTTAGCAGCTTGAGTAGCTGGCATCATATGCTCTTCTGCAATTTTAGTAACATCTATTTCACCAGTTATAGGATTTATAGGATAAAAAACAGTTGGTGCTAAATATCTTAAAGGATGATTTTGATCAGCAGCGCTGTCAGCTATAAATCTAGCAAAATCTGGAGCCGAGTCTTCATTATTTTTTATATAATCTTGTATTGCTAAGAATAGTTTTTCTATTTCTGCTAATCTCTTTTTTATTAAACCAGGATCATCTATAAATCTTTCTATAGCTTTTTTATTTAATACACTACCTACTTTGCTATATTTTATTCTACCTATAGGACCTTTTTTTATTTCAGTAGACATAGCTGCTTGAAATTTAGGTACAGTATTAAATGTTAAACTAAAACCACCAGTCATACCTCTTTGAATATACTCACCTAGACTAGGGTTTACTTTAATAAAATCATCTATTGTGTTAACAAACTTTCTGCCTTCTGGAGTATTTAAATCAAATTCTTTCTTAGGAACTCCTTTAGAGTTTAAAATCGAAGTTGCTATTTTAGTCAACAAAGGTAGTTCTACTGGGAAAACACCTTTTAGCCAATTTCTTTTAACTTCTTTTGATCTCTTAACTTGCGCTTTTTGTCTAGCGCCTTCTGCTTCTGTTTTAGTACCTTCTACTACTTGTTGATCAATAGCTAGTTCAATACCTTTTAAAACTTGAAGATTAGCTAGTAATTGCATCAAGTTTTTACTTGCTTGAGCCGTACCTGACCTTGCATCTTTAATATTACCAGAAGGATCCATTCCAAATACAGAATAAAAGTAAGGTAAGTTTAACTTGCTAGGATCTAACCTATATTGTATTTGATTATTTACTTTTAAAGGCTTACCATCTGAACCTTTTAATTGTACATAAAAAGCATCTAATAATTTTTGACCAAGTTTTCTACCTTCACCACCTATTTTTTTTGTACCGCTTTTAGTTTTTACAGTTATTATGTCAGCATTACCTTTTATTTGCTTTATCATAGACAATAAAGCTGGTCCATTATTTTTTATAAACATTTGTATAGGCGTAACTTCACCTTTACGTAAATTATCTTTTGGATTTAATATACGTGATACTGGTATACCTAATTGATCTGCTATTTGTTGTGCAGCAGCTTCTGAAAAAGGCTTTAAATCTTTTAAAGTTATTTTATCTAAATCTATATTACCTAACTCTATTTCTGATTTAACTATGTCAACTATAGATTTAATATCAGGGCTTTTCATGACCTTGAAAGGATCAACATCTATAGTTGGCGTTGTTTGTGCTGGTGATGAATCATCATCTGTAAACTGTAATCTACCTCTATTACCTCGATCTGTTCCATCTGGACTAAATTGATCGAAAAAATCCCCTCCTTGATCAACAACTGTATCACCTATGTCTCTTGCTCTTTCATAGATTATATCAGCTCTATTACCTAGTCTACCTAAATAAGTTGTTACAGCAAAATCTGGATTATAACCTTCTCCTTCTTCAAAAAGCGGAGTAGTTTTATTAGACCAAGCTGCTAGCTTACCACCTATTATAATGTCAATAATAGCTTTTTTTATATTGTTTTCATCTATTCCTTTTGCGCCTCTTCTTTCATAACCTATTTTACCTTTTATAAAACCAAAATTAGCTTCAACAATTGCCTCAGCAGCAGCATATTGTTCATCTCTTTGCTCTTGGTTTAAAGGTTTTTTTCTAACTATAGCAACTAAATCTTTATTAGTATAAAGACCTTTTTTAAAACCATCAAGCAGTTTAATACCTCTAGGGGTTAGTTTAGATCTTTTTCCGCTTGGTGCAGTTACAACAACCTCGTCAAGATTTCCATCAAATTCACCTTGCCAAGCGTCACTATCTAATATGTCATTTAAAGCATCAACAGTTAAGTTATTATTATTCCACGCGTCTGCTAGTGTCTGAAAAAACTGTAAAGCTCCATTTGGACCAGAGAAATCCATGTTAAAATCAGAATTAGTACCTGCTTTTACAGCATCATTAACACCAAAACCTAAAGTACTCCATAAACTAAAAGTAGATGCTTTTGCTATATTTATTTTTCCAGCCGAAAGCTCTTCTAAAAATGACATAACAACTTCGTCTGCTTTAGACGTGTCAGCTTTTTGAGTTATTCTAATATAAGCTTTAGGATTGTTTTCTGCTAAATAAGTTAGTATTGACCCAGCAACAGGTATAAACGCATCAGGATTAGTGCTAAGAGCTTCTGAGGCTATAACGTGGTTTAATTCATGAAACGCTGTTTCACTAGCTTGATTAGCAATTGAATTTGTTTGGCTTACTACAACATCGTACACTAGTTTAGTTTCACCATTAGCTAATGTTACTGTTGACACAAAAGTAGTACCATTCATTGTACCATCATTTATACCTTGTGTAAATTCTTCTAACTCTGCTTTTGCTTCTTCTTCTGTTAAGTTATTTTTAGGATCTTTAACCCTAACATCTAACATTGCTTTATATTTTTTTATAAGATCAGCGTTTGATCTCTCTAAAGCGTAGTTGACATCTAGCCCTTTTTCTGTTAAAGATTTTAAAAGATTAACACCTTTTGAAATATTAGCTTCAAACATTTCAGTTATATGAACTTGTTCTGCTTCGTCAAATATTTGAGTTTCAGAAGGATTCATTATAGCATTTTTACCACTAGTAAGATTTTGAATAGCTTTTTTTCTTATTCTATTTCTTTCTGCTTTTGGTAATAAATTAAATGTTTTATTAAAAGCTTGAGTATATTCGTTTCTAGCAGCAACAGTAAGTTCAAACTCAATTCTTAAAGGTTCTAAAAGTTTTGATTTTGTTGCATTATCATAAGCTGGATTATTATTTATTGCTTTAGCTTGAGCTTGTAAATTAGCCAAACGAGTCATTGCAGCAAGATATATTTTAAAACCGTCTTGGTTGATATTTTTTAATTTAGGAGCTAAGTCTAATAGTATACCTTCATTTGCTTTTACTAAATCTGCTTGCTGCTGTAGCATGCCATCTATTTGCCCCTGTGTTAAACCACTTTTGTAAGTTTTCTTTTTAAATCTACTGTCGTATAAACTAGACTCTATGGTGTTCCATGTATCTATATTAGACTTAAACTCAGCGTTCATTTTAGGTGGTGATAAAGCACTCATGATTCCTCCAGCAATAACAGGAGTAGTAAACATTACGTTTGTGAAAGCAAAAGCATTAAAAGCAACTGCATCCATGTTAGCAAAAAGAGGATCACTGTTTATTGCGTTTTGACCAATTTGAGTGAATATTTCACCTCCAGTGTCCAAGAGTGTAAGCTGCATATACTCAGGTAAGCCATTCATTCTTCTTCTTGCCCAGGCTCCTATTCCAGCTTCTAGTTTTTCGCTACCTACAGTTCCAGCCCATTTGCCTTTTAATGTTTTAAAAATTTTCCAAGTAGGTAGCATTCCACCAACTAGTTCTAAAGAGCTAAAACCAGTCATCATTAAATTGATGTCATCAAAGTCGTACTCTCTACCACCATTTAACATCTCGTTATATCTTTCAGCAGCATACATTCCACCAGTAGTACCAGATCCTATTGCCATACCTATGTATGGATTTCCAGTTAAAAAACCAGCACCTATTGAAATTCCCATATAAGGAGCTATTTCTAAACCGGTATCAAACATATACTCACCAAAGTTTTCTAAGCTACTAAAAGCATTATCAAAAGTAGGTGCTTCTACATATCTTTCTTTGCGTTTTCTTCTGTATTCTATAAAACTAGACTGTACTTCTAATAATTTTTTTTGTTGATTTTTAATAGTAAAGTCGTTTCTTGGGGCTCCACTAACCATGTCTATTAGACCTAATAACTGTTGTATTCCTCCTAAACCGTAACTTATTGTATTTATAACTAAATCACCTGCTTCTCCCGGTGCGCCAAAATACTTTTGTAATTGACTGTAATTTCTTTTTAACCACTCTATTTCATATGAATCACTCACGTAGTCTTGTTGACCTTCTATGTATGTAGCATAGTCAATTTGTATATCTTCAAATGCAAATTTTAAATCTTTCTTAAAAGAGTTAACACCTTCTATTCTCTTGTTCATCATTTCAAGAGTAGAATTATACTTTTTTGATAATTCAGTTACATCAAAACCACTTGCTTGAGCTTTTTTTATTTCATTAGCAATACTAATTAATTCTGCTTCATCTTGATATATAGCGGTAGTATAGTTTCTTATATTGTTGGCTGTACTACTTTGTTTTAATTTATCAAATCTAAACTCAAAATCAAATCTTTCTTCTAATTCTTTTTTATTAAGAATTTCACCTCTAAATACACCAGACTTTGGAAGTTCACCGCTATATAAAACTTCATTTTTTCTTTTCCTATCAAGAATAAATTCAAAAAACTTCATTCTTTCTTCATCAGGAAAATCTTCTAAAAAAGCTTTTTTTAATTCACCATTAGCAGCATTAATTTTGTTGTTTTTTATAATTTCTCTAGCAAGACCATGTACTTGATCTGTAGTTATAGATTTAACGCCTTTAATCTTAGCTTGCTCTTTTAAAATTTCTCTAGCTCTATCTAGCTCTTCTTCATAGGGTTGAACTAAATAAGTTGTAGGTGATCCACTTGATATACCAGTTGTAGATGATGTTCCTGCTGAAAAATTTACTTTAGTTACAGGAGCAAAATCAATTTCATTTACAAATCTTTCTATTTCAATCTCTTGCTGAGCGCTTATAGTAGTATCAGATACATATTGATCATATTTTTCTTCTAGTGAACCTATGTACCCAGTTCCTAAAAACTCAACTTCAGAACCTCCATCTTTATGAGCTTGTATATATTCGCTAACCTTTGTCAGGTTTTCAAAGCCTTTTTTATTTTCTCGTATAGAGTTTTTTAACTCTGCGTGACTATATATTTTACCGTTTATTTTATATTTACTCTTGTTTTCTTTAAATATAGTTACAGGTTCTAGGTTTTCAACACCATCTTTAATATCTACCTGTTCTTGTGTTTTTTGTTCGGTGATTTTAGGTATTTCTATATCATAATCATCTACGTTAAAATCTGGATCTCCAACTCCTAATATTTGAGCTATAGTAGCTGTTCTAAGAGGATCACCTTCAGCGCTAGACCAATTTTCATCACCTATTGGTTTAGAGAAAAAAGTAGCACCACCTTCTTCGTTATATTCTACTTTATAAGAACCAACTCCTAAGTTGTAGGTTTTATTTGATTCAGGTAAATTTACTTTTCTTGCAATATTTCTAGTAAATTCTGTGCCAAAAGCTTCTAAATCAAATATTGTTTCATCACCTCTTTTAGTAAAGTATGATTCCGATGTAGAATCTACCGATGTTGATTCCGTATTTTCTTCTGACTCTACAACAGGAATCGCCTTCGCAGAGTCGTTTTCTTTTTTTGACGCTTCGTTTGCTTTTATAGCAATATCTTTAGTTTCATCACTAAATGCTTCAGTGTTTAAACTTCCGTCATCTTTAAATTTAGAAGGCGGATCTTTTTCTTCTTTTTCAACTAAAGGTTCATTGGCTAGTTTCCAAGCTTTAACTTTTGCTTTTATTTCTTCTTTGCCTAAACCTTGATCTTGAAGTGAAGCTACATAAGTTTCTAGTTCGTTCATTTAACTTAATTTAATTCGTTGTCTTTTAAAAATTTCTGTGCTTTAGCTTTTTTAGCTTCTGCTAAATCAAACACAGCTGCGTCTTCTTTTACAGTTGGTAATTGATTAGTCATGAATTGTTTTAAATAGTTTTGTATAAAATAAACTTTATATTTTTGTTCAAACAAAACTTTATTGCTTTGCTTTAGAGGTAGATCTTTTTCATAAGACCAAGACGAACTACCAGCATTAGCATTCTGTACCATTTGATCATCTTCTTCGTAACTAGTGTCTTTAGCTATATAAACATTCCAAGCAGCTACAGCATCTTGTTCTGAGCTTAAAAGTCCAGCAACTTCTGCATTAATAAAAGGATCTGCTTTTTTTGATATTTTTTCCATATCAAATTGTAGCATGTTTCTGCCTTTACCATTACCTAGATCTATTATTTCATAATCAGCTTTACCTTCTTCGTCTTTTAATATAAACTCTTCTTTTATTTTAGCATTTGGTAATAACTCTTGTTTTTCTTTGTCAATAAATTCTTCAGAAAAAACACCAACTTCAGTTAACAATCTTAGCATGTCTTTGTTTATATCTGGAGTTGATACTACTAAAGAAGTATCTGAGTCTAGTAGCGATTGAAGAGTCGCGCTATTGATTATAAAATCTTTTTTAAAACCAGGACCAGTAAAAATTATTTCTTGACTACCGTCTTCAAGCAAGTACAAATTAACATTATAGCCATCACTTTTAGAAAAACCAGGTCTTTTGCTTATGACACAATTAGCCACCATAAAAGAATAATCATTATTTATATCATAGTTTTTTTCCTCTGTAACTCTTAGTTCACCTGTTAGATTTGACATAAAATCTAAACTTACTTGAGGAGCGTTTTGTAATTCAATTAGTCTTTTGTTTTCAAGAGTACAATACTCGTCTAAGCATTTGTTGTTTTGTATAGCAAGCTTTAATTTAGCATATATTTTACCTGTTTCTCTATAAGCATTGTCAAACAATCCAAAATTAACATCTATAGGTTTTGCCATATAATCTTTATTATAAGCCATAGCATCGCTCTCAAGCACTTGCTTTATAATAAGATTCATTGTTGTGTTTGTGTTCTCCATGTTTATATTTTTAAGCTCCTATTCTAGTACCTGCTAAGTTAGCTAAACTTCCAAACATACCAGTTATAGCGCTAGTTGAATCAGCTCCAGCTTGTGCTTCAGCCATTGCAGATCCAGATATTTGACTAGCAATTCTATCCATTTCTGCAACCTCTCTTCCTTCTCTTGTTTGAAATACAAATTGTCTTCCTTGAACATCTGCTTGTTGTAATCTTTGTTGTTCTGCTCTTAGTTGTTGCTGTCTTTGTTGTTCGCCGCTAGCTCTCATTTTTTCATTTTGAGCTTCTTGTTGTTCTATACTTGCTGAAACTCCTTTTTTGCTTCTTAATGCAGCTTGAGCTAATGCTGTTGCGCCACCAGCTGAAGAACCTGTAGCTCTTAAAGTGTCTAGCGTAGAAGCTAAAGCAATGTCAGATTCTTCAATTTGTATTTCAGCAGATTTAGTAGCTACTCCTAATGTAGCAAAAGGATTACTTATAAGGCTAGATAAATCTTGTACCCCTTCAAAAGGATTTATTATTTCTTGTCTATTAGCTTCTAACCCTGCTAGCTTACTTTCTAGCATTTGCCTTCTCCGACGCGCTTCGCGTTCTTTTTTCTTAGCAGCACTAGAACCAAATATACCGCCGGCAACGCTTAAAACACTACCGCCAACAAAAACGTAACTCATAATTTATTTATTTTTTTTTCATCTTTATGCTGTAAATAATATTGATCATACGTATCAACAACATTGTTTTTTTCTAATTTATCGATATCTTTTTCATTAGTAGGATTTGCAAATACGTTTGTAAAAACACAATCCTCTAAAGCGTAGACAGCTCTTTTTATACCTGGTTTTGATATTATTGTCATAGGAGCATTAATAGTTTTTCTACCATTTTCTTCATCTACTATTACCATTTTACCTTTTAATAAAAAGCTAACATGTTCATGTAAATGTATTTTACCTATAGCAAATATACCTTTTGGTATTTCTATTTGTCTTATATGCATACCATCAGCAAACGTATTTGTCACTGGACAATTATCTGTATCACCAAAAAATACACTACCTTCTGGTAAATTACTTATACTTTCTTGAAAATCAAGTATATTGTTTCTTAGTTTTTTTACTAGTTTATTCATTTAATTTAATTTAATAACCGTTAGACAGATCGTATTCACTCTCAACGGAGAATATAGTTTTTCCATTACCATAATCTGTTGTTTGATCTGTCACTAGTTTAACAATAGAATAAAATCCTTTTATACCTGTCATTTCGTCACCAAAATGAACTTCTGAAACTTCAGGTTTACTAGTGTTTACTAGATTAGCAACGTATTTATTTTCTTTTCTGTAAAAACCAGAATAAAATCTATCTATTCCAGGATTTGAATTTCCTAGAACACTTAAGTAGTTAGCTTGAGAAACGTAAGCGCTAAAAAATAAAGTTGTATTTATAAGTAAATTAGCTGCTTGACTTAAGACTAAAGCTCCAGTTGCTTGATTGTAAGAAACAACCGTTGTTCCAGGTATGACTCCTTGTCCCTCCACTGTTGCGCCAGTTATTATACTGCCTGAATTAGCATACAATGTTACGTTAGTAGTTGTAGAAGCTACTGAATTTTTAGCTTCATTTTGAACTACTATATACTCGCCTTCACCATAGCTAGGTATTTGAGCAATTACGTCGTTAGAAGTGGTCCAAGATCCGTTAACCGCTCTTGTTACACCTGTTGAATCAGATGTAAATGATGTACATTTCCAACCGTTAGTTCCTTCATACCCTACTGTTTTAAATGTTTTAGCACTTGTAACTTGTGGGTTAAAAATAAAAGTTATAGAACTATTATTGTTTTGACCATAAAAATTAGCTCTATTTACGTCATAAGAATAATGCTCGTATAAAGCAGATTTTGCTCCAAAAAAGAACTTTATATCAGATGTATAGGTTCTAGGTGTGCTAAGTGTTACTTGGTACGTGCTAGGATTATAAGCTGTAACTGTTCCAAGGACTATAAAATTACCAGGAGCATTACAAGGAGTCGCTATACATCCACTTACTTCAGACCCAACAACTATGTTGCCATTTATTGAACCTGGACTTAAAGTAAAAACTGTTTGTGGTTGAGGAGCACTAGTGTTTCCAGTTGTATTTGCAAAAGCTGTGTCGCCAACTGTTTTGACTGAATAAAATTTATTTCTTAAACTAAACATTTGATCAGGCTCATAAGAGTATTGACTTATCCAGCCTTTAACTTGTTCGTCAAAATTCAAAGTATCAAAATAAGTTCTTAATCCATTTGCCTGCATTGAGACAACGTATTCTTTATTATGAACATCCCAAGCTCCAACTATTAATCCATTACTAAAAGCATTATTAACTAAATTAAGTCTGTCTCTAAAATAATCTTTCATACCATAAGCAGATATTTCTTCAATACCACTAGGCCCTAATCTTAATATTGCGTTGTTGTTTGCGTCTGCAAAATATTTTCTGTTACCATATACGGCAAAGCTTTCAGGATTTTGAGATATACCATATTTTCCAATATAAGGTTGTATAACACCTATAACTAAATTACTAGCGGTTACAGTGCCACCACCTTCTGCTGAGTATATTGCATCTTTATCTATTAAAGCTCTTGAGCATTTTAATTCTTGAAATACATTTAAGTTAGTATCTTCTGCATATAGCTTTTGTATTGACCCATTTGCTGGATCAGCAGATTTAGTTATGTCTTCACCTACAGAGAACACGTTTGTTTGGTTTATACCAGTTCTAGAATTAAATATACCAGAATATATAATAGTATTAAATCTTCTTGTACCTAAAGGTTCTTCTTCTACTATATAAGCTTTAGCTCCAAAGTCAACCGTCGTGTTATTGTAACCTCCTCTGATTCTAGATTCCTCAATAGCCCAAGTGTTAATACCGCCAGTGTCTGATTTAGGCAATACAGGGTACCCTCCAATAGCTTGTGGTATGCCAAAAGATCCGTTCCATATAATCCTATTTGATTTATTGACTTTCTTTAGAAGAAATGTGTTGAAGTATTTTACTTCTAATATTGCACCTGCCATATATAATTATTACTTATTTTTAAAATAAATTACTTTATATTATTTCCCAATTTAAATTACTATAATTTTCAACCTCACATTCTATTCCTGCATATGTTGCTACACCTAAGTAGTTAGCGGGTTCGTTACTATACGCAGTTCCTCCTTCTCCATGTACGCACTCTGTGGGACAATCATCTTTCCAAGGATCATTGTTTTCTTGAGGTCCATTTCCACACCAAGGCGAAAAATGATACATTGATAATACTTTATCTAAGTCTTGATCAAAATACCAAGGACTACCAATAACAGAACTACTTGATGGATCACTCCACCATTCAGCTACTGACCCAACCCAATTAATATTACCGCCAAATAAATATATTTTACTTCCTATAGCAAAGTTTGGTAAAGTACCATTAGAACCTAAGTTTGTACCAAAAATCAACCTTGTGTCTCCATTACTTAACACCTCAGGATCTCTAGTTATAACTTCGATTTCTGATGGATTACCTGATATTATAGGATAATTAACGTAAGTTGCTTGCGGAGCCGTTGGAAGAGAACCATCAGCAGGTCCACACCAAGGTCTCATACCTATACAAGGGGGTACTCCAGAATCAATACTTATATCAACTCTACTGCAACTAGCTCCACCATTACCAACTCCAGCAGTCGTAACGCTTACCGTGCTAATAGCTGTAATTGTTCCTATTGTATAAACTTGTATTGGTGTAGTTCCAGCAAAATTTAAAACAGTAGGATCTGAAGCTCTTATTATTTTATGGTTATAAGCGTTTGGAGTATCCCAAGGAAGTATTATAGGATTAGCGTCTAGAGGCAAAGTAGAATCTACACCGTAGTAACTTGTTAAAGATCTACTTTGTCTAGTCAAGTTTGTTAGTAATCCTTCATTAGTATTTCCTGCCATATTTGTGTTAAAAAACCCGGCTCCATAAATATAATAACCGACTTGGTCAGGTATTAATCCAGGTATAGTTCCAGAAGTTGCGTCTATTAAAGTATATGGCATTCCTTGTGACAAAGGATAACCAAAGCCATCAATTTGAAACGCTAAAAGCGATCCTGAAGATCCAAGATAAGGTTGTTGTGCGTCAACCAAAGGTAATATTGAAGGCCAATTAGGATTTAAATTACCATTAAAATTACCGCTATTAGCATAAGCTACCTGGTTTTTAACAATTCCAGTAGGTATATCTAAAGACATATCTACTTCTATAATTATATCTTGAAAATCTCCTGCATCTTGGACCCTTATTATAACATAATATGTTAAAGCCTGTAATGAAGGCTCTTCATTCATGTTATTAATTAAAAAACCATCAGAAGATAATGAAAATATAGGCTCACCGTTAAGTAAAGCATCTGGTGCTGTTTCAGCAAAAGAACCTATTTTTTGTCTATATATAAAAGGTGAAGGTGGTGAGAAATTTGTATAACCTACATAAGCTTTATCCAGTTGATCCAAAGCGGTGTTATTGGCTCCGTTTTTACTAGTAACCTGTAATATTTCAGGTTTACTCATTCTTTTAGCTTCAGCAGTGATTATATTTGGTGAAACAGGTATGTTCGGATATGTTAAAGGAGAGCCTGGTATTATAGTAGGATCTTCTTGTGTTACTGTTTGAAAATAAGGTGAAACATTTCTTAAATTTGCTTCTTGTGTTATTTCCGTAACTTGACCATCAACAACAGCATTAAAGTAAAATGTAAAATTTCTTAAAGGATTTGTTTGCTCTCCTTCTAAATTATACATGTAAAATATATTATCATAAAAATTTACTGCAGACTCAAAAACTGGATCTCCAGTACCTGCGGCTGACGTTGTTCTTATATTCCAAGGACCAACTCCTGTTCCACTAGTATCTCTTAATCTAAAGTAATCCTCTGTAGCTGTAGGTGTACTTACGAATCCCATATGAACAGAATCACCATTACCATTTTTTACATCTGTTAAAAATAGTCCATCTCCGTTTGCTATTTGAGCTGCCGTTAAGGTTATAGTTGCTCCAAAATCATTTACTAAATTAAATGGTCCTTGAAGTATATCTGATTGCTTAGGTAATCCTTCATTAAAAGTATCGTCATTCCAACCTCCGATATTTGCAGCAGCTGGATTACTTTGATTATTTATTATAGCACTGTTTAAGTCTGATATCAAGCCAGTAGTGGATGTTTCCCAAAAAATATCTAATAAACTTTCTACAGGTTCAGTTTCATAAACAGCTAGTTGCTGTATTCCAGGTTTAGCTAATATAAACGGTGGACCAGTAGTAGGATTTATTGAAGGTACAAAAGTTAATTCCGTGCCTTCGGTTAATGTTACATCAAAATTACTTGATAATCTTTTTAGAGTTATACTAATAGGTGGACCAGCAAGAACTGAGTCAACATAAACGCCTTCAGGTAAGTCGCCTCCAAAAACTAAATCACCTATGCTAACAGTTCCAACAACCTCATCTAGTGTTACTACTGAAGACGCAGTTACGTCAGCTTGTACTCTAGCAGCGGCTGGAGCGTAATTTGTCTGAGCTGTTTGACCGATTTGTTTATCTGTACTTATTCTAGCTATTAAAGGATTTGAATCTAAAGAATAAAACTGAGGAAAATAGTTTGGTTGTAAAGGATCTAAAGGTTTGTAATCAAATAAATCGAAAATTGTAGATATAGTTGTAACAGTGTCAGAATTTGTATCTGGATAATATTGTGTAGTAGACGCACCAGGATTAGTGTCTACTATAACTGTTGATGTGTTTTCTACTCTACCAAATAATTGAACAGAGCTTCTAAATTGTTTTTGCTCTGGTCCAACTTCATTTAAATCTCTAGGTACTTTATTTATATTATCATTTATTAAAACCGTGTGAGATGTATTACCTATTTCAAGTAATTCATCTTCTGGATAACCAGCCATTATACCAGGTAAATAAACATTATAATATTCTTGTTCTGTTTGCTTTACAACAACTTTATAAGAATACCAACCTAGTGGATTATAGTCACTGCTAGCTGTGTTACCGTTATATACGTTTGTAGTTATCGGTTCATTTACTAAAAGCTTTATTGAATTACCTCTCCACTCGTCTTTGTCTACACTTTCATCTATGTAAGGCGAATACAAAGTAGAACCCACATAAGATATACCATTTACTGTTAATTTTGTTTTATTGTTAGAAAGTATAACACTTGATTGTCTTCCATATCTATCAGACAAAACAAATCCTACTTGATAATTTCTATTAGTTTTTACAGAATGGTTTGGATATTCTATAACACTAGTACAGTTTTCTGTATTACCTCCTGGTTCGAAAATAAAAATTATAGTTCCGCTAGGTAAAATTACTGTTTGATCTAAAGTTATATTAGCTGTTTGACTTTGACCTGTTTGACCATTACTATCTGTGCTTGTAACTAAAGTGCCAATAGGTATATTAACACCATAGGTTGTTGATGTTATAGTCATACCCGCAAATAAACCTTGAGGTTCATCTACTAGTTTTGTTAAATCTATTTGTATTGTAGTTCCAGCCGCAAACGTTCCACCCGCAAATCCAGAAGGAGTAGAAGCTCCAATTTCCATTACTTCAAATTGACATTTTTCTGTAACAGCAACATTATAGTTTATAAATAAAGGCGGGTCTATTTTGTTTAAAAAATTAGCGTACATAACTCTATTACCCGCTACTTCTTGTGCTAAAGCTTTTACAGGAACTTTATCATATACTCTTATTAATTCTTTTTCAGGTATTGTTTTTGTAGGTTTTGAAGATTTATAATTATAATCAAAATAATTTATATCACCTATTATTATTAAAGAATTATCTTGAACACCAGGACTAGGTATGTCTTGATCTAAAGTTATTTGACCAGCAACAGGATTATTTACGTCATCTGGTGTAAAGCTTACAAGCTTAGTTACAACTGGTGGCGTAGAACTTCCATCTGGAATCGCAACACCTTTAACAACGTCACCTACATTTAGTTTTCCTTTTATTGTATCTACACTTATAGCTGTACCTGCTGATATAATTCCAGCTGGACTAGGTTGGTCACCTTTTATCAAGCAAGTACCAGCTTTTTCAAGCACATCTTGAACAGGTATTGTTTCAACGGCTTTAACAGTTAAACCATCTGACTCCTTATATAATATGTCTATAGACTGAAGCTTTAAAGCTTCTAACATGTCGTAGTTAGTATATGGTAAAGGTATTCTAAGATTTATGTCATTAACTTTGTTTTCCACAAAATAAACAACTGTGCTTCTATAAGCTTCTTCTTGATCATCTACATCTTGTACGCCTGTTTTTTTGACATACATAAAATAACCATCTTGTTTTGGTATAAAAGCTATTTGAGTAAATGGTGCAAATATAGAATAAGTATTGTCTTGAAACTTAAACCTATAGCTAAATCTTACAAATTTACTTTCTAGGTAATCTTTATCACCAGAAAACTCAGAATTATAATATGGATTTGGATTTATTATTATTTGTAAAACATCGTTAGTTCCAGTTATATCAGGAAAAACGCCACCGGTTATAGTTATTTCCCAAGTATTTGCAGACGCATCATAAACAGGAGGTAACGCTGTGCTTAATTGAGCACCAGTTATTGTTACTATATTGCCGCCAGCTGGAGAGATATATCCTATAGTTGCTGTTTGTCCATAGCTTCCGTTAGGATTCATTATATCACCAATTACAGAACCAGCGTCAAGAGTAATAGAGGCTGCAGACGTGTATAAACCTGTTTTAGTTCCTAATCCTCCATTTGGTAAAAACTTACTACTAACATCTTTCATAGTAGTTTCATAAGGAATTGTACTACCAGGAGATAATATGCTTTTTTGATATAATTCCATACACTGGTATGGGTTATATTTTGCTACAGAAATTTGATCTTCTGTTATATAATATGTTGGAAATGTATTTTGAGAGTTATTGTTAGCTAAGGTAACGTCTATTACTCTAGGTTGATTTCTATTATCTGTCCAAAATAATAAAGACTCTAATATATTTACACCCGTTATAATGTTTTGTTGAGAAAAATTAAGAAAAGATCCTCTTAGTAGTACAGTTGAAACTAAAGTTAAAGTATTATAGGATATTAAAAAATGATCTGCGCTAGGGTCATATGATATAGATGTTTGATTATTTGTAAAAAATAAATAAACAGTACTATTTATTTCATCAGCAAAATGACCTATACATTTTAAACCACCTGTTTGAAGAAGGTCTTCAAGATCTAAAATTTCTATATTACCTAGTACATTTTCTAGACTACCTACTTCTTCACCTTCTGATTTACTTACTTGAATATTAAAAGCGTCTCTATATTCACCATTAGGTACTATACGAGCGTCCAAGTCTTTGTTCATCTTGGACTTTATAAAAGTATTTTGAACTTTAGCCATTAAATTTTAGTGTTTTATCCATTTAGATTTACCTCTCATTACTTGAACTATTTCGTCAAGTTTAATGTTTGATAATCTTATTTTAGCATTTCTTAAAGCAGCGCTTTTATCTTTTCTATATCTTTGCACTATATATTCTTGAACACCTGCTCTTGTAGATAAAAGATAATAAGATATACTTCTATACATAGCTTCTTCAGCCATTTTAGGAACTTTAGTGTCTAAGTCATAAGCAAGACCATCTGATATATATTCAATAACAACTAGTTTACCTACACAATTACTAGAAAAAGTAAACCTGCCTTCTCTTTCATTAATACCAAACCAACCGTTTGCTTGTGAGTACTGAGGGTCTAACCCATAAAGTCTTCCCCAATTGAAAGGTCCGTTTATACCATAGTTATCCCAAGCATAACCAAAGTTATCCCAGTTTTGATACCATGTTCCATTTATTAGTTGAGTATTAGCTTGACCCCATCTTTCTTCTGTTATAGATGTTCCTTCTGTATTTTCACCATGACTATCTTGAGTAGGTTGTCCAGCAGAATCCTGTAGAAAAGTATTATATGGGTTTGTAGTTAAATTATTGTTAGGATATAAAGGTCTTTTTACGCCAAAACCATCTATGTAGCAAATGCTAACATAGTTAACATAGTCTTGAGGTATTGTTAAGGAAAGTGAATCTGGAATTGTTAATTCAGATGATTTGATACTTTTCAATGTATCATAGCTAAACTCCTGTAATGATCTTTTAGCAAAAAATAATATATCAGATTTTTTAGCAGTTTGTATAAGTTTACCGTCACCAACGTAACCTACCATGTAATTATCTATTATATCGCCTAGTTTTACGTAAGAATATTCACCATAATTGTCTTCTACGGCTTGGCCAAAAGCTCTTTCATTATCTGTCTGACCGTATAAACCACCAGTTAAAGATTTTAATTGAACAGCTATGTATACGTTTGCACCAGGAGAAGCAACTAGTTCTATAATATTGTTACTAACTTTTAACTCTGTAGTCCACTCTGCCCAAGTGCCAGCAAAGCCTGTTGCGCTTGTATATAACTTAAAGTTATTTAAAACATAGTCTGCGTCTGTTGGATTCCAGCTAGTACTACTACCTAACACAAGATCAGTATCAAATGTTGTTGTAAACTTTTGATTAGTAGTATTAGTTGCATCACCTCTAAAACCTTGTGATCCAGCGTAATATTGTTGATTTGTTTCTGTTATTAAACTCATTTATTTAAGATTTTAAATTGGCTTCAACAGATCTTGACTCTTGTTCAGCTGCTTGTATTATTGTTGGATCTTTTATTATTATACCACAATACTTTAGTATGTTTGTTACTATGTTTGATTTTTCTGAAGTATCTAATTGAAAGTTTATTGATTGACCACCACTATATAAATATTGACCTTGTGGACCAACGTTAAAGCCCCAGCGCGGAGGAGTTGGTTGAGTCAAGCAGTTTATTGTTAACACATCTGGGTTTGGAAAAACTTTTAATAATAAAGAACCAATAGGAAGTTGAACAACGGTTGCAGGTCCTGTTACCACGTTTGTTGTAAAGCAAATAGGAAATTTTTTAGTAGGAGCAGTTAGTTTTGATCTAATTATTTTTTCATAATCTTTTTTACTTACAAGTTGTGTTATAGATTCAAACTGTGGCTGCCCGTTGTAAGTTGATATTATTTCTCCTAATTTATAAACAACTTGTGGTTGTATGTACCAACCAACTAAATCTGCATCGTATTGAAAAACTAAATCTTGCTCAAAAGGATATAGTTTATAAGATATATCTTTAAACATATCAAAAAATTCTGTATCGTTTTGAGTATTATTTTGATTTACTCTATTAACTTGATTGCCATCAGGAAAGTATGATTGGAAGATTTCGTCTTGTACTTGTGTTGCTAAACTATTAAATTCAGCTGGCGTAATATAACCTCTTTGTTCTTTGTTTATAATGTACAAGACTGTTTGATATACTGTGTTTACGTTTACCGCCATTTATTTATTTTTTATATACTAAAAAGGCGGCCGAAACCGCCTATATATAGTATCACTTGTTTTTATAGTTTTTTATCTATAGATCTATAAACTTCTACACCTTCGTCTGTTTTTAACCAAGCGGCAAAAGCAGAGTAAGGGTTTTCATCAAAAGGTACACTCATTAGTTTTCTACCATTTGAACCCCATGTAAATGATCTTTGATCACCAGATAACTTAATTATGTTAGCTTCAACTGCTCTTATAGCAAAGTTTCTAAGCTGTACATTTTCATCTTTAGCTAGACTTATAAACAACGATGGATTATTTCTAGCAAATAACATTAGATCTCTTCGTAGTTCTTTAGAGCTCATACTGTTTACTTTAGAGCCCATTTCAACTCTTAGTATTGCTTCTGCAAAATCTACGTCCATTTCTCTAGCGGCATTTAAAGCGTCTATTTGAAGATCTAATACGTCTAATTCATCTTCAGCAACTGCAACAGCGCTAAATTCTTCATAAACCCTAGTTTTTAAAGGGTGATATAAAGATAATAATTTTTGTAAATTTTGTTTAGATTTATCTACTATTAGTTTACCATCTCTAAAAATTATGTGACCCATTGTACACTCTCCTTTTTGTTCATCTACAAGTGGTGAGTCTTGATTAGTCGCATATCTTATTTCTCTTTGTTTACCTAGTTCTTTATCAAAATAAAGCAACGCGTGCTTTTTAGTGTGTTTACCAGGTATGGTATAAGTTAAAGGAGTTTTACTTCCCTTAAGATAATAGATTCTGTCTTTAATTTCCCAACTAGGTTTTGTTGGTTTTTTTGGTGCGGTCTTTACCGCTACTTCTTGAGGTGCAACCTCAACAGTTTTTTCTGCTGTAGCTTTTTTAGCCATAATATAATATAATTAAATAGTTAATAAAAGTAATAATTACCCCTGAAATTACATCAGGGGTAAACATTACTTGTGTGAATGATTAGATTCCTTTGAATAATACAAAGTTGTTAGCAGCTTGAGTTACTAAACATCTTTCTGATAGGAAGTTTACTTCCATAGCATCAAGAGTTGAAGTAAATGCACCACCAGCAGAACCAGTTAACCA
>WLWG01001625.1_pt1 | contig 19597 bp, 9 predicted proteins | sample 6712871 | NCBI WGS metagenome assembly WLWG01 (sample SAMN12718693, study PRJNA515312) | sponge metagenome | isolation source: marine sponge | host: Mycale hentscheli | place: New Zealand: South Island, Marlborough, Capsize Point | collected 2003-05-01
CAAGAGAGCGAATCAGGGGATTTATTGTTAGTAATAAATAACACTTCAACATCAACACTTGCCAGATCAGCTGTCTCATTAATAAATAATACAGGATCTTCAGCAGGGTTAACATTACCATCTACAAATTATACAACAATAACAGACTGGGCTAACCGGTTAATACTGAATACAGATTCAAACATTTCAAATGGTATTTTAGTTAGGCCAAGTACCGGTGGGTTTACAGTCAGTGCTAATGGGTTGGCAAACACCAATCTACGGGTTGATACTACTGGTAAAGTTGGTGTAGGCACAGCTAGTCCATCTGCTAACTTACATATAGTAGCTGCTATATCTACAGTTTATGCTAATGCAACTCCTAGTGTTACTAATTCAATAATAGCCATAAGCAATACTCAGACTAGCGAAACAACGAATGATCAGGCTCAAATACAGTTTGGAGTAAATGGAGGTACACACAATAGGGTAGGTTCTATCGGCCTAATTGCGGAGTCTGCTAGTAGTAGAAAAGCTGCTTTAGTATTTGCTACAGATGATGCTGGTACCAGAGCAGAAAAAATGCGTATTGCTGGCGATGGTAATGTTGGCATAGGTACAACAGATCCCGGAGCAAAACTTGCTGTACGAGATGGTCAAGTAACTATATACGATAGTACAAGTACTCCTACTTATGGTGATGGTAGTCAGGAAAGATTGAGAGTGGGTCGTGGCGCTAGTCAAAGTATAAGTTTTGAAGTTAGTGATCTTCACAATACTATTACAGCTTACCAAGATGAAAGTGGAACTGAAACTCATAGGTTCATACTTGATAGAAATTCTTCAACTTCAGGAATACATGATTTTCACATCGCAAGAAATGGGAGTTATCAAGTAACTGTAGACAGGGTTGGTTCTGTTGGTATAGGTACAACAGTTCCCTCTAAGAAATTACATATTAGCGGGGGTTCTACAAATTTACCAATCATACGTTTGCAACGTAATGATACGAGTGTTGTCCCTGACGATTTAATTGGTGGTTTTGAAAATTATAGTAATGACGCAGATGGAGCATTCATATCATCTTATATAAAGGGATATGCGACTGAGACGTATGGTAGGCAAGGTTATCTAACTTTCGGTACAGCAGGTATCAATTCGACAGATGCAGCAGAAAAAATGCGTATTACTGCTATTGGTAATGTTGGTATAGGTATAACTAACCCCGGAGCAGCACTTCACGTAAATGGTAGCGCAGTTATAGGCGACGCTTCTCAGACATCTACCATTTTAACAATAAGAGCCACGAATACCGCAGGATCTCCCGCATCTACGGCTCAAATCTTAATGGAGGGCTACGAAGGCCGAGGTATTGGAACTTTTTATACGGACTCCACTTATTCTGGAGAAGAGTGGTTCTGTGGAATGAACTACTCTGGGAATTTCAATAGTTGGAATATTGGTTATGATCAAGCGGGTGGTCAAGCTGAATATCTCGCTAACACCAAGCTTCAGCTGCATCATACGGGTAAACTTCAACTTCATACTTACGGCTCGGGAACTCATGCAGGAACTGCCGCCTATAAATTATCTGTAGATTCATCCGGTAATGTTATAGAAACGGCAATCGGGGCCGGAGCAGTAGATGGCAGTGGTATTGCTGATTATGTCGCAAAATGGATAGACACTGACACGCTTGGAATAGGAATAATTCAAGATAATGGTAATGTTGGTATAGGTGTTGCCCCGGCGAATGGATATAAATTAAAAGTAGCTGGAAATGGTTATTTTTCAGGAACTTTAACCGAAGCTTCAAGTTTAGCAATTAAAGAAAATATTGAGAATTTCACACCAAGTATAGATAAAATAAATAAAATAAGACCAGTAAAATACAATAAGAAGGGGAGTGATAAAAAAGAAATCGGTTTAATCGCCGAAGAGTTAGAAGAACTATTCCCCGAATTAGTTGAAAAAGATGAAAACGGAAACCCTTCGGGTGTAAATTACAGCAGAGCAGTAACTGTTCTCTTAGGGGGCTTTAAAGAGCTGTATAAAGAACTGCAAGAAATTAAGAAAAGGATTTAAATGGCGACATTAATTAGCACAAACGTAACGGGAACATTAGACATTTTAAATAGTAGCAGTAACATAAAGCTGCTTAGGTTAAGTCATCCAACTTCACCCACAACTGCTGGCGGATTTCTTGGGTTTAATAGCGATGGTACAACTAACGATATGGTTGTTACGTTGGGGGTTCAATACTCTACTAATTATTATAACGTTATAAACATTAAAAGGGATACTCGTAATGTTGGTATAGGTACTCCAAGTCCAGCAAACGATCTAACAGTAGCTGGTGATATTGGATATACTGGGTATTTAGGGCAAGGCTCTATATATGGAAATGCAGCAAACGCTTCATATGCAAGAGTTCAGCTTTACGATCCAACAACAGGATATACAACGTTTAATAACATTTCTTATGGTTATTATTTTCAAACAGCGAATTCAACAAAGGTAACTATTTTAAATAATGGTAATGTTGGTATAGGTACTCCAAGTCCAGATTATCTTCTACACATTTATAAAAGTGGCGCTGATAGCGTTGTATATATAAAAGGTGCTTCCAGCGGTGCTGATGCGAGATTACATATTAGTGGATATCAAAGCTCCGAAATATGGTTAGATAGAAACGGCACTGGAAAGTGGAATCTTAAACGACAGTCAGGCACAGATGATCTTTATTTATATAAACAAAATAATAATTTTACTGATAATAGCGCTATACAGTATTGGGATTTTGCATCTGGTAATGTTGGTATAGGTACAACAGATCCCGAAGGCAAATTACATGTCAATGGAATGATAAAAGCTGGTATCGCTGGAAATAGTTCAGCGAATACACCTGCTTTATTAGTATCCGCCGCAGGAGTGAATCCAGAACAATCTGCAATCGCAATTCAACAGAACACCAATAGTGGTGATACAATTATTTTTGCTGATTATGAACCTTATGTTGAATATGGCATTAGTACAGATAATGGCAGTGATACTATAGAATTTACTGCTGGAACTAGCACAAATAATTTAGGGTCTAAAACGCTTTATAATCAAAGCGGTAACGCTCGTACAGCATACAAAAAACTCATTTTTAGTTTAACGTCGGGAAACATGTCTGTTGGTGGTAATGTCGGTATAGGTACGACAAGTCCAAACTACAAATTACACGTAGCAGGCACAGCGCATACAACAGGTAATTTTTCTGTAGGTAACGGTGGAAACGGCGGAGGAGCATCGATTTCACCCGGTGGTGGAACAGCCGTGTACGCTTTAACAGTAGATCGGTCAGGATCTTCAGGTAGTAGTGTTGATATCTGGGACTCCAATTCAAACTCCGTTGTTATAGGTGCTCTTAATAATGAAAGAACTCTTACAGTCAAGGTTGGCGGTAATGTTGGTATTAATACACCTACCCCCCAAGGTAAATTAGATATTAACACGGAAGATACAGAACCAACCCATGTTTATATCAACGGAGAAGTAAATCAAAATAAACTTTTATATTTCAGACACTATGCTAATAGCGAAGCTGCTGCTAACAATGTAGCTTTAGGGTATATAGGTTCTAATGGAATTGACAACCTACTTAGTTTAGGTCATTTAAATTCTAGTGGAACAGATGTCCCTATCATGCATCTGACTGAGGCGGGTAATGTTGGTATAGGAACTGCAAGTCCAGAATTTAAACTCCAAGTTGAAAATACAGTAGCGGCTGGTTCAGATAACTTTATTTTAAATGTTAGAAACACAACCCATGCTTCTGACTCAAGAGCTGGTATAGCTTTTAGAATGAATAATAACACCGGCTCCAATTGGGATGGTGCTGGTATACAAGCTACGAATGATGGCGTAACTGGTGCAGGTCATCTAACCTTTGGATCAGTGGAAGATAATACTTACACAGAAAATGTTCGTATCAACTCCTCTGGTAATGTTGGTATAGGTACAACAGCTCCTACTGGAGCTAAATTACAAGTTGCTGGTGGTATTAGAATTAGCAACGCTTCAAAAATTTATTTGTATACATCAAATGACGTTAATTACCTAACTTATAATAGGTGGCAAGTTCATACTAGTACTGCTTTAGCTATTGATAATACCAGTACTGGTGGTTTTCAGGTACAAGATAGTGGAGTACCTGTTCTGTTTGTTGGTACAGACTCAACTTATGGTGGTAGGGTCGGTATAGGTACAGTAACTCCGGGTTATCCTTTGCATGTTGTTGGAAAAATTTATTCCTCAACAGAAGGTCAATTTGGAAATACGATTGTAAAAAATAATTCAGGAGTCGCTACGTTTGGGTCTAATTCAACTGCTACTACAATTAAAATTAACTTAGATGCTAGTGCGTCTAGGAATGACTTAGTAATAAAAGGTTCTACGGGTAATGTTGGTATAGGTACAGCAAATCCACTTTTTAAACTGCATGTCAATGGAGATATATATCAAGACGTTGGATACAGTATATATTCGAATGCGAACAGAGGCTGGTATAGGGGTAATTATACTACTACTGGGTCTGGAGTATCAAACGGTAAAATAGTCACATTAAACCCCGCTCATGGACAAACAGCATCAAGTAATTATCATTACATATTCGAGTTAACTACTATTGGTACTAGCACAGATAGTGGAGCAACTTATATCGGCGTTTATAGTGCTAATACGTCTGCATGGTCTTTGAGAGCTGTGAGTCTAAGTGGTGGTAGTAGTAATCACCCACAGTTGAGTGTAAGTGGAAACAATTTTACCGTCTACACTAATCACTCAAGCAACTATACTGTAGTTGTCAGTGTTACATCAGTGTATAATGGTGACGCTGATAGCACCGCTCATTCGTTAGGCGCAAATTATCAGTGGCAGAGGGCAGTCAACGATTTATATTATAATGATGGTTTTGTAGGAATAGGTACAGGAACACCTTCTCAAAAACTCCACGTTCAAGGGAACTTAAGAGTAACTGGAGCTTATTACGCTTCTGACAATAACGCAGGTTCATCCAATCAAGTTTTAACATCTACAGGATCAGGAGGTACCGATTGGAAATCTATAAGTGATATAAGTGACACGGTTACAGGGTCCGGGACAACTAACTATGTCACAAAATGGTCTAACGGTGCTAATTCAGATTTAACTAATTCTTTAATTTATGATAATGGAACTAATGTAGGAATAAGTACTGCAACTCCTTCTGCAAAACTACATGTTCATTCAACCACGGGAATCCTGCACACTGGGGATAATTTTTATTCTTGGGTCTTAAAATATTTATCAAATCAAAACTCTTCGTCCACAACAGTAAATTATTATTTAATAGCTACAAAAACTCAAACCAATGTTCGGCTCGATGGTGTTTTGAAAGGTGCGAGATCTACAGGAGTGTCTGCTAACAGTGGTGGCGGAACAAGAATTTTATTCAACACTAATAATGCTGCACTAGCTATAGGAGGCTTAGAATCTTGGGGTACTGATCATCCAACTTATGGTCACCCTATATTCACGATAGTTGAAGTGACTTATAATTCTGTTGCTTATTACGCTTTAAGAATATCTCCATCTTCAAATTGGGTAGCATCTTTTAATCATGTTCAATTTGAGGGTATAGCTAACAATGTATTATTTACAAATGTGGGAGCTGGAGATGTAAGTAATGTATTAGGCTTTTCTGGGTCAGAGTCAGTATTTTCTTATCAGCATGGAAATCTTGGTATAGGCACAGGAAGTCCAGATGCTTTATTGCATATTGATACAGGAGCAAACAGTGCAGCTAATTTTAGGTTAGGCGCTAATAGAACATCAGCCAACGCTGCAGTAGGTCAATTACTTGGTGACTGGAATGGTACTATTGTATCCAAAATAGCATTTAAGACCGGGGATGATACTACTAATAAAGATAATGGTGAAATTGCATTTGAAGTAGCTGCTGCTGGTTCGACTGCAGAAGCGATGCGTATTGATACTTCTGGTAATGTTGGTATAGGTACAACAGTTCCTTCAGACAAACTACATGTTGTACAAAATACTGACTTAAACACTGCGCTCTTTCAGAACACTTCTGGTCGTGCTCAAGTTATTATTGATAGCCAATCAACAGCTCATAATTCGTATTTATCTCTGTCTAATGGAGGGTCTGAGTTCGCGTTTTTAGATGCTAAGAAGAGTATCAATCTTTTAAGAATAGCTACTACTAACACAGGCGCAGAAATTGCTATCGAGACAAACTCTCAGGATGAAGCTGTAAGGATTGATTCATCTGGTAATGTTGGTATAGGTACAGATGATCCACAAGCACAGTTACATATTAATGGTGGAGACTTAGACACCAGAGCATATCAGCAAAACAATTCTACGAATAGTATTTATTTAAATCCTACCAATGGTAATGCAGCTGGAACCTCAAATACTGGGGGAGGAGGAGTAATTTGGAAAACTTGGTACAACAATTACACAAAGAAAAGTGCTGGTATATTAGCAATAGGAGAGGGTAATTATTTTAGATCGGGACTTGCTTTTTATACAAACAGTAACGCAAATCAGACCACAGACTGGTCAGAGAGAATGCGCATTAAATCTGATGGCAAGGTTGGTATAGGTACTACAAGTCCGAATCAATTATTAACTGTCACTGGTCGATCAAATTTTGACTCTCAAAATAATTATTACGGCTCTTGGATAGACGGGGATAGTTCTGGAGATAGTTGGTTTGCTGTTGGTCAATGGCACAATCTCGGTGGACGGATGGAAGCAGGAGCTAATAATTTAAACCTATATACTCACAATACTTCCCACGATCTCACTTTACAAAAAGACGGTGGTAATGTTGGTATAGGTACAGGAACGCCTTCTACAAAATTAGAAGTAGATGGGGAAACAAAATCGACGAATTATAGATTTTCTGGACCTTCAGATGGAGGAGCTGTTCCTACGTACAGTAATAGCAGTTATGCGACAGTTAAGTATAACGAAGCTCAAAGAGCTACAGAACTTGTTTCTTCTTCAGATGACTCTATCGGCATGGCTTTTCCAGCTTTTCGTGTTAACGAGTCGGCTGGAGAACAATGGAAATTATGGGTCCAATACAAAGCTTCTGCAAGTTCTAGCACTGGTTTTTATGCTAGAGTATACGAATATAGTGCTAACCTCCCTTCTAATAAAATAGCAGTGTCTCATAGTGCTAGTAATCCTGTGGTGCAGGAAGATACCTCTGGGAAGACTGATTGGAAAAACAATGTAGCCATCTCAACAACTTGGGTTACAAGTACTTATACATACACACCTACAGCTGGAGCAAAATGGGCTTCAATTGTTTTATTGAATTGGGGTGGTATGGGGTATAACTCCTTATACGCTAGAGTTGGTAAAGAGAGATTTTTTGGTACAAGCTCAGTGATAACTGGATCAGGGACAAGTAGTAAACTACCCCGTTGGAATGGTGCTAGTTCTCTTACCGATTCAATAATAACACAGTCATCAACTAGTTATGTTACAGTATTTGGAGGCTTTCAGGTTAGCGGTAATCATACAGACACAGGAACCCAGTTAAATCTTTGGTGTGATTCTAATGGTCATGGAAAACTTGCAGTCTTCGATATGCAGTTTTTGACTGGTTCGAATACGGCAAGAAATAAGACAGCTTTATTTTTAAAAACCGATGGTAATGTTGGTGTAGGTACATCAATTACAACTGCTACATTACATGTAAAAGAAATAGATACTGATGAAGACGCAATATTAAAAATAAATCCAAATAACGGAAGCTACGATCCTGTTTTACAATTTACTCCTCAAGACGGGACTTTGGATAACGAGGGGTTTGAAATTTGGTATGATAATAATGTTGGTGATGCACATCTTCATACAATCTACAATAATAACGCAGCAGCAATTCGTTTTCATACACGTACAGGCGCAAGTAAATCTACGTCTAATGAAAGGCTTACTATTGCAGGAGATGGTAATGTTGGTATAGGTACTACAAGTCCGAATTATAAACTACATACCGTGGGTGGTGCAGGCGTTTTTGATGTTACTGGCGCAGCCACGTTAAATCATCATCTTGCAGTGACCGAAGTTGCTACCCTGCCGGATTGGAGACCTTACGCAGGTACGACTACAGCAGCTCTACAAATACAAAGCTCCGCGACAAGGGGTATTCTTCTTGCTGCAAAATCTACAGGTAATCAAGATTTTTATAACACTAATGGTTTAGATATTTATGTTGCCAGTACAATAGGTACTTCATCCTCTGATAGGGGTATCTTAGCTATTTCTGCAAAAAGTGATGGTAATGTTGGTATAGGTACAACAAATCCAAGTCAAGCGCTTACTGTTACAGGTAAAATTGATACAGTAACAGCGATGGGTACAGCTGGGCAATGGTCTTCTAGTCAAATACGATTAGAAACTACTAATACAGTTGATACTACTGGATGGCAAGGTATTTCCTTCGACACAAGCACAACTAATAACTATGGATGGAGCATAGGGGCTAATAGAAGTGGTAGTGGTAGGGGCTCGTTCAGGGTTTATGAACATATCGGTACTACTGCTGGTACAGAAAGATTTACTATAGAACAAGACGGTAATGTTGGTGTAGGTACAGGAAGTCCAGATGGTAATCTTGAGATTTGGGAAAGTGTAGTAAATACTGCAGCGAGTTTAAGGTTAACAGGTGATCCAGATGCAGGTGCAAATACGGAATATGCAAATATAATATTTCATTCTAGAGATTCTAGTACTGGGGCCAATGGTGGTGAGGCTCAAATAAGAGCTTACCGTGGAGGGGATAGAGACGCTCCTTACTTAAATTTTGATCTAGCAAATACAGGCGGCACTTTACAACAAGTAATGACCATACATGGTCAAAATAATGCTGTTGGTATAGGTACAACTAATCCGGGTCAAAAATTACATGTTTTTTCAGGTGGTACTAACAATGCCGCTAGGTTCGAAAGCTCAGATGCAACTGCACGAATTGTCTTAGAAGATAATTCAGGTCAAGTTCAAGTCGCAGCCACTGGTGATGAAACAGTTTTCAGCAAAGGATCTGGTATTTCTGAAACAATGCGTATTGATTCTTCTGGTAATGTTGGTGTAGGTAATACAAACCCACAAGGCACTCTTGATTTAGGTAATGCCACTGGCGGTAAATCAATTGTATGGGGAGGTACTAGTGGCACCAACCATTACACTTCGATCTGGAGTGAGTACGGATCAGGTAGTTTAGTGTTAGCTGGTGGTTTAAAATCGTCAACGACTGACGCAAATTTTATTTATCCGTATACAGGTACTTACGGTTATGCAGCGATTGAGCTGGATTCATTTCATGATGACGGCATCAAATTCTATACGGCTGCGGATGCTGCAAGAACTGCTGGCACTGTCGCTACGAAACAAGAGCGAATGCGTATTGATACTTCTGGTAATGTAGGAATAGGTACAACTCCAAATCATAAGCTGGAGGTAACTGGTGATGTCGCTCCTGATAATCTAGCACATTTTTATGCACTTGGTGGAACAACTACAGTAAAGTTTGGTAAGTACAATAATAATGATACATATGCTGGAATTATATTCGAGACTTTAAATTTAGCTGGTACTGGAGCTATTGCATCTTCTATTTATCAAGGCGGTTATACATTAGGTAACACTAACCTTCACATTAGTACATCACAAGATCTTGTTTTTTATTCAAATTCTGCGGAGACAGTTAGGATGAAAAACGGGAATGTTGGTATTGGAACAGCAGATCCAAAAGGCAAATTACATGTATCTACGACAGGAAATTATACTGAAGCTATTATTAGCTCTGTAGTAAACGCTACATCTGGATCGTATTTGAGATTAACAGAAGGGGCAAATGATTGGGGTTCATATGGTTATCTCGGCGGTTATATTCAATATGACGGTAACGATAATTTAATTATTATTGGTAGGCATAATACTAACGGCACGACACTTACTGATGATATTCCTGCGATAACTATTAAAAGAGATAATGGTAGAGTTGGTATAGGCACAACTAACCCAAGCAACCCGTTGCATGTGGTGTCAGGTGATAATGTTCTTGCTACTTTTGAATCCACTGATGCAAATGCTACTTTGTACCTCAAGGATTCTAACACTAGTCTATCTAGTACTTTTAAAAGGATAACAAATGATTTAGCAATACTTGAGAGTGGTGGTAATGTTGGTATCAATACGACGACACCTACTTCTAAATTACAAATAATCGGTGCTGCTTCTGGGGATTCTGTACTAAAAGTTGACGGAACAAATGGAACATTATTTGAGGTAGTTGATGACCTTAGCGACTCATTAATGTCTGTAAATGATGCTGCAGGACTACCGGTATTTGAGGTTTTTGCAGATAATCATATAGTCGCAGGTAGATATAACCAAAATGATTTTTATTTAAATACTAATGGTAATGTTGGTATAGGTACGGGTAGTCCATCTTCTCGTTTACACCTAGTTTCTAATGTCGCTCTTGGTAATATTTTTCAGATAGATAATCAGGCTGGGAATCGAGCACTGGAAGTTTTTCAAGCATCTACCTTAAACGCTCTTTACATGTACCAGAATGGAGCCTTGAAATGTGGTCTTACAGCATCGAGTAGTCTGGGTGGTGGCATATTCTTATTCGACACTTCCGGGGCTACTTATCTTACATCGTATGCTTCGGTAGGTACAGTTTTTAATGAATCTGGTTCGGCTGTTGACTTTAGAATAGAAGGGGACACTGATGCGAACCTTTTCTTTGTCGATGGAAGCACTGATAGAATTGGTATAGGTACAAATGCCCCTGCTCAGTTATTGCATGTATACGGGTTAACACAATTAGGGGCGGCAGGTAAAACAGAGGGTGGAGCGGTTCTAAATTATGCATCATTTGGAGAAACTAAATCATCAGCGTCAACTATTTTAGGTAATGCAATTGTGCCGGGTACGGCAAATAGTACTGTTCAACGTTCTAAGTCCGATGCGGGTAATTTTGTTAGAATAAAATATAACACGGGTATATGTTTTCACACTAATGTTACAAGCACTATCAATACAAATACTGCCGAAACTACTAATGAGAGAGTCAGGATTGATCTAACTGGTAATTTATTAATATCAGATGGTCTTGTTGGAGCGCCGTCACTTTCATTTATAAATGACACTGACACGGGAATGTGGAGACCCGGGGCTAATCAGTTACGCTTAGTGACAGGTGGTACAAATGCAATAGTTATAAATTCAAGTCAGGCAATACAATTACCAGATTATGGGTCTGGTAATAACACTGGTACTAGAGCCTACTTTTTAGCGGTTGATTCCGCAGGTAATATTATTGAAGATTCCGGAGGTGGCGGCGGGACAATTGGTGACGGTACTATTACATTAGCGGCTGGTACCGGTTTGACAGGAGGGGGTTCGTTTACCACAAACCAAACCGCAAACGCAACCATTACCTTTAATGCAACGGGTGGGGGAGGAGGGGGTGGAACAGTAACTTCAGTTACTGTGGGTGCTGGGTTAGATGTAACAAATGGAACTACCACCCCAGCCATAACTCTTGATTTAAAGGAATTGCCTGATATGACTGAGGCTTGGGTCACTGCTGATGATTATTTTATTGTCCTAGACAATAATTCGACCCAAAAGAAAAAAGTATCTTCAGCAATATTTGGCACTAACGCTTTTAATAGCACAAGTTTCATAACGGCAAGCAGCACTTCAACGTTAACTAATAAGTCTGGTAGCAATTCTCAGTGGACTAATGATGAGAATTACTCAACTACCACTGGTACAGTAACAGGAACGGGAACAGATGGTTACATTAGTAAATGGAGTGCTGCTTCCGAAATACAGAATTCAAATGTTTTTCAAGGCGCAAATGGTAATGTAGGGATAGGAACAACTACTAACATTAATACAAAGCTTCTTGTCGAAGGCGATGCGACTGTAAACGGCGATTTAAGTGCGGGGGGAAGCGCTGCTGCTAATAGGACTTTAACTCTTAATAGTGTCGCGCAGGCAGGAAGACCTGCCGCAAAAATTAATAACCCTAATTTGGACACTGCTACAGCGTCAAATGGTAGAACTTTTCACGGGTGGTTACCGATAGATTTAGACGGAACTGTTAAATACATTCCGGTATATAATTAAAGGAAAAAAATATGACATACACGATAAGTAAATATGAAATTTTAAAAAATAATTCTAGTTTCGTTGTTGGTTTCAATTTGACAGACGAAAACGAAAACGCAGCTTATGTAGAATCTATCTTAGACATTGTTGATATAGAAAACAAAACTCAAGAAGAGGTTTGTCAGTTAGCTTACGAAAAAATAAAAGAAAAAATAAAAAGAATAGAATTGGATTTTATTGAAAAAAACGAATCTATTTTAGGTAAGGTTTTTGTGCCTATTGAAGATTAATTGAAATATCTTTTTAAATAGTTATAATATTCAGTGGTGAAAGTAGATTATAAAAATGTATTATACATTAGCGCATCAGGGGATAATGACCAAGCGATGTACGCAAAAAGACATCTATATAATTTAATTAAAAATAAAGTAAATGTAGTTTGGAAAACTTACAAAATAGACGATTCTGTTGAAGAAAAGAATAAATTTAATGCGCTGCTTTTAAAACATAAGCATAAGTTATTAGCGTACTCTGAAGTCGTTATAGATGGAGATCCAGAAGTCTGGTCTACTATCATTGAGGACTTTAAAGTTAAGCTAGAAGGTAAAACTGTTATAGGTAGATGCTATTGCAATTTAGATACTGTCCCTTCTGACTTGGTTCAGTCTATTAATTCTAGCCCTGTAAATGTTGTAAGCGTAGAAAGCGAGTACAATAAGAAAACATTTGAAGATTTTGGGGTAACTAAACCAATAATTATAAAAAAATGTCCCGATTTAGATCTATGGACTTTTGGAGTAGATATAAAAAATGAAAGCGCCGCTTCAGAAGCTTATTTGAGCAAAAGTATTTTTGATCAAGGTCAAGATGTTCAAATATTAAATTTCCCTTACTCTCAAGAAGACTTCTTTTTTAATCCGTGTATATTTGCTAAAGATGACAAAGTGTTAATGCTAGCTAGGTATGCTAATTTAACTAATGATAACCCATACGAGTTCACAAACACTATAAGGTTATTTGAATTAGATGATGATTTTCAGCCTTCAATAGAATTACCTTTTAAAATTAGAGACGAGCTGGAAAAAGAACAGTACGAAGATCCTAGGCTCGTTTATTATAAAGATAAATATTATTTGAGCTGTGCTAATTATATTTTGAATAGAGGTAGTTTTATTCATCAAAAGGTTTTAGTTTTCGATAAAAATTTTAATCATATTGATAATTTGCATGTTAATTATGATGGGAACGGAACTTTTACAAATTCAAACACTGTTCATCAAAAAAATTGGGCTTGGTTCGTGCATGAAGATAAATTAATGTTGGAATACAGGATGAATCCTCATGTGGTTTTAGAAATAGATTCTAGTACGGGAGAAGTAATTGCGGAACATAAACATTTTCAAGATTTAACTAAATTGTGGAAATTTGGAGAATGTAGAGCTGGAGGTAATCCTATTCTAAAAGACGATGGATTTTATCACGGCTTCTTTCACAGTAGTTTACCTTGGAAGAATCATAAAAGAAGATATTTTATGGGGTATTATAAATTTGAATCTAAACCCCCATTTAAAATAGTAGAAATGTCAAAAAAACCAATCCTATACGGAAATGAATATGATGAACGAACCTTAAAGGATCTTAGTCCATTAGTGGTATTTCCTTGCGGGGTTATAGAAAAAGATGGTAAGTTTATTGTTAGTTTTGGTTTTAATGATGAAAAAGTTGGAGTAATAAAAGTATGAATTTAGAACATTATTATAATTTAGCAAAAAAAGAGGAATCAGATATCAACCAACATCTTGATATTTTAGCAAAATACTCAAGTAGATGCCAGCATGTTACCGAATTTGGAATACGAAGCGGTAATTCTACATTATCCTTATTATATGGAAAGCCTAAATTTTACAGAGGGTACGATTTAGGTAAAGGGGAGAATGATGATTTACTGATAGATTTAGCGAAAGAAAATAATATAGATTTTAAGATAACGTACGATTCTACGCTAAACATAACCATAGAAAAAACTGATTTATTATTTATAGACACTTACCATGTTTTTTCACAAATAATTCAAGAGTTATTTTTGCACGGACGTAAAGTCAAAAAATATATTATTTTTCATGACACAGTATCGCATGGAACATTTGATGAAGGACATTGCATGAATTGTTATGAACCAGTAACTATAGGAAATTCTTCTTTCCCAACATTTGGAATAATGCCTGCGATAAAGTTATTCATGGATGAAACTAAAATGTTCAGAGAGGCTGAAAATATAAAAACCTCATCTGGCTTATATGTAATTGAAAGAATATAAAGCAGAATAGTACAAAAAGATTAGAAAAGTAAAAACATGAAAAAAAAATCTAATATAATCACTTTATGTTCCACTCGAAACAAAAATGTTTTAGATTTTCAAGTTGAAATGATTGATTCGTTTGTCGAAAACACCCCTGATGAATGTAAAATATTATTTATAGAGAATACGTCCGAAGAAAAAGATCATAAAATTTGGAAAGATTACGTGTTGTCGAAAGGACAAAATTTTATTTTTTCGAAAAGCGGTTATAATATGAATAAGCTCTATAACGAAGGTACACAATTAACCAGTAATGAATATATAATGTATTCTAATAGTGATATTGTTTTTCATCCTAACTGGTATTATAACCTATTAAAGTGGTTTGAAGAGATAGACAATTTATTTGTTATTTCGCCCTTCACGAAAGCTTTTGACTGGGATGAGAACCCTCAAGGGGTTTATCGGAGAGATGTGACGATTGAAGATCGATTTTTTGACACTATTCATATGCCGGGGTGGTTCTATTGTTTTCAACGTAAAACCGGCTTTGTTTGGGACGAACAATTCAAAGCACATTACCAAGATAATGATTTTGTTTTAACCGTCGAGGATATAAGAAAAAACAATCCAGAATTAAAAAGCGGAATAGCTTATAATAGTAGAGTTGACCATATGGGAGGCATGACAGCAAAGAACGTTGAACAAGATTATTTTAACGCTGAAGGTCGAAAAGCGATGATGGAAAAGTGGGATCGTGATTAAATTAGCATAGTTTTACTATCATGAACATCTTTCCAAAAACTTTTTGCATAACATTAAAAGATTATCCTAAAAGAACTGAATACGTTGAAAATCATTTTGGACAACATAATTTAGACGTTGAGTTTTTCGAAGGCGTAAATGCTAAAAAATTTGGCCTTTCTACTAAGATACCTTATACAGATGATCATCCTGACTGGGATAAAGATTGCGGAACGCCGCATTTTATTTCTCAGGGGCATGTCGGATGTATTTTATCACATTACATGCTTTGGAGAATAATGGAATATTTACCATATGGAGAATATTTAATTCTGGAAGATGATGTGGAATTATGCAAGAATTTTAAAGAAAAGTTATTAGATGTTAAATCTAGATTACCTGAAGATTGGCAATATTGTTTTGTTGGTAATTGTTGTCTGAATAAAGAAGATTCTCTTCAGATAGATGACGGTATTATCCAAACTGTCACGCCACCATTGTGCACTCACGCTTACATGATTAAAAAAAGCGCTTTAAAAACTTTAATAGATACTAATTCTATAGCTTGGTCTCATATAGACATACAAATTCAAAAAAGATCTTTATCTAATTTAAATTATTATGTTTTAGATCCTCCTTTAGCTAACCAGTTATCTATAACTAACCCCGGAGAAATTTTCGAATCTTTAACAAAAACACAATTATAAAATGACAGTAAATATTATAACAATAGCAACAGGTCTAAAATACTCTAAATCGTGCTTGAAAATGATAGAGTCTTTTAAAGCTAGGTTGAAGTCTCCCGATAAGATTAGATTTATAGTTTTTACTGATAACGAAAATCTATTTTTAGCGGATGATGTAATAACAGTTCCAGCTGAAAGCTTACCAAGACCCTTAAACACATTGTTGAGGTTTAATTATTTTTTAAAAATCAAAGACCTATTTGAACCTGATGATTTAATTTATTACGCCGATGCAGATACACTTATGAATAATGATGTGTATATTTCTGAAATCAAACCTGAAGCAAAAGATCAGTATGTTACTGTAAAACATCCATGGGCAGGGGATGAATACGGTAATGACTTTTTGCTTTGTAAAAATGAACACTCTAACGCTTATTTAGATCGTTTAAAACAGTATTCTCAAGGCTGTTTTTTTGGAGCTCATGCAAAGAGCTTCTATGATTTAACTGAAGCATGCAATAAAGGGGTTAACGATGATTTAGAGAATAGAATCATATCAGTATGGCATGATGAGAGTCATTTAAATAAGTACCTACATGATAAAAAGTGTAAGACCTTAGGTAAGGAATATAATGTCCCTTACCTTAATGTTCCTAATGACTACAAAGATCATTGGGGTGTAGCTAAAATTTTTCATTATAATCAGCAAACTATATGAGTGTAGCAATTTTATTTCTTCATCACAGTGTGAACCACATAGTAAATAATCATTTAGCTAGATTAAAATCATTTAATCCTGATATACCTATTTTTACCGTAGGTTTTAACTCCGACAGTTTATTAGAAGGTTCTCACGCCGTAGAAATTAATCAGAATTGGATACCTAATTGCAAAATACTGCAATCAAAAACTAAAAAACAATTAGACTGCATAACTCCTCGCCCTGATATTTTAATTTTAGATTTCATAGATAAGCACCAGCATTTAGATTATGAAAAGTATTTGATTGTCGAATGGGACACTTATTCAAATTCTAGCATAAAAGATTTTTATGGAGAAAGCTTAAATAAAGATTTTTTTTGCAGTGGGTTTGTGGAAACAGAATATATTAAAAATTGGTATTGGTATGATTTTTTTGAAGAAAAAAGTCAAGCCATGGATAATTTGTCAGCTATACATCCTGTCTGCGGAGCATTCTTTTCATCAAAACTCCTTAACAATATGTTAAGCTTGTTGAAAAACAATATTGGGCTATATGACAATTTAACAGAGGAGGCCACTTTGGGAACATTAATAAAATCATGTGGTCAGAATTTTGACTTACCTTTCAGCTCAATTAATTACTATATTCATTATAGGCTTAACTCTTCTTACAATGGTAATATAGAAAAAAGCGGTATATATCATCCTGTAAAAGATACAGTTCTTTCGCTCCTGTATGAAGAAAAAAAAGTATTAGGAAAAGGGGCTGAGATTGGTGTTCATTTGGGGTATAACGCTTTTATGATTTTGAAAAACTATAGTGGTCATTTACATTTGGTTGACCCATGGGAAACTCTACCCGAAAGCGAATATCATGACGGAACAAACAATGGTGATAGAACAAAAGACTATAACGAATGCATTAGTCGTCTTTCTAATTTTTCTGAAAGAATTTCCATCCACAAGAAAAAATCTCTTGAGGCGTGTAAAAAATTCGAAGATGAATCTTTAGATTTTGTTTATATAGACGCAAATCATAGTTATGATTATGCTAAAGCTGATTTAGAGGCGTGGTATCCAAAAGTCAGAAAGGGCGGAGTAGTTTCAGGCGATGATTTTCTACAGGAAGATTATTCAAATCCAAATCTGTTAAAGTCTAACGGTAAAGATATGGTTATAGGGAACTGGGGCTCCTTTGGCGTAAATCCAGCTTTGCAGGATTTCTGTAGTGAAAAAGGTATAGATTTTAAACACGGATATTCCTCATTTAGCCAGTGGTATTTTATCAAATGATGGATTTAATTCTATCCAGTAATTTTAATTTTAAATCTGGTTATAAAGTAATTTTAGACTGCTTACTTGAATACTGCTTTAAAGATTTTAATCTTAATAAAAAATGCTATTCGGAAATCACCCCCGAATACGAAAAATATTTCGAAGATTTACCCCCAGCAAAAGATTGTTTAGAGCTTATATTAGCGCCACCTTGTAACGGTTTAAATGAGTCTAATTTTTTCTATAGGCTAGCTCCTAATAAAAACCGCATCATTTTTACAATGTGGGAAAGTACTCGCATCTATGATATATTTATTGAAATAGCTAATCAACAAAGAGCCATCATTGTGCCTAACCAATGGAATAAAGATAATTTTATACGTCAGGGAGTAACAGTTCCTATTCATGTCGTGCCTTTGTTTGTTAATGAATTTTTTAATTACGCTGCCCATTTAGACAAAGATTCTTTTGTGTTTGGATCTGCAAATGGAGACCCAAGAAAAAGAATAAAAGATATTTACTCCTGCTTCGTGAAAGCGTTTCCTTTCGAAAAAGATGTAAAACTTAATTTAAAGTTGTCAGAAAGAGATGTTAGTATACCAAGATTTACGGACACTAGAGTAAACATTTCTAAGAAGAATTTTAGTATAGATGAGTTAAAAGACTGGTATGCAGAAAATGATATTTTTATTTCTTGCTCGGCTGCTGAAGGATGGGGGTTAATGCAGCACGAAAGTATGGCTTGTGGTAGACCAGTGATTGCAGCTAGATATGCTGGCTTATCAGAATTTATGACAGAAGAAAATTCTTTTCCTGTCAATTATTCAGAAGTCCCAAGCGAAGGGTACTGGAAAAATCCCGGGGGGAAATGGTCAAAATATAATAAAGAGCATATGATTGAAACGATGAGGTATTGCTACAACAACCCTGACAAAGTAAAAGGTAAGGGTGTTTTAGCAAGTGAGGATGTTGTTAAAATGTCTAAATTACAATTTAAAAAAAATTTAGTTAACGTGTTGAATGAATATATTTGAACTTATAGAGTATTAAGTAAGTATCCTCATCTTCTCATGACCAACTATAATCTCTGGATCAATGTAAATTTTAAAACCAGCTTCTTTAGCTAGGTGACAAAAAGCAACATCTTCGGAGCAGTAATCTTCTAGATCTCCGATTTGTTTTTTAAGTTGACAAAACCAAGGGTATTTTACTTTTTCAAATACTCCTTTTTTGATTAGCATGAAACCCATCCCGTTATAATCAACTTCCATCAAACCATGTCGGTTTAGTACATCCTTACGTTGCAGAAAATAAAACGAGCCATTCTTTTTATAATAATTTTGATCCCAATCTTTTACGCAGGCAAAGTTTTCGCCGTTCTCTGTTTTATATATCCCCGATACAATATCTTTATCATAGGAAATTAATTTTTGTATTTGCTCAAAACTAAAAACGATATCTGAATCAATCCACATAATATAATCGTAATCTATTTTACCATCATAAGGAGCTTGATTCACACCTCTTCTTACATCAGCACCGAGACATAGGCAGCGAGCATAACTGACCATTGAAGAATACTTGTTGGAAAGCATTGGGTTGATTCCGTTTTTAATACATTTAAGTAATGTATCAGTCCAGCAATTTAAGAAATTACCTGAGAATTCTCTACCCGGAATTGCAAAAAGAATGTTTTTCATTTCGTAAATATTCT
>WLWG01001626.1_pt1 | contig 19588 bp, 27 predicted proteins | sample 6712871 | NCBI WGS metagenome assembly WLWG01 (sample SAMN12718693, study PRJNA515312) | sponge metagenome | isolation source: marine sponge | host: Mycale hentscheli | place: New Zealand: South Island, Marlborough, Capsize Point | collected 2003-05-01
TTTCACGCACCGTTTTTGGGTATCTATATTTATTATTCTTCTTCATAACCGTAGCCCTCTTTTCTATTTTTATATAACTTACTCCAGGACCAAGAATTAAGGCTACCAGAATAATGGTATATTCTTTCTAACATATATTTAATTATTTTTTTCACTTGTAATTATCCATCGTAAAGCAGATGTAGTCGGATCAAAGCTATCAAACTTCGCGCTACATCCAATTAAAAATATAAAACTAATTATCAATATTATCTTCATTGTGTACCTTGTTAATTATAAAATAAGCAATGATAGCCCCAATTAATATCGCGATCAAACCCATCGCTAACATTCCAAAGCCAAACTCTACACTCATTCTAATCCCATAAATTGTTTATAGTCTTTTAAACTTACTACCTTATCATTCATAATCTTTATATCTTTGTAATGATCAATAATTTTTTGTAACTTACCTAATTTAATATGAGAGTAAGGCCACATTAAACACGCTACATAAAAAGCATCACGGTGACTACAACGCCATCGCCATTGCTTTTTCCAACCTAAAGCGTATCTACTCTTATATTTTTTTTCACCAACGGTCCCCACACCTAAGATCTCGTTAAGCCATACTAGAATAGATCTATCAGTCATAGCTATCTCTAATCTTATTTGCCACGTTGGGTATGGTTTTTTATTATGCGAACGTTTACGCATATATTGTTTGTAAGATACACACCCCTCACCATCAAATAAACCCGCTATGTAAGCGGCGTCCACATCTCTCATTGAATGGTTTCTTTTAAGTCTGCTACGGTCACTTGATCATTGGCTACAATAATCTCACCTTCTGAGTGACACGTAGGACATTGATGAACCTCACTGTAAGAATCAGTATTGACTTTTAAATAGCCATTACCTTTGCAATGATCACAAATTATTTTTATTTTTGCCATTTGTTTTCCCATTAGAACCTTTGTTATCTTTAAAAAATCTAATCAATCGCCCGATCATTTGAGAGCGAGTTCTGTCAGTTTTATCTGCAAGGACACCTAATTCTTTCCAATGTTCGATTGGCACAGAAAGAGATTTATACTTGTTTGGATCTGCCATTTGTTTCCTTTCTTGGATTGTTTCTTCTCATTAATATATGGGAAATTACAATAGAAAAAAAGAATTTGCAAGTGTTATTTAATTAAGATAAAAAGAAAGTCTCTTCTCACACCTTTTGTTTGTTCGTCCCTTTCTTGGGACGGACAGACAGTTTAAGTGTCCATTTTAGGTTCGCATTTAAAACCAATTACGATTCTATTATTGTTGACATAATCTTGACCCATATCCACCATCATTGCATTAGCAATACCATAACCTGTGGTTGCACACTCATAGTGTGTATTATAAAATATATTATGCTGAACAGGAGTCATACAATTCCCGTAGAGTGAAGAACAAATTGTAAAAATTAATGTAAATTTCATTACCGCCCCTGACCGCGATACTTCTTCCACGATCTGCGTTTTGATTTATTCATTTTGCATTTACTAGGATTACGTCCGATCGAAGTCTTGTGAAAGATAGCTTCGTGTTCTATATGTTCTTTCCACTTCCTAGCCATCGTCCTCTAACCATTCTTTAACAAAAGGTTTAGCATTTTTAGGTGCAGTGATTACAGGTAAATAACTTATCTTACCATTGATGTGTTGTTCCATATCTGAACCACAGGTCATACATCTAAAAAAAGATTGTTCGATTCCAACTAACATTGTAAACTGATCACACGTTGGACATTTACCATTTACCACTTCTGCTTCTAATTTAAATTTTTGTTTTTTTCCTGTCATAAGCCTTCTTATTTTTTATCACTTTTTGTTTAAAATGTCTAAGTTGTCTTGCCACAGGATTCTTTTTTTTATTGAGCTTTTGCATTACTCTAATATTAATGAAGTAATTTTTTTATCACCCATATATATTTCTACGTTAGCCTTAGATTGAATACATTTAAAAACTACTCTATCATCAGGATTTCTATCTTTCATAGCATAACGTCTAGCCTTCATACATTTTGATAACGTCTCGTGATAACGATGTTCCACAATTTTGTGGTCCTGTAGAAGTAATAGTGCAAATACTATCTCAACCATTAGTGAGCTCCATTTCCATTTCTAATTAATTTTTCTACATCTTGCTGTAGCTTAGACACTTGTTCTTTTAAAAAATCTATATTAATTTTATTATTTCTCATACCCTTTAATTCTTCATCCATAGACTCAATCAAACCCGCCATATGCTCCACCAACATAAAAAGCTCCGCCTCCCCACTTGACTGACCAAGTTCTCCACGCGGGTATTTGATTCTAAACTCGGTGTTGTGTTGTAAATCTTTTTCAAACAATTCTAATTTTGTGCTGTGCTGATTAAGCTTCTCATTGATACCGAAATAAGCCCAAGTGCCGATTGCGACGAGTGCTATCAAAGACGCAACCGTCTTCATAGGCATCTGCACTTTAGCTTCTTCAGATATAGTTAATGGTTTCCTACTCATTTTTTCTTTTTCTTTTTAGTTGGAAAAAATAATTTATCTATCCAGGCTGTATAGTCATCTAGATATCCACAAATTTTATATATAAATCTATCAATCATCTACTTTTGGTTTTGGTAAAGGTAATATCACACTTTCGTCTTCAGTTAAATACTTTGGTATAACCAGCTTCTTTTTACTAGGTTTTATGAACTTATCTCCCATTAAATTAACATCTGGATTCTCTTTTTTATAGTCATCTTTCATATCATCCCACAAACTTTGTGAGTCAGTTGGTCTAGTATTATCTCGTGCAGGAGTAACACCTCTACATTTAGATACAAGTAAAGCAAAATTTTCATTCAAAGCTAGACTTGGATTGCTGTTAACTCTACCACACATCTTCATCAGCTCTAATTGTTGTTTGATTGCTACGTTTTCTTTTGAAGTCTTACAGTCTGTACCTAAATATTTTCTAAAAGTTATACTAAAATTTTGTGAGTCGTCATCATAATCACTTGTGTTTGATGTTCTATAATCTGTATCTCTATTTCTTTGTTCCACTCTAAAATCTACTTCTCCACATCTTACACCATACTCGTTAAGATATTCGTTTCTAGGATATGCAGGATTTACACAAAATGCTAATAGAGTTAGCAGTACAATTAATGCACCTGTAAAATAATAATTCATCCTGGCTATCTCCATAATTCATTACCTATTTAAATCCTTAATATCATAGTCGTGTTCTCTGACCTGATCTGCTAGTTGTCTATATAAATTTTCTGCCATCTGCCACGTAGATTCCGCAGAAGTTAGTCTTGTATTTTGATCTGTAATTTTATCTTCAGCAACTTTTAAATCTCTTTGTAAACTTATAATTTCTTGCTGGTTTGAATTGATAGTATCTGTAAGGTTAACAATATAACGAACGCCAGTGAACGTTCCAACCAAGACGGATGCAACTACCGGTACCATAACTATATTTTTCTTTAACAGATCTGCTAAATTCATAAGGCATAAAGTCCTTTGTTAAAAGATTATAGCCCCTAACACAAATGCAGCAACAGCTATAATAATTTCTGTTCTGTAATGTAGTTGCCAAATCATAACTTTGTCTATAATTTTATTTATCATTGTCTTCCTCCAAGTTTTTAAGATCATAGTCGTACATACCTTTTTCGTGTTCGTCTGTGATCCATTTCGCAGAATTTTCTACGGAGTATATTTTATCTGTTACTAATCTATTAATCAAGGTTTTGTTTGGGTCCACTCCCATAGAAGGATCATATATCTTTAGTCTATTATTTGGCTGTATTGCGTAGTTTCCATCTTCTAATTCTATGACGTGGCCACACTTATGTTGATCTGGTTTCTCAGAATAACCAAAGTTTAATTCATTAAAGTCTCCTGCGCACCAATCAATTGTAAATAAATACTTACCTTTTCTTTTTACTTTACGTCTAGATGTATATTGCATTGTACATCCTGCAATTTCATAAAAAGTTGTAACGCTTACATTGTAACTAAAACAATCCCACATAACTAATTCATCAAGAGGTAATTCTTTTACTCCAGGTTTAGTACAGAAAGCTGATATAGGTGCTCTCCACCATAGACCACCATCTTCCATTAAGAAATGAAACATAGGTACTCTATTTGGTATGGAACTAAAACCAAATATTCCTACTTCAAAATATTTATCGTGTGAATCTTTTTGATCTCGAAGATAGTTACCTCGGACGTAACATTCTATAATTGGTATGTTTGCATTTAAATATGCCATTATTTAATTTCACCCCAGTTAGCCCCCGACTCGTAATCTACTTTGTTAGGAACTTTTAATTCAACTGCAGACTCCATAATCTCTATTATATGCTCTGCTTTTTCATTAGACTCAACAGAAATATCTACTTCATCGTGAATCTGAATGTGAGGTATTATACCATTTTCATAAAGTGCTACCATAGATTTTTTTGTCATATCAGCCGCACTACCTTGTATTAATTTATTTAAAGCTTTGTATGTAAATGCACGCTTCAACGGTTCATCATATTCTTTTCTAGCTAACTCTAATGGTAAAGGTTTAAACACACCAAACTGTACTGGTTGCCACAAATCAAAATGACACGCACGTCCTAGTAAAGTTCTAATCTTACCACGATCATTTGCTTTACGTGAAACATTATCCATAAGTTGTTTTACAAATGGTGCTTTAGTGTGATATTGTTTTATCAATTTTTCTGCAGAATCTTTCATCAATCCTAGCTCTGCCATTAATTTATTTTTACCCATACCATACATTAAACCTAAATTAATTGTCTTGGCTTGCTTACGTTCTATCCCTGCCATATCTGCAACAACTTGGTGGAAGTCTGCATCACCATCATTGTATGCATCTACAATTTCATCTACACCAGTTAAGTTTTGTAGCTTTGCATAGTGTACTAAAATTCTAGGTTCTTGTTGTGAGTAATCAAACGATCCCCAAACAGTTTTTTCTTCTGGAATAAATATAGATCTTATCAGCGGTCCAAGTTCCGGGTGCCTTGCAGGAATTTGCTGTAAGTTTGGATTCGACATTGAGAATCTACCAGTCACCGTTCCGCCTGCATCCGATCGTATTTGATTTATGTCTGCGTGTATTCTACCATCAACTGCGTGTTTAGTTATTGAATCTATAAATGTAGTGTGAGCTTTATTTATTTCTCTTGCATCAGCAATTAGTTTTGGTAATTCGTGTGGATGGTTTTGTAAAAAGTTTTTTGTAAAACTTGGTTCTTTACTTTTCTCTGTTCTGTCATAAGGCATTTTTAATTTATCAAATGCTTTTGCAATGCTCCGAGCTGCGTGTATTTCTACATCAATTCCTGTTAAACCTTTGATCTTGCTAACAATTTTAGCTTCACGATCCATAAGATTTTTTTTAATATTTGCCGCTTTCTCTAAATCAACTCTTACACCTTTGAATCTCATATCAACTAAACAAGGAAATAGTTTTGTCTCAAGATTAAATATATCCCATAACTCTTGTTGATATAATTCTGTCTCTAATCTTTTCCAAAGTTTAAGTGTAGACTCTGCATCACGTTCTGCGTATTGTCCTACAAATAATGCAGGCAGTCGCCACATATCTTTCTTTGCATCAAGCCCATATTCTTTTGCTGCTGCTTGTAGTACAGATTCATCTTTACCCATACCAATATAAAATTTAGACAGTGTGTTTAATTGATAAGACAATCTGTTCTCATCAATTAAAGACGCTGCTATCATAGTGTCAACTATTTTACCCTTGACTATTACACCTGCTGATCTTAACCAACAGATATCATACATTGCATTGTGAAATATAAAGGTAGTATCAACCTGATTACATATATCTTTCAACCAGTTTAAAACGAGGTTTTTGTCCATATTACCACCTTGCTCGTGGTATATCGGATAATAGCCTGACCAGCCCTCTACGGCCACCGCAATGCCTGCAATGTGCCCTTTTCCAGTCACATTACCAGAGCCTAGCTCTTTCAAGTGAGGATCATTAGTCTCTAAATCTATTGCTATTTCTTTGGCTCCTCGAAGATCTTTAAGTTCTTCTGGCATAACCCATTCTGTCTCTGGTGTAAACAGAGGTATCTGTGTGCTTCTCACTTATAGTCCCTTTCAATTATCATCTCGATAAAATGAATGGCCTTCAACAAGTCTTGCTTCTTGCCCTTATCTCGATGCCTTATAATATATTTTATAGCGCATCCTTCCGGATAAAGCAACTCGTTCTCAACCACGAATTTACTAGGCTGTATCTTATATTTTTGATAGTGTGATCCTCCGTGTTGTTTGTCCCAAACTTTACTCATAATATGTAAGCCTTGTCAAAATCTCTTGGATCCAAGACGTGCAATTCACGCTTCGCTCTCGTCGCTCCAGTATAAAATAATCTATGTAATTCATCTGGATCATAACTAAATGTTTCAAGTGCTGCGTTCGTTATGTCTTGCATCAATAAAACTTTGTCAGCTTCTCCTCCTTTCGCTCCGTGTATTGTTGACATTATTATACGAGGATTTTTATTTATCTTTTCTCCATTCGCCCTCATATTACGAATGTAGTTTTCAGTTATGGTATCTAATCCTTCAAAAGATTCGAACCAAACTTTATCGGTTATAAGGCCGTGTTGTTCTTTACACTCAGCCATAGTATATTTTTCTTCTGTCTTTAATGTTTTACCTTTTCTAAATCCTTCTAATACATTTGATCCTAGATATTCGTATATGTTTTTTATCTCGATGTGATTTAACATTCCATCTTTACGCCACGCTTCCCAATTATGTAGAGCTAGTAATAGTTTTAAAGGTACAGAGTTAGTGCCACGGTATTGATAATACCAACCTTGTAGTTCACATAAATCTTTAGCATCATCTAAAAAATAATTAGCAGATGATAATACTAACCAATTACCTTCAGACATATCTACTTGTGTAATGTCTGAATATCTTTTTAAGATACCGTGTTCTTCTCTTGGTTTATAATTCTTATCAAATCTATTTTGTACTTGACCAATAATTTTTTGTGATAGTTCGTGTATGGGTCCACCTGGTATACGATACGATTGATCTAATACTTTGATGTCATTGACTTCTGTTTTCAATGCAATAAAATGATCTACATCTGCGCCAGCCCATTTAAATATTGCTTGGTCATCATCACCAGCTATGTAAGTTTTTTCTGCGTTAGACCAAAGTTTTCTTACCATCTCCCACTGTAGTAAAGATAAGTCTTGTGCTTCATCTATAAACAATACTTTAAAACTACTGACAGATTCTTTTGCAATAAAATCTAAAAGTAAATCATTAAAATCTTTGAGTCCTTTTTCTTTTTTAAATCTCTTTAATTCTTCTGACAAAAGATATAAAGTATTGCGTTCAATATCTAAGATGTTTTGACGAGAATCATAATACTCCAATAGATCCATACGTTTAACTGCAGCTGTATTTATAATAGTAAGATATTCATTATCAGAATTAAATGTACCATCACCTTCAGAAAATCTTGCAACCTTAATTGGTATGCCACATTTTTCACCAAACTCTTTGTAGTCTTCATACCCCATCATCTTTTCTTTGGTCATACCTAGTTGTGCAAATGCATAAGAATGCAGAGTTCTAAAGTTACTTAAATCATTATCTATATCTAAAGTAAATTTGTCTGCAGCTCTATTTGCCGCCTCTGTTGCGGCTTTTTTAGTAAACGAAAAGTACCCAATTTGTTTAGGTCTTACTCCATCTTTTATAAATTCATCAACCAGATTTAACAAAGTTGTTGTTTTACCTGTTCCTGGTGGTCCTAATATTATTGTCTTCATTAAAAGTTCTCTTCTTGGTAAGGTATTTTAGAAGTAGATGCCTCTGTTTGTTTCATTGTTTTTATTTTAATTAATCTTGGTTGTTGTTTCTTCACTCTGATTCTTGCCTCTTCTACAAATACTTCTAGTTGTTTGAGTAAATTACCTGTTTGATTCTTATCCTTTTCCCAATGATTTCTTTTGCAAAAATTATAAAAGTCTTCCATTCTAAAATAAGTAAACTCTCTTTTCTCATCAGTAAAAGGTAGCTTGTTAAACACATCGTCAATTGTTCTTGCTGATTGTCTATTGGTTGTCCAGTCTTGTAACAATCCAGTTATTTCATTTACAGGATCTAAAGACTCTAAAGGTTCTACTTCTTGTAGACCTGTCATCATAGGTTTTAAAAAATGTTGTTTCCAATCTTTTGGTTTTGGTACAGGTACAACTAAATTAGCTTGATCTAGACACGCTAATGCAAATAGTTGTGGACTGTAAAGTTGTTCTGATTTTAATTGTATTCTTTTTTTATCTACATCTAAAAACCATTCTGGTGGTTTAGATGCATACTTAGTTAAACTTCCTAACATTGGCATTTCTTCTTCACCAAATCCTACACCAAATCTTTTTGTTCTACATAAACCTGCTTGACATACTGCATTGATTGGTGAGTCTTTGCATCTATACTTGTCATAACCTTTTCTGTTTACTGATTTAATTAATTGTTGAACCTCATTATTACTTAATGCAGGTTCCATATATTTTAAATTTGCTTCTACAATTTTATCTTCCCAACTATCAGGAGATGATTGTTTGTAATATACTGCAATGTTAAACAATGCATTATTCCTAGAGCCTTGTCCAAAACCTATTGCTGCTAGTTTGTTTAGACAAGGTGGTCCTCCAGGAAATGCTTCTTCTATTTTTTTCTCTTCCGTTTTAATTTGTTCCACCTCTTCTTTTCGGCAAGCATAAAGAGAATGGAGCTCAAAAAATTCCTCAAGTGTACAACCGGCGCCAGTATCGTTGATAGCATAACGTAGTCCTTTCATTTCATTGTAGTAGGGTAAATTTAAAAAGTTACCAGTGTCCCCACGATCCACTAGTATCTCTGTTTGTTTAGGAAAAATTTCTGAGCCTTCATATCCAAGTATGATAGACATTTGTTTTAGTTTTGATTGCATCAATGATGCAGGAATATTTTCTTTAGTGAATAAAAAAACGTGTGCGCCGCCTGATTTACTACGGCAAACTATTAATGGGAGTTTAAGATCCCGAATACTTTTAATGAGGCTAGTATGATCAAAGTTATATTCGTCAATATCAATGCAGCCCCACCTACAATCATTAGCTTGTGTAATAGGGATGATTCCAAGTGCCGGACCTTCACCTCTGAGGTGTTTGTCCCAGAGTTCGTCTGTGACGGTACCACGTACAATAAAAGCTTTTCCTTGTTGCTTTCCGTTTTCGCCACGATCTCCGGGTTGGTATTGTCCATATGCTATATCTAATCCTTGAAATATATTTTTGAATTTATCTTTTTTTATTATCATTTCTTTTTTCTTTGTAAAGGGGGGACCTCACAATCCCCCCATTTTTTTTAGTAAGGAGTTGAATCCTTAGCTTTCTCTTCTACATCAGCTTTTGTTTGAACGTTCCCTTTAGATACATTTCCAGAAAAATCCTTTGCCTCTAAATACAAAGACTTGTCTTTCTGACCTAAAATTCTGTCCTGCGTTACAACCCAGCCATACCAAGAACCTTTATCGTTCTTTTGTAGTGTAGACGCTAGATTATAAACAACTCCGTGCATAGGAGGGATAGCAAATCCACCCTTGCCATCAGGTATTTGTATGGTTTTCATCATAGAATTCCATTTTTTACTGACATTTAATTGAGTTGATTTCATTGTGATCAAAGCAGGGGTATATCCACCTGTCTTTGTCTCAATCATTACATAGTAAGAAGCTGTTTCTTCAAGATAATTACCATTGGGCAATCTAATCTTTGAGCCATCTCTCTTACCTGTTGAGATTATCGGACTTTGTGGTAGATGCACAGCCACAGGAGCACCGGGACCATCGCCTCTATCCGACCATTCCGGATAATCTTTTTTGTAATAACAAGGAATAACCTTGATACCTTTTTTACCATCGTATAACTCGCTGGTAACAGTATTATAAATCATACCAGGTTTGGCATTCTCTATATACTTTGCGTCACCATCAGTTACCTGCGGTGACAGTTGTCCTAAGATTCTGACAAATGGTAACGCCATATCTTCTTGCGTCATATTCTCAAAACCTTTAGCTGCATCATCACCAAACAAGGCAAGTGATCCAGAGTCTTTTTTCATTACTTCATTACTCATTATTGTTTCTCCATTATTTCCGGGTGATTTTAGTTTTGTCTTTAATCCAAGTATTAAAGACATCAGAAGGCATATCGAGACCGGCCTCGATACGCTCTCTGAATAGAGCAGTTAATGTCATCCAAGCTACATCAGATTTCTGTTGCGGCTCATACCCATTCTCTGCTGCAAGGTCCAACAATTGTTTCGCCTTGTCATCTTCTCCTTTACCAAAAGTTACAAAGACATTGTTTTTAATAATGTCCCCTAACTTCTCGTTCCGAAGCCATTCATAGGCTTGCTGTCTCTTCACTTCATCTTTTGGAAGAGTGCACCTAAATTCTTTTTTAACAGATACTTTAGATCCATCAGCCAGTTTAATTTCTGATAGTCCTTGCTCTGCTAATAATTCTGGAATTACACGAGAGCTTATGTCATCACCCTCTGCTTTTTTATTTTTAAGTTGTTCTTCTATTGCTGCAATCTCATCTTCTATTTTTTTTAACTTTACACATTCATCAGCAACAGTAGTCACCTCTACATTATCTAAAAGATCTTTTGAATCTTTTAACATTTCTTCTCTTACATCAAAGCTACCGCTTCCTGTAAAAGTCTTGATCTTTATATTATGTTTTATACTCATTGTTATCCTTTCTGATACATATCTACTTCAAGTGGATAGTATCTGTATTCTCGTTTATCCCACTTTAACATATTAAACTGTCCGCTTGTTACTTCACTTACAACCGCAGTAGATATACCTATTATTACAGGATCTCCTACAGCAAGTAAATAGTCTTCCTTTCGAAAGTCTTGTAAATTTTTTTTCATCTTCTGCGTGTATGGTGCAGTAGAAAAAATAGCTTGGTCCCTATTGGGTAAGCATATTACAAGGTAACCAAAATCAGACGCACTTAATATATTTATATTAGGTGGTGGTTGTTGAATCACATAAACAAATTTTTCTTTAGGATTAGTTTTAGAAAATTCTAAAAAACTAGCTAAAGAATCTGGTTTGTATAATTCAAATATTTTATTTTTCATTTCTTATTTCTTGACAACGTTTAACATAGGTTATATATACTTGTCAACTAGAAAGAAGAAAAAAATTATGAAGTATAAATTTAAAACGAAACCATACGACCATCAATTGTCGGCGTTGGAAAAGTCTTGGGATAAAGATGAGTTTGCATATTTTATGGAGATGGGTACAGGTAAATCAAAAGTACTCGTTGATAATATGGCAATGCTATATGATAAAGGTAAAATAAATGCGGCGTTAATTATAGCACCAAAAGGTGTTTATAGAAACTGGTATTCACAAGAAATACCAAATCATTTAGCTAGTCATATAGATCATAAAACAGTACTATGGACTGCGACTACATCCAAAGCCAAGGATAAAGAGTATCAACAATTGTTAAAAATAGATTTAGACCTTCACATCCTTATAATGAATGTAGAAGCATTTTCGACAAAGAAAGGCCTTGAGTTTGCCACAAAGTTTCTTAACTGCCACAAAGCAATAATGGCTGTCGATGAGTCTACAACTATAAAGACTCCAACTGCAAAAAGAACTAAAGCTATTTGTGCTATAGGTAAACTTGCAAAGTACAGACGTATTCTTACAGGATCTCCTGTAACTAAATCACCATTAGATTTATATACCCAGTGTGAATTTTTAAATGAAAACCTTTTAGGGTTTGGTTCTTATTATACTTTTAGAAATAGATACGCAGTAATGAGACAAGCAAACTTTGGTGGACGTAGGGTACAACTAGTTGGTGGTTATCAAAGACTCGATGAATTATCTAGAGTTCTTAAACCTTTTTCTGATAGAGTATTAAAAGAGAATTGTTTAGATCTTCCAGAAAAAACATACATAGAGAGACAAGTAGAACTAACTGACGAACAAACTAAAGCTTATTCTACTATGAAGTCCGCGGCCCTCGCTTTACTAAAAGGTAAGATGGCAACCGCACCCCACGTATTAACGCAGCTTATGAGACTACATCAGATCACTTGTGGGCATCTGAAGAATGATGATGATAGTATTACTGAAATAAAAAACAATCGTATTACTTCATTGATAGAATTACTTGAAGAGGTTGAAGGTAAAGTAATTATCTGGGCTAACTATGTATATGATATCAAACAAATCGTAGCTGCTATCTCTAAAAAATATGGAGAAGACTCTATCGTTCAATACTATGGAGCTGTAGATGCAGAGACTAGACAAAAAAATATAGAAAAGTTTCAGGACCCAGATTCTCCTGCGCGATTCTTTATTGGTAATCCACAGACCGGTGGTTATGGAATTACATTAACTGCTGCTAATAATGTAGTTTATTATTCTAATGGATATGACCTAGAAAAAAGGCTGCAGTCAGAAGACAGAGCGCATAGAATAGGGCAAAAGAAGGCGGTAACATACGTTGACCTTATAGCACCAAAAACAGTTGATGAAAAGATTAGAAAAGCTTTACGTAAGAAGATTAATATTGCAACTGAAGTTATGGGAGAGGATTTAAGAGAATGGATTTAATTATTTTAAATGATGGTTTGTATCAATTAATACCTGTAACAAAAAAACTTATGGAAGGTATTGCTATAACAGCAGAAATAGATTGTTTTGACCTGTGTGAAATTTTAAGACTTAAACTAACAGGTTATGTAGATACTTTAAACCTGCATATAATGAATGATGGTAGTGGTAATTTTTATGGATGTATGTGTAGATAAATTTTTTGATTGGTGTGTAAAAATACTAGAAAATATAGGTGATTATACAGGTTGGGGCTATGAATTAGCCAATATAATTATCTTTGTTATCTTTCAACCAGCTTTAATTTTACTGTTTTTTTGTCTTTGGATTCGTGCTAAAATGCAGAATGGCCGATACAATAAAAGAAGATCAAGAAAACGAAGAAAGTATGTTCAGAACTTTATTAAATAAAGTTCCAGAAAACATACGTTTTTTTGCATCCGATTTAGTAGGTATGGATTCTCCAGCAGGTAATGAAAAATTTAGTGATGAAGGCATAGCTGTTTTAAGAGAAGCAGCAATCAATGCTTTAGATAAAGGTAAGTCTTCTATGTCTTATGAAGATTATCCAGGTGGAGAAATGAATTTCAATAAAGATTTATTAGCTAAATTACAAGATCCCAATTTTAATATGAGAACTACAGTTGGTTCTGCTAATTTACGTATTAATGAAAACGGTGATATAATTCTTACAGATCAATTTAATTTTAATGATGCTAAAGATATTAAAGATTTATCAGATGCTAAAGATGCAGTGCTAGATATTTTTGGAGAAAAAGGTTTGTATAAAAAAATTAGAAAAGTAGGAACTTATGCAGGTTCTGAAGAAGGAGAAGGTTCTCCTATTGAACTTAACCTAGGTCAATACGATCCTAAAGCTTAACCTACGACTTTGCCGTCTTTCCATTCCATATCTGGAAGACCTTCAGTGTATTTTTTTCCGTCGAAAGTAAGAACTTGTTTTCTATTTGAATCTGATTCGTGATAACTTATGTGGACCCAGCCCCCTGCGGGATCTGTTGGATCATAGTACTCCATTATTAATTGATCAAAGTCTACGTTATTTTGTAGCCAGTAAGCTGTCTTAATATTGGGCACGCCAAAAATTTCTAGGTCGACCGCTTGGCCCTTCGCGTGCTGCGAAGTCTTTTTGCTGCCGATAGCTTCACAAAGCGCCTCGCTCCGGTATCCGCTGGTGATGGTCACAGCCTTGTCGAAGTGTGCCCGTAGCGGTTCAAGAACCTCATAACATAGGTCCCCTAAACTTTTTATTTCAGCTGATCCAGGTGTGTTGTCTATGCCCTTACGTTGAGCAGTCATCGAATTGGTCATCTCTCTTAAAGAGAAGTGTTTTGATAGTTGCATTAGTTAAACATCCTTTCCAACACAAAAACGACTGCTGTTCCCGCAACAGTCAAAAGAACCCAATAGATCTGGTCTATCTTACCGCCCAACTTTTCTACGTCTTCGTGCACGTGTTTTAAATTTTTTTTGACACCTGATATGTGTCCGTACAAAGATAAAATGTGTTCTCTTGTGTTTTTAGGTTCTATTGCCATTATGTTAATCTTGTGTTATTTTTGTTTCTTTGATTTCGTCTAATTACTTTATCGGTAGGACTTAAGTATATCTCTTCTGCCATTGTAAGTCTAGTTACAGGATCTATGTTAGTATTTTGTTGTCCAATAAAGCCTGGAGTTGTAGCCATTGCTGCTGTTGCAGGATTGTTATTAAGCAATTGATTAGCTTGACCTACTAGATTTGGTAAAAGTTCAGAACTTAATGGGTTTTTAATACTTGGGAATAAATCTCCTTTTAATGAAACTTCAGATAACACATCTCTAACTCTATCAATAACATCTGCAGCTTGATCATAAGGATTTGCTATACCTAATTCGTTTGCTTTTTTTTCAAACAATCCTCTTACATCTCTAGAAATAGTTAAAGGTCTAAAAGTTCCTTCATTTATAAAATTAAAAGATCTATTCTCACCTCTATTTCTCATATTTGTAAAAAGAGCATCTTCACTCATACCTAAAGTTTTTGCTGCTTCTATGTCTAAAAATAATTCTCTATTAGTTTCATACAAAGCTCTATTAGCATTTATATATGCATCTACAATTTGTTCTGGTGTAACTACACCACCTTTTAATGTAGCTGATGTAAATAAATTTCTTGAGTTTCTAATACCTTTTTTAAAATCTGTAATTTTATAATTAAAAGATTTAGTAGGATCTACTTCAACTCTTCGGAGTCCCGCAATACCAGCTAACTCATTACCAAATTCATATTGATTACCACGTTCATCAAATCTACCTAAATCATTTGTAGGTCTAATAGATAAACCTAATCTACCTAACTGTTTCCAGTTTAATGGCATTTGTGTATCTACTAAATGACTAATAGATTTAGATATTTTATCTCCAATAGCATCTTTTTCATTCCAAAGTTGTCTATTATCTTGAGTTCTACCTCTTCTAACAATAATATCTGCTAACCCTTCAGTCCAAATAGATTCAGATATAAATGGTGAACCTAATTCTTTAGTAGATTCAACCATACCTAAAATAAAATCATCAACTAATCCATCTTCATCAGATCTACCAGCATTAACAGCATTTAATACAGTTTGTATTGGTCGTGTTACTGTGTCGTATGCATTTAAGTGTGAGAAATCTATGTATGATAATTTACCATCTTCATCTTTAAATGGTACCAGTACAGAGTTTTTAGACCAGTCAGCAACATATCTTCTCATTGCATCAATTTCATCATCTGCAACATTGTATATAGCTTGTGCTGTTGCAACTGTGCCAAGTGGTAATATTGCAGTGGTTGCAGCCATACCTGTTAATCTTTGAATACCTCTGCCTCTTAATGGATTTACAGTTTTGCCATTAATTACTGTAGAGTAATTAATTTCTTTTAGTGCACTTTCAACAATGTTTGCACTTGTTCTAATAATTTCTGCTGGAAAAGCTACAAAGTTTCCAACAGGTAATTGTCTTAAACCTTTAATAAAGTCTGACACAAAAGCATAGTTAGGTACGTTGTTTTTAACTAAATTAGCTGCTTCTTTTTTTAAATATTGATCATTAAATATTTGTTTAGCACCATTCATATCAATAAATTCTTGACCATCTCGTAGCCCTGCATTTTTATATGCTTTGTTTAATTTAGATTTTTCACCTAGGTATGTAAATATTTTCCAAAAGTCATCCTCTGCTGTGTAGTAATCCTCTGCACCTCTTTTTATTTTTCGAAGTCCTTTTAAGAATCTACCTAAACCATAGTCACTATCTAATTTGTTAAGTGTCTTACCAAAGTCTACATCTTCTAACAGATCTGCTACTTGTCTTAATTGCACGTTAGAGTTTACAACACCAAGTTCTAATAACTCTTGATAAAATTCATTATCTCTTCTAAATCCTTTAGCTTGTAATGCGTTGAATGCTTTTTTAACATCATCTATTTGACCAAAAGGTAAGTGTCCATTAGCAGCAGCAAAAGCGGTAGCACTAATAAAGTTTCTTGCGTGTGTAAATGGTGCAAGAATTGTTTTAGACATCTGTGATAGACCTTTAGGATATAAAATTAAACTATTATAAAGTTGTCTGGGTAGACTTTTTCCACTTTCTTGTGTTTGTTTAAAAGCTTGAGCATAATCTTTTAAAGCAACTTTACCTTGCAGTGGATTTATTAAATCCATTACTTCACCTTTTGCGGTTGTTCTAACAAGTGAATCTTCGTCTATAGTTTTTAATGTAGCTGCAGGATCTAACCACCTATCTATTTCAAAAGCAGCTTCTCCTTTTGCGGATGTTATTACATCGAAGTCATCAGCGCTTCCACCTGCGTATTTGATTGCATCATCTGTTGTATTATATAAAAAAGGTATTCTTGGCTCTATTCCTACTTTACCACTAGTTAACCACTCATCATAATTTTTTTTAAGTTCATTATTTTTTACAATTAAATCATCAAAAAATTGGTTACTTCTTACTAATCCAGATAAATTAGCAGTGCCATCTACAATAGAAGACATTGGATTTTTTGCTTTACCTAACAATTTTTGTATTGCATCTTTAGATACACCACTTACTTCAGAAATATTAGTGTCATATAATCTTTTAGATATACTGTCATTGTCTAATGTTTTAGCAAGAGAGTCTTTCATAAAAGCAGGTACAGCCTTAAATCTTACTTGACCTGGTGCTGTGCCTTTACCAATGGTTAAACCTTTAGGTAAGTATGCACCTTTCCACACATCATCTACCATATCTTTTGCAATATCATCATTAAGTTTTAAATTTTTTGATGCAGCAATATCTTGAAATTCTTTTACTGCTTCTTTAATTAATGTTGCTGAAGGTTTTCTATTATCGGCTAACTGTATTGGATTACGTCCCGTTGCTTTTGTATATTCATAACCTCTATCTAATACGTCATTAACGTATTTTGGTATCATTGTTTCAAAATCTTTTAAAGCCTTTGGTGTTAGTCTCCTACCCATTAAAGTAAATAATTCACCCCACGTTCCTCTAATTTTATCAAATTGATTAAATAATTCAGTAATTTGTTTTTCGTTTGCTTTGTATTTAGTTTTTAAAGTTTTTCTTAATACTTCTTTTTTTGTTTGGTTCATAGGTAAAAGTTCAACATTGTATAATTGTTTACCCGTTTTAAATTCTTTACCTGTTGCATCTAGTGCAATTTCATCTACCATTGTAAATGATTTGTCATTTAATAATTTTCCACTTTTTGCAGTGCTAGACATCAACACGTCATTTAATTCTTTACCAATAGTTTTTTTAGCTTCTAAAAAAGGCACTTTATCTACTGCAACATTTCTATAATTTTTAGCTAATTTATCAGTAAGTTTATCTATCTGTCTCATAGCTACATCACCAACGTTTGTGTCTTTAGCAATTCTGCCGGCCATTACATTCTTTGCATCAAAACCTTCTTGAGTTAATAAACCATTAGATCTAAACCAACTGTCTAATTTATCTACACTTTTATCAAACCCACGTTTCACTTTATTCGATCCACGCACCTCTCTCATCTTACCAATTAATTTACCAGCCGCACCAAACGCGCCGGTAAACGCGGCACCCTCTATACCAAACTTAAGTCTGTTCATAAGTTCGTTTGCAGCACTATCACTATCTCTGTTTATTTCTGTAGGACCGCCCATAAAATCACCAAAGGTTCCAGCTTCTTGTATATCACCTACCGTTACACCTTCAGCTAAACCTGCAGCTATTGATCCTTGTGCAAATCTTCTAGTTTTTTCTCCTTTGCTTATAGCTTTACCTGCTTGCTTTGCAGCTATAGTTGCTTTACCTAAACCACTTGCAGCTCTAAATGCAAGACCACCAGGTACACCAATGTTAACTATAAGTTCTGTAATTTTACCAATACCTGTTGAGGCTGCTAATTCATCGAATGGATTCATTTTTTCAAAGTATGATTCAACTGCTTCAACTCTATCTTTATCTACACCTAAATCTAATAATGCTGCACCGAACGTTGCAGTTCCTTCAAATATTTTTAATACACCAGAGGGTATAGCTGCTGCCATAGACAGTGCCCAATTTGGATCATCTGTTTCTGTTTTTTTATTTGGAATGGTATTAAAGGTTGTCATTATAACCTCCTACTATAATCGTACTTTTTTGTTACCAACAACTTTATAGATTGTTTTTGTATCTTCCTCTAAATAATATTTTCCATCATCAGATCCGTTTTGACTTGGTTCATAACCTGCTTCAACTTGTTCTTTAGTAATAACTTCTACTGGACCATCTGCTGCTAATATTGATTGAAGAACTGATAGGGGAGGAGACCCACCTAGTTTTACAGTAGCATCTCTAATTTGTTCTTTAACATTTCCTTTTTTAAGTTCTGCTGAAAGACCTAATTTAGTTATAAGTTGATCTGTTGCTTCTTTAGATCTCTTGCCTGCAATGTAATCATTAATTGCTAGTGCAGTTGCTGTTTGACTTCCTTTTTCAATTTGAGCTTTAGCTTTTTCAGTTTTACTATCTTTTGCAGTTGCAAATGCTGCAACATCAGCTGCAGAAGATCCTACGGTTGCACCTTCTTTTTGAGAACCTTCAAAGAATTTTAACAAGTAATCCGACGCATCACTTATTCTTGCGTCTTTTAATTTTTTCTCATCTTGTTCACCTAACAATTCTTTAAATAATTCTGCTTGTTCTCTAATTAAAGCTTTTTCATCTATTATTATACTTGATGGTTCGTTGTTTGTGTTTAAATTTGGTTGTGTAAGAATATTTTTTTCTTTTTCTGCATCTGATACTCCTGATGTGCTTAAATTTTCTCTTTCAATAGCTTTCATTTGATCTACAGTTACACCCATTTCTTTTGCTTTTGCTTGATCAGCATCATCTTTAACTTTTTTTTCTTCAAAAATATCCTCTGTAGTTTTTTCAATGATGTCCCCATCAGATCCAACTTCTACATCTTTTTTTTGATCAAGAATATTTCTGCTAGTTCCTAAAAAGTCTTTCATACCTAAAACATCAGATGTGCTAGTTTGTGGATATAATTGACCTCCAAGTATCATATTATTTGTACCATAACCTCTGGTATCAGTTCCCATAAGTTTGCTTAAAAAATCACCACCATTACTAAAACCAACTCTACCACCAGCTTCATAACCTAGACCAGATGTAATCCCCGTTCCACGGCTATCTACCGGTCCACCTCTAAACATTGGTCTTCTTAAAATTTTACTCATTAGCCGAATAATCCTAACTTACCACCAATACCTGCGATACCTGCGGCACCTCCTAGGAATTGTGACATAGGACTAGCCGGAGCTGCTGGTGG
>WLWG01001627.1_pt1 | contig 19578 bp, 27 predicted proteins | sample 6712871 | NCBI WGS metagenome assembly WLWG01 (sample SAMN12718693, study PRJNA515312) | sponge metagenome | isolation source: marine sponge | host: Mycale hentscheli | place: New Zealand: South Island, Marlborough, Capsize Point | collected 2003-05-01
GAAAGAGCGTATCACGCGACTCCTGAAAACGAATTTAGACGATATTTTCTAAACCAATGGACTACAACAGCTGAACGATGGCTTCCTGTAGGTGTTTGGGAGGAATGTTATGAAGAAACTGCATCAATTGAAGAAGGTTCTGAAGTAATACTGGCTTTTGATGGTAGTTACTCAAGAGACTCAACAGCATTGGTTGCAATCTCTATGGATGAAAAACCACACATTGAAGTTCTCGGACACTGGGCAAGACCAGTTAATGAAAACCAACAATGGAAAGTTCCTAGAGATGAAGTTATTAACAAGATATTGGAATGCTTTGAGAAATACGAAGTATTGGAGTTAACAGTTGACCCTATGGGTTGGCATAACGAAATCGCACAATTAGAAGAGATTATCGGTGGCGATATGGTTCTCTACTATGAAGGCAATTATAGAAAGAAAATGGCTCAAGCCTGTTCAAGGTTCTATTCAGCTGTTTTAGAACAACAACTAAGTCATTCAGGCGATAATGATTTATTTCAACATTTGATTAACTGTGTTCCTAAGGAAACTCCACAAGGGACATTAGTTACTAAGGCAAACAAAAACTCGCCTCACAAGATTGACTTAGCAATTGGAGCAATTATGGCTTTTGACAGATGGTCTGATATGAGATTAGAACCTGAAGAAGAAGTCAAGGAAGACCCAAAGTTTATAAATTTATGATAATTAATTATGCAATAACAGGAGCTGGATTTTTATGTCTAGCAATAGCTGGTTTTCTCTATTCCTTAGGAATGGGATTTTTGATACTTGGATTCTCACTTGTCGCCTTTGGACTTGTACTTGATATGGAGAGATTATGAATATTTTAGATTTATTTAGAGATGTACCAATTGAAAAAAGAGCAATGGATGCTTCTGTTTTTGATTTAGGTTTAGATGATAGTGGTAAGACAGCAGCTGGTAAAAGTGTTGATGCAGGAACAGCAATAACATCATCAGCTGTGTATTCCTGTGTTTCATTAATTGCAGATTCAATAGCAACAATGCCAATACACAGTTACAGAAAAACAGGCGATTATCGAGAGCAAGTAGCTTCTCCAGCGTGGATGGATGCAACAAACTCAATGCCTAATCCTGAGACAGACAGATTTACTTTTATTCACAGAACCATAAGTTCACTGGCACTGTATGGAAATAGCTATTGGCTTATTACTGATAGAGATAACTTAGGATTTCCAAAGCAGGTGTACAACCTACATCCTGACTTTGTCAGAGTAGAAAGAAAAGATGGATACATTTGTTATACATATGATGGTAAGAAAACATACAAAAAATATTCTTCTCTTACTCCTGATGGCGATGTTATACATATCAAAAACTTTGAACAGGGTTCAGATTATGGACTTAGTCCAATAGAAGCTGGAGCAGAGGCAATTGGTATATCTTTAGCAAGTGAAGAATTTGCTGGAAGATTTTATCAAAATGGAGCTGTGCTTAGTGGTGTTATTGAAATGGATTCTACACCAAGCGAAGAGGCTCTTAGAGTGTTAAAACAATCATTCAATAGAAAACATAAAGGTAGTAAGAAAGCACATAACATTGGCATTCTTACTGAAAATGCAAAATGGAAACCTATAAGCATTAACCATCAACAGATGCAGTTCTTGGAAACAAGAAGATTTAACAAAATTGAAGTATGTGGATTGTTTAGAGTGCCACCATATCTTATTGGCGACTTATCTGAAACAACAAAGCTTGGTTCATCTATAGAGGAGCAAAACAGAGTGTTTTATGAATTAACTCTTCTCCCCTACATCAACAGAATTGAACAAGCAATGACAATGATGTTACCAAGAGGTCAGTTTGCAAAAATTGATGTTTCAGGATTGCTAAGAGCATCTATATCACAGAGATACCAAGCATATAACTTAGGTCGTAACGCTGGCTTCTTATCTGTAAATGAAATTAGAGCAAAAGAAGACTTACCTCCATTAGATGGAGAAATCGGAGATAGTTACCTCCAAAACCTCAACCAAGAATCAAAGGAAGCAAATAACGAATAGTTATGGTTTCGGATTTTTGAAATAGACTACAGTTTCACAAAGTCTTATAGTCACAAAGTTCTGAAGGACTATATGAAGATAGAAGATAATTGGAATTTTGTTACTAATGTTCCAGAAGAGTATAAATATAAACAAGCACAGTTTGTCTTAGGTCACTGGCATAAACAAGCTGAACAATTCTTGGCAAACACGAATGATAATGACAAACCTTTTTTAGGCGAGTTATGTTTTGAGATGTTTCTAAATAAGCGAGGATTTAAAAAGCTTGATGGTCAGTACAAAATATCAGACTTTCAAAATGCAACAGGTGCATATCAAGAGTTTGGTTATAACCCTAAGGAAAGAGCATTGCCTTATGGTGCAAAGATAATCTCACACCTTGAGAATTGGCGACCTGATTACTGGCTAACTTATGTTGAAAACGATACACAGCTGCAAGCAATTATAAAACACGACTTAGATGCTCCATATTGCAGCTTTGCAGAAAAAGTAACTGGTCGGTATGTAGAAGTTAAAGGTTCTAGTTGGATAAAGAACACTGACTTTGAAGCGATGAAAAAGTTCAATGATTTACTCAAAGAACAAAACCTAAAAGATACAAAAGCAGGTAAAGGAAGTATCAAGCAAATTCGTGCAGAGTTTGTTATTCACTTTCATCCCTATGCTGAACAATCTTGGTATGCAATCAACGATTTAGGAAGAAGAAAAGACTGGACTGCTGACACAGTTTGGGATAAACAAATAAACGATTTTGTTCCAAGTCTTTTTACTGTTGAAACATATGCAACATTAACCTTTGAGCAATTAGAAGAACTCTATAACGAAGCTGGAAGATTGCATCGAGAAGCTATAGGTACACAAGAACCTTTTGCTGTTGATACTAAACATCAAGAAGTGCTTAGAAGAAGTCATAAGAACCCAAATTCTACTCCACAGAAACAACAGTGGATGAAAAATCAAATGAAGAATTTAGGTTATGAAGATTATGAGGATGTAAAATTTCACAGAAAATTAGACCTCTCAAAGTATCTACAAACTTATAAAGATTAGGAAATTATGAAAGAGAATCAGCCTGAAACAAGGGAACATATAGAAGTTCCACAATACATTCAAGATAACGCACAACGAGGTCTTGATTTTTATGAACAAGGTTTTGGTGGAGATGGATTAGTCAACGCCACCATTAATGATGCAAAAGATATGGCTGATGGAATAGTTAGTCACGACAAAGCCAAGAGTATGAACGCTTGGTTTTTGAGGCACATATCTGATTTAGATTCTGACGATGCAAGAGACTTCCTTAGTGGAGAAAGCGATAAACCCTCTAAAGGGCAGACCGCTTGGCTTTTATGGGGAGGCTCTATTGAAGAGGCAAATCAGATGGATGCTCAGAAATGGGCAGAACGCTATATAGCGACTTTAGAAGAAGAAGATACAGGAGAAAGAATGTCTGAAATAAAACAAGACAAAGTTTTCACTTCTGCTCCAAAGCAAGTGAGACCAACACCTGAACACGATATTAGATTCGTAACGAATCAGTTCGAGATTAGAGCCTTAGAGGGTTCTAAAGCTGTGATAACTGGTTATGCGTCAGTGTTCAATAAAAAATCACAGGTACTAGGTGGAGGTTTCGTTGAAGTCATCAACAAAGGTGCTTTTAAAAAGACACTACAAGAAAGAGGAACACAAACCTCAAGAGATGACATCAAAGCTCTATTCAATCACGATACTTCTTTAGTACTCGGCTCAAAAAGAGCAGGAACACTACAACTCGCTGAAGATAAACAAGGACTTCATTATGAAGTAAGTTTAGATTTAGATATTCCTCATCACAGGTCAGCCTATATGATGATTGAGCGTGGCGATGTCACAAACTCATCATTTGGATTTGATGTTCTTGATGAAACTTGGAGTGTACCTGATGACTCTAATGAGCCAGTAGTTCGAGAAGTCTTAGAAACTAGATTGTATGAAGTTTCTCCAACAGCATTCCCTGCCTATCAGGATTCAACTGTTATGGCAGAACGAAGCTTCAGAAACCTAGCTCAAATGAGTGGTTTAGATTTAAACCAACTTATTGAAGCTAATGACAATGGAGAATTGAAATCACTACTTCAAGAAGAAGAGGAAGTTGTTTTCAATGCAGAAGCTAGAAAAAGACGATTAGAACTACTAAAAAAATCATAATAATTTTTTAGATTTAGAAATCAGATTCGTTGATGAAACAATTTGGTTTCGCCACCCAACAAAAGGAGAGGTCGATGATGAGTCGCTTCTCCACAATCTTAGGAGAAAATAATGGCAATAGTTGAAAAACTATATGAAGAGCGAAATAATCTCTGGGAGCAAATGAAAGAATTGAACGATAGAGAAATCTCTGAAAATCGTTCACTTGATTCAGCTGAAAAAGAACAATGGGACAAGATGAATGACAGAATGTCTGAAATCGATGCTCGTGTTCAAGAGTTAGCATCTGTAGAAGAAGCTAATAAAAAATCAGAGGAAGCAAGAGATTTATTTGAATCCAAGCCAGTTTTAGAAGAAAAGAAAGCTGAAGTACCTACTGACGCTTCTATTCTTAGAAAATTCGCAACAGGAGAAGTTCGTTCTCACAATTTTGAGAAAAGAGACTTAGACAAAGCCAACGATGGTGGTTTAGTCCCTCAAGGATTCTTTGACCAAATTATCGCTAAGTTAGACGAAAATGCAGCTGTTAGACAGTTCGCAACAGTCGTTCCAACTGGTGGTGGAGAAGATATCAAATTCCCACAAATCACAGCCCTATCCTCAGCTTCATTAGTTGCTGAAGGTGGAGCAATCGGAGAATCCGACCCTACATCAGCATCAGTCACATTAGGTGCGTTCAAATATGCGTATCTTGTACAAGTAAGCTCTGAGCTTCTTGCAGACGAAGGTGTTGATATAGAAGCTTTCCTAGCAAATGACGCAGGTCGTGCTTTAGGAAATGGTGCAGGTGCTGACTTCGCAATTGCAAATGGTTCATCAAAACCAAATGGCGTTATGAACGCTGCTGGAACTGGTGTCACTTGTGCAAGTGCTACAGCAATCACATCTGATGAGGTTATTGACCTCTATCACAGTGTTACTGCTCCATATAGAGATAATGGTGCTTGGATAATGAATGATGCTACTTTGAAAGAAGTTAGACAACTCAAAGATTCAAACAACCAATACCTATGGCAACCTTCACTTCAATTAGGAAACCCAGCAACATTATTAGGTGCTCCAGTAGCAACTGATAGCAATATCGAGACAATCGCTACTGCTAAAAAAGTAATGGCTTGGGGAGATATGTCCAAATACTACATTCGTGAAGTAAATGGTATCCAAGTTGATAGAAGCGTTGACTATGCGTTCGCTAATGACTTAGTAACTTTCAGATTTATTTATAGAGCTGATGGCGACTTGTTAGATACAAATGCAGTCAAAAGAATGGTTATGGGCTAATCCCCTACATCATTCTATTTTCATCAGGCAACTGATGGAAGGTCTTTGTCCAGCAATGGACACTGACTGGAATACTTGAGGGGTTTCCAAAATCCTTCACTATCCGACTCTTCGAGTGTTCCAGTGAGTAATAAGAGGAGAAACAATGAAAATCAAACTACTCGTGGATATGTCAGGTCTATACAATGGCAGTCCAATTCCAAAAAAAGGCGAAACTTGGGAAACAGACAAGAATAACGCAGTTGACCTTATTGAAAAAGGTTGGGCTGAAGCTATCAAGTCTGCTCCTAAAAAAACTGCCTCAGCTAAAGCTGGAAAAGAAAAAAGTTAATGCCTTATACCAAAAAAGGCAAAAAGAAGAAATCTAAATCCAAACCTAATAGGAAGTAATAATGATTGGCTATCAATTAGCACAAGGCACTGGACATATACCTAAAGATACAAGAGGTCGTATTGCTGTAAAAGCTTTTGTCGATGGAACTCTTACTGACGCAGCAGGCTCAGTAACAGTAACTGTTATCGATGAAGGTGGTACAACTATCATCAATGCACAGACTGCAACCAAAGACTCAACTGGTCTTTATTATTATGACATTGGAATTGCTAACACAGCAGATGTCAATAAGTTATATGCTGTATGGACTGGAACTTGGGAAACTGTAACGCAGAAACTAAGAACCACACACGAAGTTATAGGATTTCCTATATTTAGTGAAGCCTCAGCTAGAAGTTTTGATGTATCACAATTGACATCAGCTACTGACTACAGTGATGAAGCCATTCTTGACGAAAGACAAAAAATTACTGATTTACTTGAACAGTGGACTGGTGTTTCTTGGGTTAGTAGATATAACAGAGTAAAACTTGAAGGCGAAGGCGATAGAATTATCTCCCCTCCTAGTTTTCACATAACAAAAATATTATCTTGTACAGTACTTGGAGAAAGCATTGCAACATCGAACTTTGAAATTGATAACAATGCTGGATTCATCCACAGAACCGATGGATTCTTTGAGAAGCCAACAAGTGCATTTCCTCTTCCAGTGGTTATTGAATACGAATATGGATGGGACTACATCAGAAATGGTGTGGACAGAATTGGACTAAAACTTCTTGTAGATAGAATCGTTTCCTCGAATATTCCTGACAGGGCTACTTCGTTTAACGATGAACTTGGAAACATCGCTCTTGTAACACAAGGTGGTGGGTTAAAAAATCCTACAAGAATACCTGAAGTAAACCAATGGATTGAAGAGAACTCAGAAAAGGTCTTTGGAGTCTAAATGGCTATCAACTCACAAATAAAAGTTCTTAGAGACAACCTAAAAACACAAATTAGTGCAAGGGCTGCTCTTTCAGGTGTGGCTGTGTTCAAATTTCCACCAGCTGATGAAGCTCCTAAAACAGAGATGATATTTTTAGCAGATGGTTCTTCAAGTATGGATTTTGAGACCTTTGGCAAGGTATATGAAGAGAATTTAGATATGACTATCTTTTGTTATGCCTTGAAAGCTGGAGCTGGCGATGCTGTCGCAGCTGCTGCAAGAGATAGAGCGTTAGAACTTGCACAAGAAATTATAGATGAACTAGCTGATGACTCCACAATTAATGGAGCTGTACTGGTTTCAAGAGTTAGAAGTTTCACTGAAGAGAATGGATTATCTGATGAAGGTAGATTTTGTCAGATAGAAATTCAAGTAGAAGCTGAAGCAATACTATCGGAGTAAATAATGGCTAATAAAAAAATCAAATACTTTGCAAAAGTAGATTTGAATATCAAAGACAAAGATTTCCCAGCAGGAACTGAAATCACTGTCAAACAACCGCCTCGATGGATGGTTGAACAAGAACTTATAGTTCCTGAACATAAATTGAAAGAAGAGGAAGAATAATGGCATTCATTGCAGGAAAAAATTCAGGTGTTCTATTTGGAGCATTCGACCTCACAAGTTATTTCAATAATTTTTCATTTTCAAGAGATATGAATGCGATATCGACAACAATGTTTGGCGATGATAACGAATCTTATATAGAGGGTATATCTACAGCAAACCTTGATATCTCAGGTCTATTCGATGGTTCTACTGATGCAGTTGACGAAGAACTCACTAACGCTTTTTCAACAGCTACAGCTACCCCATTAACAGTTTTTCAAAATGGAACTACAGCAGGAGAACCCTGTGTTGTTTTGAATTCAAAAATTCAGAGTTACACAATTGACTCTACTGTGAGTGATGCTGTTGGAGTTTCTTCAACATTCACTGGAGATAATTTTGGAAGAGGTTTGAGTTTATATGCTCTAACTAACACAAGTGCAACAGCTACTACTACAGCTGTTGACTTTGGTTCATCAACAACATTTGGTGGACAAGCCTTTCTACATTGCACAGCTGACAGCTCTGCCAACATTGCAGTTAAATTGCAATCTAGTGCAGATAACGCTTCGTTTGCTGATGTCACTGGAGGAAGTTTTACAGCTATCACTGGAACAACATCAGAAAGAATTGCTCCAACTGGCACTATCAATAGATATGTCAGATTAGTCATCACTGTCACAGGTGGTGCTGCAACCTTTCAAGTTTCGTTTAGCCCAAACAAGAAGTAATCAAATATATAACTATTAGGAGAAAATAATGGCATTCATTGCAGGAAAAGATTCAGCAATAACAATCGATGGCACAGCTCTCACTAGCTATGTAGATTCAATGTCTCTCAGTCGTGATGTTAATACATTAACTGTCACAAGTTTTGGAGATGATAACGAAGCCTACATTGCTTCAGTAGCTGGATTCAATATGGACATAAGTGGTTCATTTGACAGCACAGCTGATGCAGCTATCGCTGGAATGTTTGATGGTGCTACAGTCGCTTTTGACTTTAGACCAAATGACACTTCAGGACTACCTAAATACACAGGTAACGCACTTATCACAAACTATACAATTGACAGCTCAGCTTCAGACAAAGTCTCATTCTCAGCTTCATTGTTAGTAACAGGTGCAATCACTAGAGATTCAATTAGCTAGTGTCAAAGAGGTCAAGACTAAAAAGCAAGGTCAAAGGGCTTGATACTCTTATTGAAGTATCAGGAGTAGATATTGCCTATCAAGTCAAGCTGATTGACCAGTTAGGAAAAGAAGCAACTGACCTCTACAAACAATTCAATCAAAACTTCGGTCAAATAGTAGTTAGTGACATCAAGTCAAAACTACCAAAAGACTCAGGAGCATTAGCTAGCTCTGTTCGTTCAGCAAGACTCAAAGCAGGTGTTGTTGTTCGAGTTGGAACTCCAGCTAAGCATCCATATGCAAGATTGGTTGAGTTCGGTGGATTCAATCCCTATGGAACAACTATAAGAAAATCTGTAGGGACAAAAAAACTTGGAGCTTCTGCTTCTCTAAAGGTAAGAAATCCATTGAAAAGAAAATTGTGGAAACCACAACGAAAAGAAGGTTATTTTATCTTTCCTGTCGTTGCTGAGAAGCTGCCACAACTACAAGCAGACTACATAAAACAATTAGATAAATTAGTAGGAAGACTTTATGGCAAGGCTGAAGCCTCCATCCTTCCTTCTAAATTGAAATAGAGGACATATGTCAGAAAATAACGAATATCCAGTCATTGTGATTGGAGAAAAACAATATCTGTTGGACTATTCAGATATTACTGGGCTTGAGTGGAAAGAAGTAAAGAAAATCACTGGGCTTGGTGCAATGGAGGCAATAGGTCAGGCATCAATGCTTGATATGGAAGTTCTAGGAGCTTTAGTTTTTGTCATCGCTAAACGAGAAGATAAGAAAATAAAGTTTGATGATATCTTAGGTCAGCTAAATATAAATTCAGTTAAGACTCAAGATGAAATAGATGGAGACATCCCAAAAGCCTAAGGGCAGAATGGCGAAAAAGTCTTCCTGCCCTAACTCATTTTTATGGCATCAAACCATATGAGTTAGAGTTATACAGTTTCGGAGAACTTCAAGAATACTCAGAACAACTATCAAATTTCATAAGGATGAGAAACAATGGCTAAAAGAGGTAGAACACCTATACAGCTTTCTATAGCTCTAAATACTGAAGCTCTAACTAGAGGAGTCAAGTCAGCACAGTCTCAACTAAATAAACTTAGTGGAGTTGGAGATATTGCTTCTAAAGGTATGAAGGGTCTTGGCACAGGAATGAAAGTTGCCTCAAAAGGTGCTTTAGTTCTAACTGCTGGAGCAGCTGCTGCTGGTGTTAAACTTCTTGAACTTGGTTCTGATGCTGAAGAAAGTGCAAACGCTTTCCAAGTAACATTTAAAGAAGCAGAGAAATCCTTAGGTTCATTTGTTGATGACTTTGCTAACAAAGCAGGTTTTACAACTTCTGAACTACAACAACTTTTATCGTTCACTGGTGGTGTCACAAACGCTATGGGAGCAACTGCTGAAGAATCAGCAGAGCTGTCAAAGACTGTCGCACAGTTAGCTGGAGACATTGGTTCTTTGAAAAACATTCCAGCTGAACAAGCTGTTAGAGCTATGACTTCTGCATTAACAGGAGAAAGAGAATCTCTAAAAAGTTTAGGTATTGTCATCAAAGAAACTGATGTTCAACAAAAAGCATTAGAGATGACAAACAAGTCATCTGTCAAGGAGTTGACTAACTTAGAAAAAGCACACGCAACAGTTGCTTTGATAACTGAAGCTTCATCTGATGCAATTGGCGATTTAGACGCAACACAAGATTCTTTTGCTAACACTACTAGAAGACTAAAAGCAGAACTACGACAAACAGGATTGGAAATGGGGCAAGAACTCCTTCCTGCTGTTTCAGGTGTATTGCCTTTATTATCAAAGCTAGCACAAGACATTTTGCCTTTAGTGACAGATGCTTTTGCAAAAGGTGTCGTTGCTGTTCAAGAGTTCTTGGATAAGTTTGGCGATGATATTCTCTCTGGTCTAAAGAAATCATTTCAGATATTTCAAGACTTAGGAACAATCTTTTTTGATATGGTTGGAAAGTTTATCAAGTTCATACAAAGCTCTGAAATATTATCAGGTATCTTTGAAAAACTAGGTGGCGAGACAGCTGGTCTAATGGACAAGATTCACGATTATGCAGAATCTATTCGTGATGCAAATGATGCTGAGAAAGCACAAGCAAAACAAATGGATAATCTAAATGATTCATATTCATTAATGCAAAATGTGTATTCAGGCAATATGGATGCAGTTAATGAACTCACTGGTGCTACTGAAGATTTGACTGACGAACAAGAAGATAATACAGACGCTGTTGAAGAACAAGCTGAGACATATGAGATGTCTGCATTAGAGTTCAACAAATATACAGACGCTATGGGTTCAGCTCTTAGTGCTATCAAAACTTTGACTGGTCTTCAGGAAAAAGGAAAGCGTGAAGAAGAGCGTTTAGAGGAAGCTACTGGCGAACTTGAAAATGCAAATATCCAAGTTGCTCACTCACAAGCAAGATTGGCAGCTGCACAAGAAAAAGCTACATCACTTCAAAAAGATGGGACTGAGGTCACAGCTGAAGAAGAATTAGCAATTATAAATCTACGAGATTCTATTGATGAGTTAACAGAGGCTCAAGATGGTTCTCGCAAAATGGAACTTGAATTAGCTTTAGCTAAACAAGAACTCAATGAGCTTATTGATGAATCTACTAAGCAATCTGATACATACTTTGATGCTGTCAAAGCTGTTCAAGATGCAGAGGAAGACCTCAAAGATGCTATTGAAGAACAAAAGAAAGCTCGTGATGAGCAGATTCAAGCAAAGATAGATTTAGCTGAAGCCTCTAAGGTATCTGCTGAAAATATTCTTCAAGAAGCCTCTGCTATACAAAAACTTGAACAAGCCTTTGGAGAGTTTAGTGGTGGAACATTCCAAGAGACTTTAGAGAAACTGTCTGAAATAACTGGAAGAAAGATTTCTGAAATACAAAATGCTTTTGCTAATGCTGGACTAACAAGTTCTAGCTTTACTCCTCCATCTAACAATTCAGGTGGTGGGTCTCCAGCTGTTGAGCCACCTCCAACATTAGGAGATGTTGCAGGAAGTAACACAGGTGGTTCAAGTTCAGGAGGAGCTTCAGGTGGTAGTCAACCAGTAAAGATATTCACAACATTGAATATCAGTGGAGAAAGATTTGAGACTGTAACACAGGATGCGATTATCAATCTGCAAAAGCAAGGTAAGAGAATTCTAATATGAGCGTTGCTTTCAACTCAGATATCACACTCACAGTTGAAATTGCATTTGATTCTAATCCACTTGATGCAAGTCAGACTTATACAGATGTTAGTGCTTATGCAAGAAGCATAGAAACAAATCGTGGAAGACAGCACGCCTTAGATGAATTTCAAACAGGTAACTGTTCTATTGTTTTATCTAATATAGACGACAGGTTCAATCCATTGAATACAAGTAGTCCATACTACGACACTGCAGCTGGAGAAACAAAAGTTAAGCCCTTCAAAAAGGTTAGAGTATCAGCTGCATATGATGGAACAACTTATCGTCTTTATACAGGCTTTATTACTGGATATCCTGAAAGCTTTGGTGGTCAAGGTGCAGACGCAACAGTAAGAGTGCAAGCTGTTGATTTATTCAAGCTGCTAAACCTCAACACGATTGGTTCAAGAGGTTGGTTATTAGGTAACACTTCTCGTTCTTTAGTCGGTTCTGCAAGACTTGGCTATGCAGATGAACAAGAACTCTCTTCTGCAAGAGTTTCAAGGTTACTAAGTGCATTTGGACTAGATGCCACAGAGACAACAATCTCTACTGGAGACTTAGAGGTTCAGGGTGGTGTACCAGCTACAACAAACTTACTCACAGCACTAAGAGAGGTTGAGTCTGCTGAACAAGGTCAATTCTTTATAGGTGCTGATGGTAATGCCATCTTTAGAGATAGAAATTATAAAAGAACACAACAGTTTGCATCAAATGCAACATTTGGAAATGGTGTAGGAGAACTCCCCTTTTCTGATGTCATAACAAACTTTGATGAAACAAGAATTGTAAACATCGTCTCTGTAACAAGAGATGGTGGAACAGAACAACTGGTGCAGAACAATAATTCAATTGATGAATTCGGTTCAAGGCAAAATAGTCTTACTGACACGCTCAATGTCTCAGACTCTGACGCGTTACAGATAGCACAACAACGACTTGCACAGTTTGAGAATACTTCTCCAAGAGTTGAGGGTCTTGTTGTTAATCCTGTAGGAAATACAGATTTATGGGTTCAAGCTTTAGGTAGAGAGGTCGGAGACAAGATAACTGTCAAGATACCTACCCCAGCTGCAACAACAATGGAGTTCGGTGTTCATATTGAGTCAATACGACACACGATTGATGCAAATAACAAAACTTGGAGTTGGAACTTATCAACAAGTGCTGGTGCTGAAACTGGAGCTTGGATTATAGGTTCATCAAGATTAGGCGAAGACACCAACTTAGCTTGGTAAATATTAGGAGAAATTAATGGCATACAAACCAAACTACGCAACAGGAGACTTGATTGATGTCAATATTTGGCAGGAATTAGTTAACAGGGCAATATATATATTTGCTAACCCTGCTGCTAGAGACAATGCGACCACAGGCATAACCTCGCCGACAAATGGTCAATTCTGTTACTTATTAGACACAACTGGTTCAGGTGGTGGTGCAGGCTTGCAATACTACAATGGCTCAGCTTGGACAAACACATCACTGACAGCTGATATAACTGGCGTAACTGCTGGCAATGGTCTGTCTGGTGGAGGCACAAGTGGAGATGTAACTATCGCACTTGATGCAAACGAACTTTCAACAGCTACAGCAGTTTCAACAGACTATGTAGTTATTGAAGATGTAACTGATGGCTCAACAAAGAAAGCTTTAGTCTCAGACATCATAAATGATGGAGACATAACTGGGGTTACAGCTGGTGCTGGTATCTCAGGTGGAGGCACTAGTGGCACAGTCACAGTGAATGTAGATGTTACAGGTCAATCTAGCGTTACAGCCAATGCTTCGGATGAAGTTATGATTGCAGATGCTTCAGACAGCAACAACATCAAAAAAGTATCAGTACAAAGTTTATTAGATGCAGGTGGCTTCGCAGACATTGGTCTTGTGATTGCACTTGGATAATTTAGGAGAAGAATAATGGCGAATACATTCAAAAATGGTTATCTCGACTTAACTGCTTCATATCAGGACGCTATCACAGCTGCTTCTGTTACTGGAACAGGTATTGTCTTAACTGTCAGAGCTACCAACATACACGCTTCCAATGATGGAACTGTAACTGTTGAAATAGTTGATGGCACATCAGGACAATCAGAAATAACACACGAGTTAACAGTGCCCAATGGCACATCGGTTGAAATCGCAGGAACATCAAAGCTAGTTTTAGAAACTGGGGATAAAGTACAAGCTAAAGCTGACGCTACATCCACCATAGAACTCTTTGTTTCTTGGCTACACATAACTTAGGAGGACAATATGCCTTATGGCTATTTAGGGACAGCTGCTGACCAAACAGTAAGAAATACAGGAATACTATCTATTAATGACACAGCTGAACTTACTGCTGAAGGAAAACTTGGTGGCTCATTAGAACTTATTGAAGAACAAACATTCAGTACTACTCAGTTTGTAGATTTTACTTCAATACAAGAGAGTAAATTTGATGTTCATTTTTTGCAGTTTTTTTTAACAGAGTGTACAGGTGCTTTGATTACTCAAATATCAAATGATGGTGGAAGTTCTTTTATTGCGACAAACTATCACAGAGCTTCATATTATGGAAGTGTTGGCAATACTAATGCTGGAGATAGCTCAACATCATCAGCTAATATTGCTGATTTTGGAAGTGGTGGAACTAATTTAGGAAAAAATGGTTATGTATATTTTTATAATTTAGGAGATAGCCAATATAGTTTTGCAACATATCAATCATTCAATGAACACCCCTCATTAGCAAATTATTATAATTTTGGTAGTGGTGCTTATCCAACTGCTGAAACACATAATGCAATAAGATTATCTGCTTTAACAGGTACTTCCACTGGAACAGCAAAATTGTTTGGATTGAAAAAGGTTTAGTATGAGCAATCTTAGATATATAAGCACAACTGAAATAACTTCAGCAGTCAATACTTTAAACATATCAGATGTTTTCACAGATGATTTTGATATTTATGTTATTGAAGGAACTGGTATAACTATGACAAATGGTGGTGGGGATTATTTATATGGCAGAGTACTTAACACTAGTGGTAGTGAATTAACTTCTGACTATTGGTATGCAAGTGGCTATATGAATAGTTCAAGTAACACAATGACAGAGGAAAGATTAACAAGTAGAACCGAGTGGGAAAGTTTATCTTTTATAGGTGCAGGAACTAATGACTTAGGGAATATAACTATGTATATATATAACCCAACAAACTCGTCAGCTTATACATTTTACACATTGCAGGGAAGTTCATTTAGAACACCTAGCACGATAAATTATATGTGGAAAAGTATTGGTATGCAGAAAAGCTATACAAGTGTTACAGGCATTCAATTTAGTGCAAAAACAGGAAATATGGATAATGGCAAATTTGAGATTTATGGGCTAGGTGTTAGCTAATGGCAGGGAAACTAGTACAAGTAGCAACAAATACAGTAACAAGTTCAGTTTCATCAGTAACTTTGACTGGCATAAATAGTGATGATGTATATATGGTTTCTATAAATAATGTATTCACAGATAGTGGAACTGCTCTTATTGGTAGGTTTACTGAAAGTGGTACAGAAAATTCAAGTTCTAATTATGATATGGCTTCAAGAAGATTGCTAACAAATACCAGTTTTGGCAATATGCCTTTAACAAACAGAACAGATTTTTATAGTGAATATTTTCTAGGTTCAGTTTTGAATACTACTGCTCCTATGAATGCAATATTTTATATTTATTCAGCATACAATTCATCAAAAAATACTTATATCACTTGGGAACAATCAGGTGTGTATTCAGGTGGTGGAATACTTTTAGGAAATCAGGGTGGTGGAGTTATGACAGTCCAAAGTCAAGTAGATGGTTTTAAATGGGCAACTAATACAGGCAACATAGCAGGTGGTACTTTTACCCTTTACCGAGTTTTAGGAGAATAATGTCAGATACATCAAACAAGTATGGCTATGTCGGAGCAGAAAATATACCAGTTCAATCCTTTGGCAATAATGCAGGAATTTTTTCAGCAAATGATATCTATGACCTAACAAGGGAAGATAAGTGGACTAACTATGGACAATTAGAATTAATTGAAACTCAAATTCATAGTTCAGATGTTGCACAAGTAGATTTTACAAATATAAAAGCTGATATTTATGATGTACATTTTATGACACTAAATAATATTGTCAGTTCAAGTGACGCAGGGCTTGATTGCAGACTATCAGATGATAATGGCACTACTTTTGAAAGTGGTAGTTACGATTATGACATTCAATTTGTTCAGACAAGTGGCACTTCAAATGGCGAAACTAGAAGTACAGGTGGTAATGCTTTTACAAGATTAGGTGCATTAGGTGCAAATGCAAATGAGCAAGGCAATGGATATATGTACTTTTATAACTTAGGCGACAGCTCAAAATATAGTTTTGCCACACATCAAAGTTCAAGTTGGAATTTCAATGCTCATTTAGTAATGTATTTTGGGAGTTTAGTTTATCATCAAACAGTGTCAATGAATGCTCTAAGAGTTTTTCCAACAGCAGGAAGTTTGACTGATTTTGAAATTTCCCTTTATGGCATAAAGAGTTACGAATAATGGCTACTGAACTTCAATTCATAAAATCTGTCAGTTCAACTGGAACATCACTTGTAGATATAACAAATATTTTTACTGATAAATATGATGTGTATTGTATAAAATCAACCACTTTTGAAATAGTTGGCTCTGCTTCACAAAATTTATATAGAAGATTATTAGATAGCACAGGCACAGTAATTAGTGCTACTGAATATAAAAGTGCTACTTTAGAGGGCAGAGCTTGGGATAGTGGTTTTCTTGAAAGTAGAAGTAATGGTCAAAATTATATGGCAACTGGTGGTTATATTAATGATGACAGTACAGAGGGAGTTGGATTTGTACAATATATTTACAATCCTTATAACAGTTCTAGTTTTACTTTTTCTCAAACTCAAAGCAGTTCTTGGAATAACAACTCAAGTAGAGGTTTAGTTATGAGAAAAGGAATTAGTTCTCACAACAATGCTGAACGAGTAACAGGTATAAGATATTATGTTGCAAGTGGCACATTTTCATTTGAGGCAAGTGTATATGGAGTTCAATAAATTATGAGTGGTGCATTAATAAAAATAGATGAGGTAACTGTAACATCATCAGTATCAACAGTTGAGCTTGGTGGTGCTAAGTGGGACAGTTCTTATAATGTGTACTTAGTTCAGTTTTCTAATCTCAAACCAACATCAGATAATGTTTTGAACAGAGTAAGAATACTTGTTTCAAGTTCTGCTGATACAACTTCTAATTATGATTTTGGAAATAAAGGTCTTAGAAGTGATAATACTTTTGATAACAATACAAATACTAATGGTACATATTGGGAATTTGACAGAAGTGGAAATGCAACAGGAGAAAATACTAATGCGACTTTATACCTTTTCAATTTTAACAATCCTAATGAATACAATTTCATCACAAATGAATTTTCAGGCAGTAGCCCTTTTGATTTGATTTATGGCTCTACTGGTGCAGGAGTGCATTCAGCCAGTCAATCTGCAAATGGTGTACAGTTCTTTTTTTCAAGTGGCAACATAGATACAGGCTCTCGATTTACTCTGTATGGGTTGAAAAAATAGCACTACCCCACAATTAATTTTTAACGACTACAACAAATCTATTTAGATATAGGAGAAAATAATGACAATAGATGAAGCAACTGCATTGGCAGAAGCACAAATAGAAGATGCTAAACCAATGATGAAACAAGTTAATAACGAAGTCTCTGAATTTAGTTCAGAAGATTATGCTCAGGCAGTAATTGACTTGGCTAATAACATAATGTTTGAGGCAAACGAAAAATGGTCTCAAGATAGAGCTGAACATTATCCACAAATGGTGGAGTTTATGGAAGCCTATACAGAAAAAGAAATACTTGAAGACTCAACTAAATGGGATGAGTATGTTGTGAACTACAACCAAGTAAGAACAGACTATCCGAAACCTAGCTAATGAAACTACAGCTGCTTCGTATTAATTCAGGTGTAGATGCTACATCAGGGGTTTTGTATAGAGAATATCCTGAGGGCGACAGAAAGTTTCTCTGTTATACCTTAGAAGACGAACATCGTGATGTGAAAGTTATGGGAGAGACAAGAATCCCAGCTGGAACATATGACATTCAATTTAGAACTGTTGGTGGTTATCACTCAAGAGAATTGAAAAGATATGGTGCAGGTTTTCATAAAGGTATGCTTGAACTGCAAGATGTACCAAATTTTAAATATATTCTTATTCACGCTGGCAATACAGATGAAAATACTGCTGGATGTATTCTTGTTGGAGACTCACAGACAAATAACGACATCAAAACAGATGGCTTTATCGGCTCAAGTCGAAATGCGTATAAACGCATCTATCCACTCATCAGGGATGAACTACTTGCAGGAGCTGCTGTAACACTAGAAATTATAGACTACGAAGAAGGGATGACTTCTTCATCTACCTCAACTGATATGGACACAAAGAAAACAGTTGCTGGAGGCTTGTATTGCAATAAATGCAATAAGACATTCAAGACACAAATCATATAGGTTTGGGTCAGAATCTTCAGATATAGGTTTCAGTCCTCAATCTATGTCTATATGAAGGAGAACAACGAGCCTCATTGTTCTATCTGACCCAGTTTTAGGGAGAAGATGAATAGTAAAGAATTTATGAAGCTGCTACCCCAGCTTCTAATCACAGCTCTTATAGGAGCAACAAGTTGGATGTTTACAAGCGTCCAAGATATAAAAGAACATCAAGGCAAGTGCGATGCTGAAGTTATGAACCTCAAAGAAAACATTCAAGAGCAAAATGAAGAGCTTGATATGTTAGAGGCAAACTTCACAGACTTGCTGTTCAAACTACAAGGATAAGGAGAAACTATGTTTCAAGATATTGATTGGAAAGATTTAGGCGAAAGAGCAATAAGCACATTCCTAGAAGCATTCTTAGCTGTAGCAACAGCTGAGGCTTTTATGGGAGACCCTGACTTATTGAAATCAGGATTTGTTGCTGGACTTGCTTCAGTAATGAGTTTATTGAAGAATGTCCTAAAAAATCGAAATGCCAACAAATAAAAAAGACCTCAATGGTTATACGAACAAAGAGATGCTCGGATTAATCATTCAGAGGTTAGAAAAACTAGAAGAACGCATTGATGAGATTATTGACGAGAAAGTCAGTCGTTTTGAAATGTACTCTGTTATTTCTGCCCTACTTGCTGTAGGTGCTTTAGTTGGCTATCTCAATATGTAGCAACCAAAGGAGAAACTATGTTTCTTTGTCCAATATGCAATAGAGGTACTGGAGAACTTAGGTGGAACACCTATACAAATCTCAGTGAAATCCATTGCAGACAATGTGACACTGGCACAACTGTTTTGTCTGACGATTATTTAGAAATACATTAGATTGACCCTGCCTCTGTGCAGGGTTTTTTCTTTTGCTGAATATGAGAGCAACTCTCTCAAAGTAACCCACTATGGATGACCTGTGTACATCATCCTGTGATGTATATTCGTCTATGAAACTATCAATAGTTATTTAGATATGTGGTTTTACTTTACTTCTTATCGTGGCACAATAACTCCAAATAATATAAGCTAACTTTTGTTTTAGAGTTTTATCATTATTCCAATAAATAGCTTTTTTCAAAGTCCATTTTTTTATAAATCCTTTTCTCACTTTCTACCTCCTTCCATACATAAATGGTATTCAAATGAGTTTGTTCAGCAAGTTTTGCAAATTTGCCATTGCCAATCTGAGATTTGCAAATCAGAAAATA
>WLWG01001628.1_pt1 | contig 19574 bp, 17 predicted proteins | sample 6712871 | NCBI WGS metagenome assembly WLWG01 (sample SAMN12718693, study PRJNA515312) | sponge metagenome | isolation source: marine sponge | host: Mycale hentscheli | place: New Zealand: South Island, Marlborough, Capsize Point | collected 2003-05-01
CCTTATCAGCGCAGCCAAAGCAGTTATAAGACTCCGCGTCCCGTTCGGCTTGCTCGCACTCGTGGCAAAGCCCGGCATCGTTGCATGTGCGGACGCGCTCGCACTTTTCACAATGCGTTGAATACCCGCCGATAAAGACACTTGATCATGAGCAAACCCTTGATGCACCCGATAGGCAATCGCCCGGTCATTAAATAATGAGGCAAACACCGCTTTGATCGAGGTTAACACTGCTTCAATACCGCGCACATTCAAGAACGTTTCTTGCTGCCCAGCAAACGAAGCATCGGGCAAATCTTCCGCGGTTGCTGATGAGCGTACAGCAACAGAGAGTTCTTCACCTGTTTCATCAACCAACACTTGATAAGCGGCGCGCACCGCTTGTTCAAATTCAGGCACCCATGGCGTATCGATGATCCAGCGACGAATTTGGCTACCGGTACGGGTCAGCGCAGTCACATCGTCAACATCCAAATCATTCAGCGCGTTAAAAATTTTATCGCGCAAACCTTTTTGCGCTAAAAATGTTTGAAAGGCATCGGCAGTGGTAGCAAAGCCCCCTGGCACACGTACCCCAGCGCCACTTAATTGGCTAATCATTTCACCCAGCGATGCATTCTTGCCACCGACTTGTTGCAAATCCTGCATACCGAGTTGTTCCAATGGAATAATTTGCACTGTCGCCATACTTGCCTCATTGATCATTGACTGTTGATTGAATTGCTTAAGCGGATGCTCCCGCTGGTTTGCCACGCGGGTGGGAATCTAACATCATCATTGAATAACATCAACACCGGCAGGTGGCTCAAATTGAAATAATGTTTGATCCACAATTGTATTCACTTTGACTTTTGAAAATGTTAATTCGGTGCTTTGCCCCAATTGATCACCCAAACGCATAGCGGTCAATTCATTGCCCCGAAACGTCATGTCAATTTGTGCAAATGAAGCCTGTGGATCAATCGGAATCAACCGATAGTCAATGGTTGCACCACGTTGTCGAATAATGCTGATTTGATAATCGTTCAAGGCCGATTGATCATAACCACTTAAAAATAAAGCTGGTGTTTGTCCCAATTGTCCTTGCAACGGTTTGACTTGGACTTGTTCCAAATCTACATCATAAATCCATAATCGCTGCCCGTCAGCAATCAATAATTGATGATTGGGTTTATGTGTTTCCCAGCGAAAGCGACCGGGGCGTAACATCGCCATTTCCCCACGCGAACGTTCGATTAATTCACCCTCGCTTTGCACTTGCTGCGAAAAGTGAGCGGTCATCGATTGAATGATTTCCAATTGATTGGCCAACTGCTCGCGAGCATCGGCCAATATAACCAATGGTAAAAACATCAATCCTATCAACGCAGCCAATCGTTGCATTTTATGATCCTTAATTTTCAGTCATCACTGGCGCTAACACTTCACGCGCGCCATTACTTTCCATCGCACTGACAATCCCGGTGCGTTCCATTTCTTCCACCAATCGTGCCGCACGATTGTAGCCAATTTTAAGTCGCCGTTGCACAGCGGAAATACTGGCCTTACGCGATTGGATAACAAACTCAACCGCTTCATCGTACAAAGGATCACTGTCTTCGGTATGCGGGCTGTTTTCACCCGGAAGTATCACCGGCGCATCGTCTAGCATGCCTTCGGTGATCCCATTAATATAATCAGGTTGTCCACGTTGTTTCCAATCATCGGCCACATGGTGTACTTCATGATCATCCACAAACGCACCATGCACACGCACCGGCGCACTGGTGCCTGGCGGTAAATACAACATGTCACCATGCCCAAGCAATTGTTCAGCACCTTGCTGATCCAAAATGGTGCGCGAATCAATTTTTGAGGATACTTGAAAAGAAATGCGTGTAGGAATATTGGACTTAATCAAACCAGTTAACACATCAACCGACGGTCGCTGGGTAGCAAGTATTAAATGCAAACCTGCTGCCCGCGCTTTTTGCGCGATACGTGCAATCAATTGTTCAACTTTTTTACCCACCACCATCATCATGTCGGCTAATTCATCGATGACAATAACAATGTATGGCAACTTGGTTAATTCTGGTGCCGGTTCTGACGCATGCGCCGGCCACAATGGATCCAGTAACGGTTGCTGTTGCTTTTGTGCCTCAGCGACTTTTTTATTGTAACCAGTAATGTTACGCACCCCTAACGCAGCCAGTAATCGGTAGCGTCGTTCCATTTCTCCCACCGCCCAACGTAAAGCACTGGCAGCTTCTTTGGTATCGGTTACCACCGGGGTTAACAAATGGGGAATATCATCGTAAATGGATAATTCCAACATTTTGGGATCCACTAAAATCAACCGGACCTCTTCGGGGGTGGCTTTAAACAATAAACTAAGCAGCATGGCATTCAAACCAACCGATTTACCAGAGCCAGTGGTTCCAGCCACCAACAAATGTGGCATTTTAGCCAAATCGACAATCACTGGATGACCACTAATATCCACCCCCAATGCCAGACTCAAGGGTGAACGAGCTTGTTCATATTGAGCGGTGATCAAAACCTCACTCAAGCAAACGGTTTCACGCTGCGTATTGGGCAACTCTAAACCCACCGTCGGACGCCCAGGAATGACTTCGACAATCCGTACACTGAGCACCGACAATGAACGAGCCAAATCTTTCGCCAATGCGGTAATTTTGCTCACTTTGACACCGGGCGCCAATTCCAATTCAAAGCGTGTGATCACCGGACCTGGATGCACCGCGACCACTTGAATTTCCACCCCAAAATCACGTAGACGATGCTCCAGTTCACGCGACATGCTTTCCAATTCTGTATGACTGTAACCGCTTGGTTGCGTTTGAGTGGATGGAGAATCAAGCAGTGATAACGGCGGTAACCCATCGGTCACATGACTGTCAAACAGTGGAATTTGCCGTTCACGCTCATACCGCTTGCTTAATTTAGGTGGCGTGCTTTGTTGACTGATCACCGGTTTAGCCGGGCTGGGTTTGTGCTTAGTGGCTCGTGCAGTTTGTTGTTTGACACTGGCTTGTCGCCGACGTTCACGACGACGATCCCGCCAATCTTGGATCCGTTCAACAAGGGTGTAACGCCAATTCAAAATAGTACGCAAAATCGCCGGAGCGCTGATTGCTAAAAATTTGCCAAGACATTCTGTCACAATCAACCAAGACAATCCGGTAAACAGGGTCAACCCAACAATGAATAGACTCAATGAAAATAATGTGGCACCAACATTGCTAAAAGCCGCCGATAAGCCACTGACCATCAGGTAACCCAAAATCCCTCCGGCAGTAAATGGCAAAGTGACCCCATTGAGCCACAAATCCAAACTTGCCAGACTGCAACCACCGGTTAGTATCAATAAAAACCCGATTGCCTTAACTAAAATCACTCGACTGTCGGCCTCCACCTGGCCACGCAAACGCAAGACAACCCAAGCGCCATAGGTTAAACCCACCGGGAAAAACAGTGCCATGTAACCGAATAGATACAAAAAGAAATCAGCAAACCACGCTCCAACTCGCCCACCCGCATTGATAATTTCTTGGGTTAACGAACCCGAGCGTGACCAGCCTGGATCATTGGCGTGATAGGTAAGTAACGCCAGCAATAAAAAAACCGAGACCGATAGGACAATGATAAAGGCACCCTCAAACAACCGCTTGCTAACAAACTCTGGCAAGGGGCTGGGGGTCTTTTTTCTATAGTTAGCTTGATTTTTATTTCGCATGATCACCGCTATACTGCTGTCAACTCAAAGCGTTTTGAGGGAGCATTTTACCGGTTCATACCAAGCTTGTATACTTTTGTCGATTCGAGCCATGGTATGGTTTTGCAGGTGGCATTTCCGACGATTTTTACTACGCGCTTAAACGAAAAATTCACCTAATCTCATGCCGATGTGCGGAGCCTTGCACTATGGTGTTACGCATATTTTCGTGTATGCTTAGCGCCGGCGATTTAATTAGCACATCGTATGAGGTTTTTTATGGCAATACAGCACCATCGCTTGATTATTTTAGGCTCTGGTCCGGCCGGATGTACTGCGGCAATTTACGCGGCACGGGCGAATTTACAACCGGCCATGATTATGGGCATTGAACCCGGGGGCCAGTTGACCACCACCACCGATGTCGACAATTGGCCAGGAGATATACACGATTTACAGGGACCGGCATTAATGGAGCGTATGCGTGAACACGCACAGCGGTTTGATACTCTGTTAATTCATGATCACATTCACACCGCTCAATTGCAGCAACAACCATTCAAACTAATTGGCGATCAAGGGGAATATACCTGTGATGCCTTGATCATTGCTACTGGCGCATCGGCTCGCTATTTGGGATTGCCGTCAGAAGAAGCCTTTAAAGGTCGTGGGGTATCCGCGTGCGCTACTTGCGATGGCTTTTTTTATCGTCAACAAAAAGTAGCCGTGATTGGTGGCGGTAATACCGCGGTGGAAGAAGCTTTGTATTTATCCAACATCGCCGCTGAGGTAACTCTGGTACATCGCCGCGATGCATTGCGTGCGGAGAAAATGTTACAAGATCGCTTATTTGAACGCGTCGAACAGGGTAACATCCAGATAGCCTGGGATCATGCTTTGGAAGAAGTACTAGGGGATGAACAAGGCGTAACCGGTATTCGGATCAAACACGTGCACAATGGTGAAATCACTCAATTGGCTTTGCACGGCGTGTTCATTGCCATCGGTCATGATCCCAACACCGGCATTTTCAAAGATCAGTTGGAAATGGATCAAGGTTACATCATCACTTGCTCAGGATTGGCAGGTCATGCCACCGCCACCAGTTGTCCTGGGGTATTCGCCGCGGGTGACGTCAGCGATCAAGTGTATAAACAAGCGGTGACTTCCGCAGGTTTTGGTTGCATGGCAGCATTGGATGCTGAGAAATATTTGGATAAATAATCTATCCCGGCACTTTTAATTGCGCTAGAAGTGCCGGGATGACTTGATTAAGAAAATGATGGGGAAGTGGCAGTCTCGGGCGGTGGTGAATTAAATTTTGGCATGTCTGAAGCAAGTGCTGTTGAGTCCCAAAATGAATGTCTTGTACTTGTAAATTCGGATTGTTGAAGATCTGATTTTTTATCATCATCTGAGCTCGACGAAGATGAAAGTTTCTGTCTTTTGCAAGACGACGACTCACAAGACGACTCAGGGGATTGTGGTCTCTTTCTCGTACCGCCCTGTATAAAATATTGAGCCACCTGTTTATCATAGAAGTTACTAACTAATGTTCTCCTTCGAAAAGAGTGAAAACCCGTTTGAAGCCTTTGCTTAGCTTGTTCAACGGTAAGCGATGAATCGCTAGATTTGAATACTAAATAAAGTTTTTCTTTAGAAGAAGGAACGAATATGATATCAAATAAACTAGAGTTCGAATTCTGATTTATGGTATTTAATGCGCGTTCTATATTCGTAAGACTAAAACTCGTTGATGTCACTTGAAAATAGTTTACTCTATTATTCTCATCTGCTGCTAAATCAAATACGCACATATCATCATCATCTGCTATGACATATGGCAAACAGTTGTTACATCGATTGTATCTCTCAAGTTGCTTATATGAACGCACTATCGATGATTTTGCTGCCTCTTCATTTGTTATATTGGCATCTTTAAAAAAAATAACATACTCCTTGTTATTTTTTTTCTCTGCTTTGGAAATTTCATTTTTCTCTGCTTTGGAAATTTCAAACCAGAACCATTGTTCGTATTTCTTAATACAATTTATTAAGCTAGCGACCTCTTGTTCATTCGCCGAATTGATTTTAAATCCTTTCACCCTATCATCATAAACCAATCCAAAAAAATTCGTTTCACCCCTTGTGACTCGTTGCTTAAATAACGCTGGCCTTCTATTTCTATTCATAATGTTTTTTCTTATTAAAATACTTGGGGCGCATATCATACCCAATGCAACATTAATTAAAGATTAAGAAATCATTTAATCTGGAAAAAACTTTTTGAATTATTTTAGGTTTTAATCCAATAAGATACGCAACAGTAATTTTCTCTGAATGCTTTATCGAATCAAATTGTCTTCAGGAAAATTTTCTTCTTATATCGTAACTATTCACCACAATTCAGCGAAAAACCATCTTTAGCGCATTTTGAACCAAAATTGTGCTTCAAAATGCTCACATAGCCCTCTATGCTGCGCTTTTTCAGTACGATTTTGGTCCAATCTGCACTCAATTTTCCCAAGGTTTAAAATTTTGGTGAATAGATAGCTTATATCAAAGATATCCATCGCACTTGACGATGCGAATGACATAAATAGTCGGTAAATTTTCTCAGCTTCAAGGATGATGATTTTTGAGATCAAGTAATTGGATCACCGCTGATCTTTTTCTCGAAATACGATGCGTCCTTTGGTCAAATCATACGGAGTGAGTTCCACCCGTACTTTGTCACCGGTAAGAATACGAATGTAATTTTTGCGCATGCGGCCAGAAATATGAGCGGTAATGATGTGCCCACTGTCGTCCAATTTGACGCGAAACAGGGTGTTTGGCAACGTTTCAACGACAGTACCACTTACCTCAATATGCTCTTCTTTAGCCATGAATTACCTCATAAAAAAATGCAAGGGCGATGATGCCTGAAAATCGTAGAAATGGCAAATGCTCTACTGACCGGCAATGGTCATTTGCTCAATCAACATCGAACCGGTACGAATCATCTGCCGATTGTCCAAATCATTACTGATGGCAACAATGTTTTGCAACATGTCTGGCAAGCGTCCAGCGATGGTAATTTCATGGACCGGAAATTGAATTTCACCCTGCTCTACCCAAAAGCCAACTGCTCCTTGTGAAAAATCACCCGTAACCAAATTAACCCCATGCCCCATGGTTTCCGTCACCAGCAATCCCGTGTCCATTTTGTCTAGCAATTGGGCTTGCGTCAGCGGTTGCGGTTGTATCAATATATTGTGAATACCACCGGCGTTGCCCGTGGTTTGCATGCCCAATCGACGTGCCGAATAGCTACCCAGCACGTAACCTTGCAACACCCCTGCATCAACCAATGTACGTGCTGTCGTTTTCACTCCTTCATCATCAAATGCTGCACTGCCCCATCCTTTATCCAGCCATGGATCTTCGGTGAGTGTCAAATGAGTTGGAAAAATTTGTTTCCCTAAACAATCCACCAAAAAACTGGCACGACGATACAATAAACCACCGCTGATGGCGCGGATAAAATAATGCAATAATTGCGCGGCAATTTCTGGAGTTAAAATCACTGGCCAGCGTCCGGTCGGCAGTCGCCGAGCATCCAATCGATCCAAGGTTCGCTGCGCGGCAAGCATAGCCACTTGATTGGTCGACCATAAATCTTGCGGATCACGAGCTGTCGTGTAAGCATAATCACGCTGCATGCCCTGCGCATCTTTGGCCACCAACACACAATTGAGTGAGTGACGGGAAGTACGTTGATGACCGACAAACCCCAAACTGTTGGCACAAACTTGCAAATGCTGCCCAGTGGCTAACGTCGCCCCTTCAGAATTAATAATGCGTTGATCATGGGTCAACGCTTCGGATTCACATTGCTTAGCCAATTCAATCGCTTGTTCAGCCGTAAGCGACCACGGATAGTACAGTGGCAACTCGGTAGCCGGTTTTGCCAACAAGGCTTCCTCAGCCAATCCAGTGTAAGGATCACCTTGGGTGGCTTTGGCTATATCGCACGCAGCCTCCACAATCTGGGTCAATGCTTCAGCGCTGGTGTCCGAGGAACTGGCATGCCCTTTTTGTTGATCAAAATATACGGTTAACCCCAAGCCTTTTTCTCGATGAAACTCAACCGTGTCTACTGCTCCCATCCGCACGCAACTGGACAATCCCGAGCTAAAATTAACCGAGACTTCCGCCGCACTCGCACCGGCTTGCCGGGCTTGTTGTAATACTTGCTGCGTCAGTTGAGTGTATTGCTCAACGTCTTGATCCGTAATGGTTGGGGTTGCAGACATAATGAAAGTTCCTCAAAGGTCAATCTAAAAGTGACTATTGTAACGACAAAACCATAAGAGTGGTATTGCCTTAAGAACCTGATAAAATGCAACCACAATGAATCTCAACAAGTTGCTCAAATGAAATTTATCTATGGATTGATCTGTACTTTGACAATGACCTTTTCATTGCCAGCCTATGCTCAAACACAATGGCAAGTGCTGCAACCGGGCTTGGAATATGCCGCCATTGCACTGAAGACCGAGCAAGCTTCCGGCAAGTTGCACGCATTTCGTTTTCAATTAACCGATTATCAATTGCACTTGGCTTTTGCTCAAGATTTAAAGCGTAAAGCAACCACCGTACGCCAATTGGCCACCCACCAACGCGCCTTGGTGGCAATCAACGGTGGCTTTTTTTCACCGGATCACACCATGTTGGGTTTGCGCATTCAAGACGGACATCAACTCAGTCCCTTGCAAGCCACCAGTTGGTGGGGCGTATTTTACATAAAAAAAGGCAAACCGCGCATTGTCTCTCAACGCCAATATCATGCCAACGATCAAATCAATCTAGCGATTCAAAGCGGACCCCGCTTGTTAATTAATGGTCGCATTCCCAAATTAAAACCAGGCCTTGCCGAACGCAGTGTAATTTGCATTGATCACAAGCAACGTATTTTATTAGCCATTACCCAAAATGTTCCCATCACAACCGAAGATTTAGCAGAGCAATTACGTCAACCCACTCACAAAGGTGGCTTGGGCTGTTATCAAGCATTAAATTTAGACGGTGGACACTCCAGTCAATTGTTCGCACACGTTGATCAATTTCGTTTGAGTATTACTGGATTTTCCGCAGTCACCGATGCATTGATTGTATTACCCACAGCAAATGCAGTGAGTGAAACAAGCCCTGCACCACCGGTGGTTACTATCCCCGACAGACAACGACGAGCTCACCTACAAACTTACAATTACTTTTAGAATGCAACTTAGGCTGCACCACCCACGGTTAATTCATCCACTTTCAGGGTGGGTTGACCAACACCTACGGGCACGCTCTGTCCTTCTTTGCCGCAGGTACCAATGCCACCATCCAATTGCAAATTGTTGCCAACCATAGACACTTTGGTTAATACGGTGGGCCCATCGCCAATTAAGGTGGCATCTTTGATTGGACGAGTCACTTGACCATTCTCAATCAAATATCCCTCGCTGACAGAAAACACAAATTTGCCGGATGTGATATCCACTTGACCGCCGCTAAAATTAACCGCGTAAATGCCACGCTCCACCGATTGAATAATTTCTTCCGGCGCATATTGACCTGCCAACATATAGGTATTGGTCATACGTGGCATAGGCGTATGAGCATAAGATTCACGTCGGCAGTTACCAGTTGACTGCATCCCCATCAATTGTGCATTCAATTTATCTTGCATGTAACCTACCAAAATACCATCTTCAATCAATGTGGTGCACTGAGTCGGTGTGCCTTCATCATCCATGGTGAGGGAACCACGTCGACCGGTTAAGGTGCCATTATCAACCACGCTCACACCTGGCGCGGCCACTCGCTCCCCCAATCGATTGCTAAATGCCGAAACACCTTTGCGATTAAAATCACCTTCCAATCCATGCCCCACCGCTTCATGCAATAAAACACCAGGCCAACCCGGACCTAACACAACCGGCATGCTACCAGCGGGTGCAGGGATTGCTTGTAATTTTAAAACAGCCTCACGCACCGCCTCACCCGCGTAGTGCAAAGGATAGTGATAATCGTTTTCGGTAAACAAAGAAAAATCACTGCGGGCCCCCCCTCCGCAAAATCCTTGCTGACGTTGATCACCCTCTTCCACAATCACCGACACCGACAATCGCACCAAAGGACGCACATCGGCAGCGATCACCCCATCGCTTTGTACCGTCAGTACCACATCGTAACGACCGACCAACGTCGCATTCACTTGATGCACCCGATGATCCAACTGGCGCGCGTGTCGATCGATTTGATGCAAAATGGCAATTTTATCTGCTTTGCTCAAACTCGCCAGTGGATTCACCGCAGGATACATCGCTGGGATTATTTGTGGACGCCACACTGGCACAGCAGATGTTGTTTGTCCTTGTCCAGCAATACTTCTGGCAGCCTGCGCTGCTTGAGTCAATGCCGGATACAGTAAGTCATCGGCATAAGCAAACCCAACGGTTTCTTGCGCAATCGCACGAATGCCAACACCCTTGTTGATGTTAAAACCGGCTTCTTTAACTTTACCATCTTCTAACGACCACGATTCATGATAAGTATTTTGTAAATACAAATCGGCTTGCGTAATGGTTTGACCTAACAATTGTCCAAGCACTTGATGCAAATCATGTTGGGTTAGATCGGCTGGCTCTAACAAAATTTGTTGAGCCAAAGTCAAAGAAGAAGCGTCTGTCATAATGGTTACTCGCGTTCGTGTTGTAAACAAGGAAATTGGTCGCGCAACGTTTGCAATCGGGCCAAATCAATATCCCCCATCGCAATGCCTGGTTGGACGTCACAGTTTGCTATGATGTCTCCCCACGGCTCAACCACAAAACTGTGTCCATACGTTTGCCGTTGCCCAGCATGTTCACCCGTTTGATTGGCGGCCAATACATAACATAAATTTTCAATGGCACGTGCGCGTACCAACACCTGCCAATGCGCAGCCCCAGTGGTTTGGGTAAACGCTGCTGGACATGCTATCACGTCACACCCTTGTAACGCGAGCTTACGAAACAATGTCGGGAAACGCAGGTCATAACACACACTCAAACCAATGCGTCCCAACGGCGTGTCTACCCATACGGACTGATCACCGGCGACAAACACCGCCGATTCGCAATACGATTCGCCACCGGCCACTTGCACATCAAACAAATGCATTTTGTCATATCGAGCCACGCAAACACCGTGTGGATCAAACATCAAACAACTGGCGGTCACTTTATGCTCAGTTGCTAGCAAAGGCAGTGTTCCACCGACCAACCAAACATTATATTGTTGAGCTTGCTGCTGTAGAAATGTTTGAATGGGACCGTCTGAATAGACTTCAGCAATCTCAATCAGTTGTGTATTAACGGCTGGCATGCAAGCAAAATTTTCCGGTAGCACAATGAGTTTCACCCCCGTGCTTGCCGCCTGTGCAATAAATTGTTGAGCACGCTTTAAATTGCTTGTCACCTCATCGCTGCTAGTCATTTGAATCACGGCGGCGCGATACATACGGCTTCTCCTACGGTGTTTTAATTTGTGGCTCATCCCATGAACCAGTGATTTGATAGATCGTACCACCGGTTTCCCGACGTCCCAAACTAACCAATTGATCAGCGACAAACGCCGCCGCCCCTACCAATGGATTGATGGCAAAGGTTGCAAGAATGGGCAAACTGCCAGTCAGATAGGGAACCACTCGTAATGTTAAGTCGTAAGTTTCATCCGCTAAATTTACTTCTCCTTGTGCAGCAATATAAACCACACTGCCTTTTAAGGAAGTATCTTGAGTGGATAACACACCATCCGCTAAATGGGTATGTCCCTGTAAAACATTAAACCCCAATCCTTTCTGAGTTAAGTCGTCAAAATCCAACGCCAAACGCCGCCAAAATGATTGCAAACTTAAGATATTAAGCATTTTCCCCAAACCAATTTTTTCTTCCACAGCTTGCTCTAAACCGGTCAAGCGACCTCGCTCAAATTTAAATTTAAAATCACCTTCGGTGTTTGCCAAAACAAATTGGGTCGGTTTATTCGGCCAGGTAAAATCAAATTCAATTTTTGCCAATTTACTTTCCAACATGGCTTTCGGGCGGATAATCTGTAGAAACTGGGTGAATTGCGTACTGGTTAACTTGCCTTTTAATTGGGTGATGGATTGTTGGTTTTGTTCACGCCAAGATCCTGTTAACACCACTGCAGCCAAATTATTGCGAATGGCTAGTTGCTCCACCGTTACTTGATTAGCGTCTCGATCAACATCCATAAGCAACCGCAGGTAACCTAACGATTGATTGTTATAATACAAATCCTCGACGGTTAAATCCAAAGGTGGTAAATCAATCGGCGAAAAATTCCAATCGCCTGTCGCAGCATCAGCCAACGGTGGTAAAGACAAATACCGTAAATTAGCACGCAATCCATTAAGGTAATGCTCCGTCAAATAGATATCACCTTCCACTTGCTCACTGGCCAAATCAATTCGCCATACAGGCGCTGCGTGATGAACTTGAATATTCAAATCATTCCAAGTTTGTTGCGCCAGCTCCAATTGACCAATAGTCACATCAATCAGAGCCAGCGTGCTCAGATCCAAAGCGTTTGCTGAACTGTCATTGGAAGCGGTACCCTCGGGCATATACTTGGTCATAGCAGCTTGCCAAGCACTGATCGAAAGTGCAGGCAAATAGCCGGTGATTTGCCATCCATTTTCCGTTGGCAACGGCACTTGCATGGAACCAAGTTTAATTTCACCGTGCGGCAATCGCATACCATTGTCAGTAAATTCAATCCAAGTACGACCGCTTAACAAGTCAATGATCCGAAATTGCAAATCGATCGGTTGATCCAATGAAAAATTTGTGGTGACTTCAATCGGTTTAACCTCTGTTTGCTCCTTGTGCAGGGGTGCAGGCAAATGCGAAGCAATCCCGACTAAATCGCTAGACCAATGAAATTGATGTTGCGCCGCTTCATCGGAATAAAATTTAAATTGTGCCTGATAATGTGTTTGCCCATTGATCATTTGTGACCAAGGTGCAACTGCCATCAATGATGCGAGATCCAATGCCCCTTGCACATCTGCTAATACCAAATAACCATTGTCCGCAGGCTCGGTGGTCAGCGCCAATTGCAATGGTTGCTCCCATAATTTTGCCTGCAAATGACTTGCCACAATGCCTTGCGCATCAAAATTGACTTGACCGGATACATCGGTCAAATCCACCGACCACTGTGGAAACTCAATTTGATTGTGAGCAAACTGCAATGCTCCTTCTACAGCCAAATCAATCTCTTGATTTCCTAAAAATTCAATTCGTGCCATTAAATCCAAGTCTAAAGCCCCATAGACTTCCAAATGTTTAAGCATGGCTAAATCCCCCGCCAAGGGACTGGCTTGCACAAAATTCATCGCCGCTCCTGGCTCCAAGGGTAATTGCCCTTTAACGGTTAAGATATCGCGTCCTCCCAAATCATCCAAAACCGCTTGGATACCATCAACAGAGTTTTGTGCAACAAATCCACTGTCCACTCGCCCAATCATTTGATTGTTATGAAAAATCAACTGGCCATTGAGCTCCTCGGCTTTGGGCCAACCTTCAAAATAAGTCAAATCCACATCACTGACTTGGACATCTACCAGCAATTCTCCCTCGCCATTGGCAAATGGATAATCCAGCAATCGCCCCTGCAACCACACATCACCCGATGCGGCACCACTGTCAGCAAAATCAGTTAAATATTCATAAAGGGTCGGCGGTAGCAATGGTTTGGGTAACACACGTCCTAATTGATCAGCAGCAAAATAAACCACTTGTGCGTGCACATCTAAAGTAGGATCTGCGTATGGTTCTTGCTGATGAATGCGCCAATGCTCACCTTGTAACGTCAACCAATCGGTGGTAACCAAAGGATGTTGGATGGACAAATGCCACCCCGTTGCTTCTCGTTGCCAATGCGCATCGGCCTGCAATTGAATGAATTCAAGTGGCGCTTCCAACCAAGTAGGCGCATTCACAACGACCTGTTCACTGTCCAATTGCAGCAAGATTTTTTCAGGTGACGCTTGTAACTGTCCTCGTAAATGATCAACACCGGGAATATTATCGACGGCTTGCCAACCCAAATCATTAAATTGAGCAGCCACTTGCCAATGCGTTATAGGTTGCTGTGGACGAGTAACCCATTGTGCTGTCAACTGAGTAAATTCACCCGTGGGTTGCCAACGATGCCAAAGGGCTAAATGTTCTTCTGTGACCAACCAAGGAGCAAACCACGCCGAATTTATTTCTGGAACTTGCAATTGATAATGATCGGCATTTTTTTCATAGCGAAAGCTCAATGGCACTGCTTGATGCCAATCAATTTCATGCCCGGTCAATGACCAACCCTGCACCAACCGTTCGTAAAATAACGAACCTGACCATCGGTTCATCAAAGGCATGCGCTGGTCATCCTGCTCAAACGCCAAATCATCGATTTTAAATTCCAACTGTGCCGCATCAATTTGATTGTCAGTCAATTGTGCCCACAATTTTATACCCGCTTGTCCTTGCAACGTTTGATAAATAGGCTGCCACTGCTGCGGCAATCCTTGCGCCTCGGGTAACCATTGCTCAATCACCAATTGATCGGCTTGTAAATAAACATCACCACTCCAATTAAATGACATAGGGGACTGATTGCGCACAGTGGCATCAAAATAAATTTGCGTTGGGATGGCTTGATCGATTGTGAATTGTCCTTGAACCCGATAACGATGATTTAAATATTGTTGAAAGGTGAAATTTAATTCTTCAATTGTGGTTTGCAGCCCCGTGTCATCTTCAAATGTAATGGTTAAATCACGGACCACGATGGCCGACTGTTGCATTAACCAGATGATGATCCCTTGTGATTCTAATTGAGCGTCAGGATCGGACTCAGCCGAATGAGTATAAAGAGAGTCTCCGGTCAACTGCAACTGATTTGCCTGGGTTTGTTTGGCATATAACTGTGCCCCACTGATCACGATATAACCGGGGATAATTTGTCGACGCAGCATACTGCTAATAACGCTGATTTGCACTTCTAATTGTTGTAAATGCAGGATCGGCTGATCATCTGCATCATCCAACATGGCCACCCCTTCCATCTGGATCACCGGTGAAAACCCGCGCCAAACAATAACAATAGAATCAATGGCAACCGGCCGCTCTAAAATGTCGCTGGCAATTCGTTCAATTTCGCCACGATACTGGCTCACCAAGCCACCAGCCAAGTGCAAACTGGTCTGAACAATAGCAAATAAAATCACCATTGCCGCCACCATCAGCCAGACTCGCTTGAGCGCTCGCTTGTTTAACAATCGGGTATACCTTTAGAATACTGACGCATAAGGCGCATAGTTTACCACATTTGTGGCTGATTTTAGCGATTAACCACTGTTATTCTGTAAATAACAAGCGCTTTCACACCGGTTAAAAAACAAGGGTAACTGCAGTGGATGACGTCTTGGAAAACAAGTATGCTCTTATGCTTCATTGAATATAACTTTTTAGAGAGGACTCTGTATGTTAACCATTGAACAACCCATCCCCAACATATCCTTTCAAGCAACCAATCAATTACAAGGCACTTTGGCAGATTTTCGCGGTCAAGCGCTGGTTTTGTATTTTTACCCCAAAGACAATACCCCTGGCTGCACTCGCGAAACAAAAGAGTTTCGTGATCATTATGCCCAATTTGTCGATTGCCAAACTCAAATTCTAGGCGTTTCGCGCGACAGCTTGGCATCGCATGAAAAATTCAAAACCAAATTAAACTTACCGTTTGAATTGATCAGCGACGCTGAAGAAACACTGTGCCAAGCATTTGATGTAATTCGATTAAAAAATATGTTTGGCAAAAAAATCCATGGGATTGAACGCAGCACCTTCCTCATTGATGCCCAAGGCCAACTCAAACAACAGTGGCGTAAAGTCAAAGTAGCCAATCATGTAGCGCAGGTACTGGCAGCGGCCAAATCATCGATAGGATAAAATGCTGGGGGCTCAAAGGATAATGTATTCATTCTGAGGGCCCTAGCCCGCTTGTTCGATCCTTGGCAAAAATTCTGTCTGCCAAATAGCCGACGTTAGCACACCAACATGACGATAACGAACGATGCCTTGTCCATCAATGAGAAATGTTTCCGGTGCACCATAGACACCTAAATCAATCGCCACTTTGCCAAGATGATCAGCACCAATGGCTGTATAAGGATTGCCTAACTGCTGTAACCAATCGACAGCGTCCAATGGGGCATCTTTGTAATTAAGACCATAGATAGGAATTTGTTCTTGTCTGGCCAATTGCAACAGCAGTGAATGCTCGGCACGACAGGCGTAACACCAACTGGCCCACACATTCAATAAACTATATTGCCCGGATAAATCGTGATTGGTCAAAACTTGTTGAGTTTCCAATAAATCCGGCAATTGGAATTCCGGTAACGGTTGTTCCAACAAGGTGGATGGCAACCGTTGCGGTTCCAATTGCAACCCGCGCCATAAGAATATGCCAATGCCGATAAACACCATCAAAGGAATGAATAAAATGAATTGGGGCATTCGCATGGGTTTACTCCTATGCAGATGTTATTTGGGTTAAAAAGTCTTCGTGTGCTGTCAATTCCTGCGTATTGGCGCGAAGTATCTTCAATGGTGCACGCGAGGTATCCAGGGTAACCGTAGGCTTTGCCTGCGAAGCATGTGCCATTTCGTGTGCGGCTTGCGGCTCGCTAAACAAAGTCGTCTGTCCACCGGTCATGCGCAAATACACATCGGCTAAAATTTCTGCATCTAACAAAGCACCATGCAATTGACGAGCGGAATTATCAACTTGATAGCGTTTGCATAATGCGTCTAAATTATTTTTCTGCCCAGGGTGACGCTGGCGCGCCATCACCAGTGTATCGGTGATGGAACAACTTTGTTCAATCGGGGTAACATGAATGTCTAGCAAGTTCAATTCATGATTCAAAAAACCAAGATCAAACGGCGCGTTGTGAATAATTAATTCCGCACCCGCAAGATATGCCAACAAGGGTTGGTATATCTGATCAAAGGTCGGTTTATCTTGTAAAAATTCACGGGTAATGCCATGCACCGCTTGTGCGCCTGGATCAATGTCACGCTGAGGATTTAAATAATAATGAAAATGATTGCCGGTGAGCGCCCGATCCATCAATTCAATGCAGCCAATTTCAATCAGCCGATGTCCTTGGGCGGGATCTAAACCGGTAGTTTCCGTATCTAAGACGATTTGACGACGCATGGATCGATGTGCTCCTTACAATTGTTGAATGGCCGAACGCGCCAATTGATCGGCGCGTTCATTTTCTGGATGCCCACTGTGACCGCGGATCCATTGCCATTGTACTGGGTGTTGTTGAACCAATTCATCCAATTCGCGCCACAAGTCCACATTTTTGACCGGCATTCGATTAGCGGTACGCCAGCCGTTTTTTTTCCAGCGGGCAATCCATTCGGTGATCCCTTGTTTCACATATTTTGAATCGGTTGTAATGGTCACCGGCATCTGGCGTGATAAGGCGCGCAACCCTTGAATGGCGGCCATCAATTCCATACGATTGTTGGTGGTGTGTTCGTGCGCGCCAGATAATTCTTTTTCATGCCCGAGATAGCGTAAAATCACTCCCCAACCTCCAGGGCCTGGGTTGCCTTGACAAGCACCGTCCGTAAATATTTCAACTGTCATCGCAGATTGATTCATGATTGTTCAAAAGAGCTGCCGTTTATACCACATTTCGCCAAGCTTGTCGCCTAACGGACCCCTGATTATCCACTGTTACGGTCAATTGCTGCATGACATTGGTCAGCGTTGCACTTATTCGATAAGCCGATTGCATGGCTAAATGTTCAACGATGAATTGGATGTTTTGTTGGGAAAAAATTAGCTGGCATGGTGCAAGCATTTGCCATTGTTTAGTATCGCGCAACTGAGCATCCGACCAAGTTAACGGTAAATGAGCACAGGGTTGTTGGGCCCAATGATCGATTTGATCGGCAATGGTATTAAGCGCCAATACCAACATGGTTTGTCGTACCGTTGCTTGCCATTGATCGTTGACTTGTCGCCAACCTAGCTGGGCAAGTTGGCCAACGCCGATCACCAACATGAATACGGTAGTGGTGATCAACAAACAGGTCAATAACACATGACCACGTTGATAAATGATGCGATTTACTTGCCGCATGTTTCCCTCCTTTATCGAGACCCTGGATAAAGTGGATGACACTAATCCGAACACCAATCTTGCTATGAATTAACCTATATGGTGCGTCAATCACCTTGGCATATCGATGACACTAATTCGAACGCTAATCTTGCTATGAATTAACCTACTTGATGGGTCAATCACCCTGGCATGGGGTGATTAAACCATCCTAATTGCATTTGCCACGGTTGACTTGTTTCGGTTTGCCACAGGGTCAAGTCAATGCCAATCATGGCATTGCTGGCCCCCACAATAAGGGGACGAATGCGCAATTTTGCGATCGCCTCCATCACCGCTTGCGCATTCTGATCAAATACTTGCCAAGCCAAAGCCCCTCGCCGATTGATAAAAAAATACTGCTGTTGCAATCGCACGACGGTCGCCGGTGGTGAAAAGGACTCTGGCAACGCTCGGGTCAATTGAATGCGGTCGACGCCTACCTGGGCAATTTGCGCAACGACTGCACGCGTACAATCAGCAACCATCACCCGATCACCTGTGCGCAATGCTGCAGGCGTTGTCAGTATCATTGTGCTTGCCTGGGTCTTTGCCAATAAATGATGCAAAGGCCCCTGTCCATAAACTGTTTGCAACACATCGGTGCCTGGTGCAACTTTTCCTTGCAGCTCGATCGGCAGTGCCGGTTGCCACTGTTGCTCACCGTCGGCTTGGTAAATTTTTAATGCTTCATTGGCATACACCCGCCAGTGTGGATGTAATTGCAATACTGGCAAACGATGTCCCCAATGCGGACAACCAATAAATCCAGCATTATTAACTGCTTGCTGCAACAGTGTTGTCAAACGCAAGCCATCCTTTTGCCATTGCAACTGTTGCCATTGCTGAGTGCTATTTAGCACGGTGGTTTGGTACAGTTGTAGCATCAATAAAGTCAACCCTGTTCCCAAGACCAAAGCCACCGACATTTCCAGCACACTGACACCACGAGCCTGGCTGAATGAATGTTTCATCCAATGATCAAACAGTGTGGCATGGCAATCCCTGCCTGTTGACAGTGAGGCGAGGGTTGATCCTCATCCACCATCGGCCAACCTAATACCACGCGCCAAGTGTGTTCCTCCATGGATTGATGACTGCGACTGCCTGGCAAAATGTGTGCGTGTTGCCTCTGCCAGTGCTGAAATAATTCCGTTTGTCTTGACCGAGGCGTCACCAATTGTTGCTGGATGAAATTGCGCAATTGCAACACGGCCATGGTGTATGTTTGTTGTTGCCTCACCCAACGCCAATGTTGCCATATTTGTGTCTGCACACTCACACCAACCAAACTCACCACCAGCAAACCTACCAACACTTCCAACAATGAAAATCCTTTGTCATACACCTTATTACTCCTTCGATAAAAATTCATGCGTGCGATAGCATAATCGGCTACAATCGCCTTGCCAACGGCATTGATGTGCAATTTTTATAAATAAGTTAGGAGTCTCTAGATCCAATGAATGAATTAGCTGGCAAACATTGCATCCCATGTGAAGGCGGCGTACCCGCATTATCCCGCGATGACGTTCGTGAACAACTCATTCAACTGTCCGATTGGCAAGTCAA
>WLWG01001630.1_pt1 | contig 19564 bp, 23 predicted proteins | sample 6712871 | NCBI WGS metagenome assembly WLWG01 (sample SAMN12718693, study PRJNA515312) | sponge metagenome | isolation source: marine sponge | host: Mycale hentscheli | place: New Zealand: South Island, Marlborough, Capsize Point | collected 2003-05-01
TATCCAGAACAACGCGGACAGTATACACGAGAAACTTCACAGCCAATTAGAGGACATCATGTATGAGGTGGATTTCCTTACGGATATAAACGACTGGTTCTGCGGTTAACTATCAAGGCATTAGAGGGGCTTCGGCCCCTTTTTTGTTTTCGTTTGAGCCCGTAAACGAACAAGACATTGTATAAATTCGTCTTATTAAATGTTATTCTTTGTATAAAAAACTTTAATTGTTAATTAGAACACTGGGTGTAGTCTAATAGATATACTCAATCAAGAGTTATTAACCACAAATAATCAGGAGATTATTATGCCTAGTACGGCCAAATCAGTAGAAGCGGTAGTAGATTCAACCATCAAGATGTACACTCAAAAGGGTGCTCGCCTAGTATGGTTGACCAAAAAGCAGTTACCAGCCACAGTCAAGCCTGGTGACCGCTACGATTCAGTCATCGAAAAAGACACACTTACCATTAAGTTTTCTGACACCGGCAAAAACAAGGTGTATTCCAAGAAAACAAAAGACGGTTCCGACCCTGTCGTTGCTATCAAAGGCAAGCAGTTATCTGATGCTTTTGGCCTTGGCTCAGACGGTACCATCGAGCATATTCCTGTTAAGCTTAACGGGAAATCAATGGTTATCTCGCGATAATCATATCTTCCTCCTTATTCGGGGTCCATCAGGGCCCCATTTTTTTAAACGGATTCCAATATGAATTGTTTCGGTATGGATAAATGTGCCCGTATATCGGCACGTTTGATGTGTGATACCCACAACAATAAGATGATCGTTGAGTCTGCTCAAATGCTATCTACAGCGCATCATGAGCTAGGCTCTGACGTCACTGGTTTGTACAAGCCAACACACGTTAATCATCCTATGAATGTGTGGGTTCGGTCAGACAGGTCACATTACTTGTGGCTTCTTAACCATTTAGACGAGCTGCTTCTGGAAAGGCAATACAGGTTTCCCAACAAGGCACAGCACAAAACAGGTGGTATTCTTAGTGATTTGGTAATTATTCCTACAAATATACCTGTTGGCAATAGACAAGACATGCCTCAATGTATGCCAGACGAGTTTAAGCATGATGACTTTACCGTTGCTTATAAGAGGTACTACAGCAGTAAACTTCTAGACTGGATGACACGTGATGGTAAGCGTAAGATTATTCCTAAGTGGACATCCCGTGGTATTCCAACTTTCATTAAATACTTTTTAGACCAGGAGGGTATTATTTATGCTGACGATATTTAGGATTTCTAACCACTATATGTCTAGTATTGAGCATGGCAACGACCAGTTTATAGCAGTTGTTGCCTCATATCAAGACGCTGACAGGGAGAATAGGCACATGTTTCAGGTGTACAAAGCTCATATGGATATGCCTTTCGATGAGCACGAGGCAACCACAATAATAGAAAGATACTGCAGCACTAAGGAAAATGCAATACAGTATTTTGAAGAATGGTGTAAAAAACAAGGAGAATAGCATGAGAAGTGTACCTGTTTATGTTGTATGTGGAGGTATTAAAGATGGAGATAGATTTATGCATAAGGTGTTCTTTTCTAAGAAAAAGCACTACACAGCGTGGTCTAAACACTTTAATAAAATGAACGGCAACTGGCATTATGTCACTAGCCACAGACATTGGGATCAAGCATGATTAACTCAAATCAGACGGTAGATGTAACTCAAATAGTAGGAAACACAGACGTAGCGTTTGTAATTACTGGTTTCGACCAGGGAGGTGAGCGCAGGACACGTATGGAACTTAATGAAGCTGATGTTAAGTTTCTTATAGATAGCTTTACATTCGGCGCTTGGGATGTGATGTATTCAATGGTTTTTAAGGCTGGAGGGCCAGAAAATGAATCAAGTGAAGTTTAAAAAGGATAAATCTTACTTTATATCCGAGATGGGAGATGTAGAAGAGTGGAAAGGTGAGCATAACCTTAAATCTTGGCAGTCTGCTGTAGGAGGTTACATAGAGTTGTGCCCGCCGCATATAACGAATAAGTTATCTGAAGATCATTACCTTTTGGTAGATGAAGAAGGTTTGTTTAAAGATAAGGGCGAAAACGCTTTGATCAGAAACATGATAGTTGGAGATGGCTTGTTAATACCTGTGGATAAATTTGAATGAAATTAGAAAACGGTGACACTGTAACAATGAGTGTAAAACAAGACACTTATGGCTTAATGTGGCATGTGATGATAGAGAGAGAGAAAGATGGTATGGTAGCTTACACGACATGTGGTAAAAAACCAACCAAAGATTCTAAAGTTGTTCAAACACTTTTAAAGCATTTAAGCGTTTAAAAAAAGGTGTTTACTTTAGGTTTAATGACACTTTATAATTAATACTTTCAACAAGGATAATTATGGAAAATCAAAAAATGCAGTCTAAGCTTAAACTGTTTATGTCTCAGCAGCAAAGGAATAAACTAGGTGATCTACCTACTTACCATTCCTTTTGCTTTGATAAAACAGGCGTGTCTAGACCTGGCAAAACTGCTAGGGATAGATCTAAGAAAGCAAGTTAAACTGTTACGGATGTGGCACCGTGTCTGTAACATCAAATCTAACAACGGTGCATTAGGAGAAAACATGGCTAAAACTAGATTGTTAGCGACAAGAAGGTTAGTTGCAAAAGATGTGCCAGTAGATGACGAGCCTAAATGGAGAGCTCAGGCTAAGCAAATAGGTGTTACGTATAGGTTCAGGGGTAGAGGATCAAGACTTGGCGCTGCTGACGAAGCTTTAGAAGATGGTTATTGGAGAACATTTTTAGGTGAAAATCATCCTATAACTTCTGTTAAAGATAAGGATTTGTCTATGTTCCATAAAGAAAAAATTAAGCAGTATTTGTACAATTCTTTTAAGCAAGACCTTCCTTTACAGTATTCTAATAGAATGTCTATTTACACACGTTAATAACAAATATTGGGCACTATTGTTGTGCCCTTTTTTGTATCAGGATTTTGCATGAATGTTAAAAAGTTTTTAAAACGGTTAAGTGATCAGCCACACCCACCGTGTGTTGGATGCATAAATTACAACTATTGTGAGGACACTTCAAAATGTTGTAAAGCATTTGTTGAATATGTAGACTCTGGATACTGGAGGGATAAAAGGTTAGAACCTTCTATGTACACTACCATGCCTGATGACTGTTTATCTTACAACGAGATAAAAGGTGTTACAGGTTTAAGCTCAAGAGAGTTAGACGAAATGCTTGTTAGATGTCAGAAGCACAAGCTAGCTTTCGAGCCATTTTACTTTTACTTTATGAAAGAGTTAGAATATGAGTTACCAAAGATACAAGCAGAATCCAAAAGACTTAGAAAGGCTAAGGCTAACATTTGCTCGCGAATGCTGGCCAAAACGCAACGAGTTATGCCCGAGCGGTCGCGTTACTTGGTCAAGGAGATTCGAAGAAATGTTTGGTATTACACTTAGGGAGTTTGCTATAAAGATGGAAAAAGAGAAAAATGAACGAGAAGCTAAAGCAGCTGGAGAAGGCGGAAAAGGAACACAGGAGAAAACTGAGAAAGGAACTTAATGATGAAGAACACTTTTGGGAGAACTATGAAGAAGGATGGCCATATCCGGATGATAACGACGAAATCAAGCATGAATGAGGTTTATGCCGACGTTATCAGTGATTTAAGGGTTAACGGAAGATTAGTAAATGCTACTGTAGAGTTGCTAAACTATCAAGTTACACTTACAGACCCTACCCAGTTAGACATAACGCATCCTTCACGTAAGTGGAGCAGTGATTACGCATTTGCTGAATTAGCGTTTTATCTAGGAGGTAACAGATCTGTTGGCAATATGGATAAGTTAGCTAAAATATGGGGATTAATCAGCGATAAAAATGGTGAAGTAGAGAGTAACTACGGTAATCATATTTTTAGCACAGCGTTTGACAGTAATGATAACATGTGGTACTCTGCTAGAGATGAGTTAGATAGTAATCCTAACAGCAGACGAGCTGTGATACCTATTTTAGAGAAAGATCACATACGTAAAAACGATAAAGATTACCCTTGTACTGGATTTATACAGTTCTTGATCAGAGATAATGAACTGCACTTAAACTGGAATATGAGGTCTTGTGACGCTATATTCGGCCTGTGTAATGATATGTTCTGTGCTGCTATGCTGCAGCAGTTAATGCTTAACGAGCTAAATCTTTTAGGATCTGCAGGTTTTAATCTAACTTTAGGTCACTTAACATTTAACTTAGGATCGTTGCATATATACAGTAGACATTGGAACTTACTTTATGCTGATCTTTCTGAATGGAAAGGCTACAGAGGTAAAAGATATATCATAAAGGGTGAGATCACACCTTTTGCTGGCATGAGACAAGAGTATGGATTAAAGCCTTACGATTCCGTAGAAGATATAAAGGAAAAGGCTAAAAGATTTAAACGCAACTTAACTGTTGGAGGAGATTTTGATGGATAGATATATTGATTCAAGTCTTGCTAAACCTATATTAGATGAAGCAAAAGACATAGTTGTAGATAGGGTAACTGACCATGAAAATTATGGTGAGTTTTCTGAGAGCATGGGCAGAGCAAGGCTAATATTTATTGGTATGACAGGCAAAGAGTTAAGCGTGGAGGATATGTATAAGATGTTAGTAGCGTTAAAGCTAGCTAGAGAAAGTTTCCACCACAAAAGGGATAATCTTATAGATGCTTGCGGTTATATGCAGGGTTTAGAAGATTACCATAATGGTATAAAAAGGAGTCATTTAGATGATGCACCAAGTAAAGATTAATACTTCTAGCAAGCCTGTATTGCATTTTGTTTTAGCTGTTTTATCTTTTGCTGAAAAAACAATGAAAGATAACATGGAAATAGAAGGTAGTTTTGAAGACGTATACTCGATTACAGTAGAGGAGATAGACGATGGACAAATTGAAGTTTTCACGGGTGAGGAAGGTAATACCTCCGATACGAGCTCATAGTTTAGATGCGGGCATTGATTTTTTTGTTCCTTCTGATTTTAGCATTACAAAGGTTGCTCCAGGAAATTCTATAAAAATACCTAGCGGTATTAAAGCTAATATTCCTCAAGGGTATGCATTAATAGCTTTTAACAAGTCTGGAGTTTGTACGACACTAGACATTATAGCTGGAGCATGTGTAATAGACTCAGGATATCAAGGTGAAATACACATACACTTGATTAACGTGTCTAGCAGAGATGTATTTATAACGCCAGACATGAAGATTATGCAATTTATTCTTATGCCAGTATCTAGTGTAAAAACAGAAGAATGTGAAATAGAGGATTTATATGAACAAGAATCAGAAAGAAGTACAGGCGGATTTGGAAGTACCGGATGGGCTGCCTGATTGGTGTTACGAGAATTACTTAGCAACAGAACTAGATGAAGTACCAGCTTATTGCTTTTTTAAGATGATGCCTCAATTTTTTCTGTTTAATGAACATTATAAGAATTGCCTACTTATGCTAGAGCTTAAGAAAGGTGACTGTCCAGATTGGATAATTAAATATATAGCAGCATTTGAATTAGCAGTAAACGACCAGGAGCAACCTAAATGGATGAAGGATTTGATCTTTCCAAGTTACCTATCGAGCACAGGTATGGAATATTCCCAGCCTCTATCATCAGAGATAGCAGACTAAAAGCAGGGCAATTAAGATGTTTAATGTCAATACTTGCTTGGAGAAACCACAGGACTACTAATACTAGGCCAATACACCTAGAAGCATTGCAAGCGATGATGCCTATGTACACTAAAGGTAGCATCCAAAATTACATGCAAGATCTAAAGTCTTGGGGTTATATAGATATAACGGCTAGAGCAGGAACAACGTCATTATACACTATATGCGAGTCAGCAGATGCTCACACACAGTACGAGCAAAACGTAGGCAGCAGCGTAGCTAACCAGCAGGTAGAGAGCAACGCGTCTGACCAGCTAGTCAGCAGCGTACCTGACGTAAAGAATATAAATAATAAAAAGAATATTACTAAGTCAGGTTTCATGTCTGTTTGGGGTGTCTATCCTGAACATAGACGTAATTCCATTGCCCGAGATACAAAGACATGGCGCGAGTTTGGCGATGAATCTCTAGTTGACGTCATAGTAGAAGATATTGAATCTCGCAAAACTTCAGAGCAATGGACCAATGATAATGGTAAGTGGGTTCCAGGATTAAGAAAGTATTTAGAATCAAGAACTTGGGAAACACAACCGCTAGAGAAGAAAGAATCTTTTTGGGGTAATTTTAATGGATAGAAGAAGAGCTCAGCAGATAGCTGAAAAGTTAGAGTTAGACGATAGTGTAATAAGTAAATATGCAGAAGCAACAGAGAATTCTTTTGTTCAATCTCCTTTGGTTTTTCTGGATGAAGCGTTAGAGCACTTAAGCAACAGGGACAATAAGCCTGGTGGCAGACTACCATGGGATATAGATTTTAGGATACTACCTAATACTCTAACTATATGGGCTGGCATGAATGGACATGGCAAAAGTTTAGTTGTGCAACAGGTAATGCTTTACTTAATGACTGGTGATTATTCAACTAGAGAAGAAAAGGTTTTGTTCTGGTCTCCAGAGCTTGCGCCAGTATATCAACTAGAAAGACTAGCAAGGCAGATAACTGGTGATATATATCCTGATCCTAAAGACGCTGAGGAAGCTTGGTGTTGGTTGAATAACAGGATGTGGATATACACAAGAGAGGTTGATTGCGGAGCTAAACAATTAATAGCTGCAGCTAGGTATGCTCAAGAAGAGTTAGGAGTTACCCAGTTTGTTATAGACTCATTAATGAAAGTAAACTTAGGATCCGAGCAAAGGAACATATACCTAGCTCAGAAAAACTTTGCCAATACATTAGCTAACGTTTGTAGAGATACAGGATTATGTATACACTTAGTGGCCCATGTAAGAAAACCTGATGATGAAAACAAGAGAGGAAGCAAATACGATATTAAAGGAGCTTCAGAATTAACTGACTTAGTTGATGCTGGGTTTATGGTACACAGAAACAAAACGGAGGAAAAGTTAAGGGAGTCAGGCAACGCACCAGGAGCTCCACAAGCTGCTTTAGAATGCTTTAAAAATAGACATGGAGGTTTTGAGCCAATGTGTGGCTTAGACTACGGAGACCAAAGCATGAGGTTTCATGACTATGGGCAAAGTACTCATGATTTTTACGAGCAATACATAGGCAAGAAAAGTACACCATTCGACGGGATATCATTAAATGAGAACTAATAACTGGAAAAATGTGGAAAGGGAGGCGGCTAAATTGTTTGGAGGAGTAAGAACTGGCTGTAATGGAGAAAGTAGAAGAGATGTTGAACACCCCACATTGTCAATAGAGGTTAAGCACAGAAAAATGCTTCCAGATTGGCTGCACTCAGCGATGGGTCAAGCGGTTCGTGAAGCTGAGCACAGGAAACCTGTAGTTTATTTGCACGAAAGACACATGAAGTTTGAGGATGGGTATGTTGTCATAAAAGCTAAGGATTTCAAGGACTTATGCCCAGATGTGCCCGATAATATTGGCACATAATTAGGCTTTATTTTAAAAAGTGGGTGTGATATAATTATTTTTTATTTAAAGGAGATTAATATTGGGTACTTTTACTAATAAACATTTTTATCCAGAATGGTTGAGCAATATGCTAAAGTTCAATCCTTACACAACTGGTCCTAAAAAGTCTGATATAAGTGTCACGCAGCTTATTGACTCGCCCCAGGTTTTATCGCTAAGAAAAGCTAATAGAGATACTATATCTGAAGATGTTTCAGACAGGGTGTGGGCAGTATGGGGCAGCGCAGTTCATTCTATTTGTGAGATAGCAAACGCATCTAACTCTGATGTGTTGGTTGAAAAAAGATTTCACAAGAAGTACACCAACAAGGTTGTAAGCGGGCAAGTAGATATATACGATATAGGTAATAAAGCTATATACGATATAAAAACTGTATCAGCTTATGCTTTGATGAATGGAATTAAACCAGCCTGGGCTCAACAGCTTAACGTTTTAGCTGATCTTATGTCTACAGCCAACTGGCCAGTAGAAGCTTTATTTATAGTTGCATTTGCTAAAGATTTCTCTGCTAAAAACGCTAAGAGTAATCCTTCTTATCCTCAACAACCTTTGACAATTATAGAGGTTCCTTTATGGTCTAAAGAGGAATGCAACGAGTACATAGAGAAGAGACTTCAGCGTCATTTCTGGGACGAGCATGTATGCACAAAGGAAGAGAAATGGCAGAGTGAAGATAGATTTGCCGTAATGAAAAAAGGTAAAGAAAGGGCTGTAAAACTATTTGACACAAAGGAGGATGCCAACGATTTTTTAATCATGCAAAAAGACCAAGAACATCTAAGCATACAAGATAGACCTGGTTATAGCATGAGATGTGCGCAGTACTGTAACGTAAAGGACATGTGTCCTCAATTCGCTAAGGAGAATAAAAAACAATGAGTAAGGGAATTAACGTATTTCATGAGACCGCTCAATTTAAGGTAATGTTTCCTCATCTTAACGAGACCGAAAAGTTTCAAGATCAGGACACAGGTATGTATTCTATAACAATGTGCTTTCCTAAAGGATCTGATGCTGAGGATGGTTTAGATAAAGCGGTAGAAGAAGCAAAGAATAATGACCCAAAGGTGGCGGAAGCTAAAAACTTCTACAGCCCTATTAAAGATGGGGATGAAATGGGGTATGACTGGTCTTCAGGCTGCTGGGTCGTAAAGGCTAAAACCAAGTTTAAACCTAAGGTTGTTAATAGATCTGGTGAAACCATGGACAATAGTGATCTTCGTAGTAACTCTAATTGCAGAGCACATATTGTTTTTAGGCCTTTTATAGCTGGCACAAACAAGGGTGTAACCTGCTCGCTAAAGGATGTGCAATTCATTAGTGAAGGAGACTCTACAGGGTCATCTGTAGCATTTTCACCATTAGACGATGATGTACCGTTTTAATGGCTAATAAACAAGGGAAGTCAATAGACAAAACTTATCTCTCGTTAGATAAGGCAGAGGAAAGGGGTCTTATACACAGGGACTACATAGCTCACTGCTTGCGGTGGAGTCATGTAACAATGTATTTAAGGCAAAAGAGCAGATGGAAATCGGCTGACATATTAGATATTGGACCGGGCAAGGAATTGCCCTTAGCCAAAACTCTATACGTTAATCGTACTCCTCCTAAATCTTATACTGCAGTAGACGTATCTAAACTTGAGATGCCAGCGATGTTTGATAAGGCAAGCTGGAAACCTACTAAGTTATATCCTTCTACAGACGTGTGTGATTTAAGCGCTAGTGAACTAGACAATGCTCCTAACATTATAACCTGCTTTGAGGTATTAGAGCATGTAGAGCCTGAGCATAGCTTAAGAATGCTAAAAAAGATGTACAACCTATTAGATGGTGGAGACCCAAACGCTGTAGTTTTTATCAGCACACCCAATTGGGATCCACATGTTGGCGCTGCCGGTAACCATGTAAATGAGATGCGTCATGCAGCTTTAGGTGTAGCAATAGAAAATATTGGTTTTAACATAGAAGCTAGATATGGAACCTTTGCATCACAACGGGATATTAAACCCTTTATGACAGAGGAAGAGCTAGACATAATGAACAGGTTAAAGGAATATTACGATAGCAATTATATAGCTACGTTATTTGCACCTTTATTTCCTGAGCAGTCTAGAAACTGTATTTGGCGATTGTCTAGGCAAGAACAAAAGAGGAAGTATCCAGAGCATATGTCTGACGTAGACGAGCCATGGACATCCTCGGAACATTGGAAAGATTTAAATGGATAGTTATCAGCAATATATACATAAAAGCAGATACGCTAGGTATTTGCAAAAAGAGGGTAGGAGAGAAACCTGGGAAGAGACTGTATCCAGGTATTTCGAATATTTTGAAGGTAAGTTAGAAGTATCTGTACCTAGCAAGGTAAAGAAGCACGTCTTAAACCTTGAGGTCATGCCATCTATGCGGGCTTTAATGACAGCCGGAAAGGCCTTAGACAAAGATAACGTAGCTGGATACAACTGCTCTTATCTTCCTGTTAACAGCGTTAGAGCTTTCGATGAAACACTGTACGTATTAATGTGCGGTGTAGGTGTTGGTTTTTCAGTAGAGCGCCAGTATATAGCTAAGCTTCCAGAGATTGCTGAGTCTTTCCACTCTACAGATACTGTCATAACTGTTAGAGACAGTAAAATAGGTTGGGCTACCGCTTATAAAGAGTTGATATCAATGCTCTATAGCGGCGCTGTTCCAAAGTGGGATACATCTAGAGTAAGACCTTCAGGCTCTCCTTTAGCTACATTTGGCGGCAGGGCTTCTGGACCCGAACCCTTAGAGAGACTGTTTAACGTTACTACAGAGGTTTTTAAAAACGCGTCAGGTAGAAAGCTAACATCCTTAGAGTGTCATGACATCATGAACTATATAGGTGCGGCTGTCGTGGTTGGAGGTGTTCGCAGAACAGCGGAAATATCTCTAAGTAACCACTCAGACGAGAGAATGCGCAACGCTAAGATGGGTAACTGGTTCATAGACAACCCTCAACGCGGCCTGTCAAACAACTCTATCTGCTATACAGAGAAGCCTGACGTAGGCGCCTTCATGAGAGAGTGGTCAGCTGTGTATGAGTCACGCAGTGGGGAGAGGGGTATATTCAATAGGCAAGCATGCAAGAAGATGTCTCCAGAGCGTAGAGATACTGACTACGACTTCGGGACTAACCCATGCTCTGAAATAATTTTACGACCTAACCAGTTCTGTAATCTTTCGGAGGTAGTAGCTAGAGAAGACGACACTCATGGCACTTTAATGGATAAGGTAGAGTCTGCAGCTATACTAGGAACATTGCAAGCATCGTTAACTAACTTCAGGTATCTTTCTAGCAAATGGAAACAAAACACTGAAGACGAGGCTTTGCTAGGAGTAAGCTTTACTGGTATATATGATTGTCCTTATCTTTTAGAAAGCACACCTAAACAATTGGAGCAACTAAAAAATCATGCTGTCAAAACGAATCAATCTTGGTCTAAAACTTTGGGAATCAATCCCTCTACCGCAGTTACTTGCGTTAAGCCTAGCGGGACTGTTTCTCAGCTCACTAATTCAGCTAGCGGCATACATCCTAGGTACAACGGGTATTATATTCGTCGTGTGAGAAATGACAAGAAAGATCCTCTTTCAGAGGTGCTTATCAATGTCGGTATAAAGTATTTCACAGATCCTTACAACGAGAACGCTTGGGTTTTTGAGTTTCCTCAGAAAGCTCCTGAAAAGGCTATAACTAGAAAAGAAGTAGGACCCATGCATCAGTTAGGCCTTTGGAAGAAGTTTGCTAAACACTGGTGTGAGCATAAACCTAGCATGACGTGTTATGTAGGCGAAGAGCAGTGGCCAGAAGTAGGTGCTTGGGTATGGAATAACTTTGACATAATGAGCGGTATTAGTTTTTTACCAAGCGCTGACGAAGGTCACATATACGAAGCAGCACCTTATGAAGACTGTGACAAAAAGGTGTACAAGCAGCATATGAAGAGTTTCCCAGAAACGATAGACTGGGACATTTTGGATGAGTTAGTAGATAATACCACAGCAACTCAAGAGTTAGCATGCACTGGGGATAAATGCGAAATATAACATGGTATAAAGGTTCTGCCGGAAACCTAGGAAAGGTTGAAGGCACGGACTATTCATGTGAGCGATTCTGGAACTGGAAAAATGACCTTAAACAGTATTGGTTTCTGCTTAGAGATAGCAAGATAACTTACCTATGCTGCAAAGGTCCTTTTTCCTCTCCAGATGAGCGAGACCAAGAAATAATTAGGGAGGTAGATAAACGTGGGCCTAAACAGTGATAGCAAAACAACCAAACATTAGATTAGTTTTTGTAGAGTGGGTAGACACGGTATCTTCCGCTGGATGGGATACCAAAGATGAGATTGATATAAAACTAGTTGAGGAGGTAGGGTGGCTAATAGAAGAAAACGCAGAAAGAATAAAGATAGCAAGAACGATATCGGAAGAGGAGTATTACTCAATAACCGCGATACCGAAGGGTTGCATCAAGAGCGTTCAGGTAGTAAACCATCAGTAGTCTTACTGACGAAAGATCAAGCAACTTTAATAAAGTCTAATATTCTAATATACTTAGAAAGATCTATACCTGGCACAGTTTCTATAGATGAAGAGAAACCTTCTTTAGTTGTAGATAAAATATGCCAAGGTGTTTATATCGTTTTTATCACTACAGACGCTAGACTTATGATAGTGGCATCTATTGGAGGTGCATCTAAAAGCCTAAACCTAATGTATATATGCGGAAAAGACTTTAACGCTTATTACAAAGACATGATGGAGCTTATTAATAAATTTTGCGATTATTCTGACATCAAGAAAATAAACTGTCACGCCAGGTTAGGTATAGCTAAAAAACTAGAAGAGCTAGGATTTCAAGAGAGGGTATATAGTAAAAAACACAGAGACATGGTAAAGGTGATCGAGGGATGACGCAAACTACTAGCGAAGGGAGGGGACGTTTTCATAAGCGGTCCCCCGATCTTTTATTCTAAATCCTTTATTAACTCTAAGAATTGAGCTTCCATAGAAGCTCTATTTTTTCTTCCATCCAATAGAAGACCATACTCAAGCTCTACGTATTCGTCAAACTGTTTATTAGTCATTCCCTTCATCTTCTCCCATTCTTTTCTCTTATCTGCTTTTGACATACCCTTTACAAATTTAGAAGCTTCGTCTCTAGTAGACTGTAATTCAGCTTTCTTCTTTTTGTATGCCTCGCTTTCAGGGCTTGCCATAAACTCTTCTTCAGAAGCTCCCTTAGATTCTAAGAATTCATTTATCATGCTGGCTTTAGATTTTCTACCGTCAGGGTCAAAACCAAATTCTTTGCGCATGTGCTCGTCAAGCTCGCTCCTGCTAAGGCCTATTATTTCTTCTTTAGATAAACCAAGCTCTTTAACCGCTCTGTCAGTGATAGAGTCTAGTATTGTCTGCTTCTTTGCCTGTTCTTTTGCTGCCTTCTTCTCGGCTCTTTTCTCTAGGGTTCTTCTTCTTACCATTTTACCCTTATCATCTTCCGTGTAATAAGGTTCTATACCTAGAGCAGATCTAATAGGCTCAGACTTAGTTAACGGTACAGATCTGGCTAGCCTACCCTCTAGATCAGCGTCTTTACCTTGCGCCACATCAGCGGCTGTCTGACCTATATTGCTTAGCTGCTTACCAATAGGTCCTATCATGTGGTCTAGTATGTCATCAAAAGGATCCTTACCTTTCCAGGACCAGTAGTTAGGCGTAGCTGTTTGTACAACCACAGAACCCAAAGGTCCAAATAATCCAGTCCTTTCGAAATCTTGCAAGAACTTAGCCCAGTCAGGTGTCTTCTCTTCCCATGGGTTTTCATCTTCACCATATTTGATAAGATAACCAAGAGCTAAAGCGAACTGAACCGCGCCATACATAGCGGCAGCCGTAGCTGTCATACCAGCTATCTGCTTGCCTTGTTGGTATTTCTTAGCAGCTCCTTCACCCTCTGCAAATCTTATACGCTGCGCAGCCGTGTTTATAAATGTATTACCGAAAGTAGTTATAAACGATTTAAACAATAAGAATGGAGCAAACGCAGGGTTCCTAAATACTTTAGGCAGGCTACCCTCACTAGGTAATGTAATTGCTGTTTGAACAAACCTTTGCGCTGGTCCAGCCAAGTCCAGTTTAAACTCTCCTGGAATGTCATGCAATTCTCTATGACCAGCCTCATACCACTTAACTAGCTCTTTTATTTCTCTATTAGATAAACCGTAAGTTCTAAGATTAGATTTTATCTGAGATATAGTAGAGTCTAGCTTGAATCCTTTTCCTTTACCTGCCTTAGAAAGTGACTTAGCATCTGCCACTATAGTCTGTCTAAAGTTATTTAACGCCATCATCTGCTGCATCTGAGTCAGGGTGGTTAATAGAGTTAATTCGAAATAAACATCCATATTAGCGCCTGCACGCAACTGTCTAGCTCTAAACCTTCCTTTTTCGAGATTGCCTAAACCGTACATCCTGTAAAGAGTTTTTAATGGCAAGCTGTTTGTAGACGTTCCTACACCGCTTTTAATAAAGTTAGGACCAACGTATCTCTGAGCTGCAGCTTCACCAAGGCTAGCAATGTCGAACAATCCTAACTGCCTAAGCATTTTAGCTCTTTTGCCAATCTTTGTTTTAGGATCAAAGTATCCTTTACCTACGGTTCCGGTTAAGAATTTATTCATACCGTTAAGACCGCGCAAGGCAGCAAACGTAGCTCCTCCAAGCAGGTTAGTTGCAAACTTAGCAGGGTTCTTAGAACCAAGAGCAGTCGCTGTCAAAAACTCTGGCATAGACGCTAACGAAACTAAAGTCAAGCTAGCCATTGTCGTAGCGTTCATTGCTGCCTGAAGAAACTTCCTACCACCTGTAGGTATCAGGTCTGCTTTATATCTGTGATGAAGTATATCAACAAGGTCTGTAATGTCTCCTAAGACTCTCTCTGGGTCTACACGGACATCTTTAGAGTTCCTGTTATAGTCTACTATCTCTTGCTTTACCTTATCCTTAAGCTCACTCAGGTGCTCTCCTCTATGACCGAATAACTCAGCATAGACAGTCATCTCAGTTGCTTTATCAACAAATCTAGGAACAATGCCCTGGAAATCTGTAAGTAGTAAATCTCCAAGCTGGTCTCTAGATATAGACCTCTCTATGAAGTTAAACAGTTCTTCCTGCTGCTTCATTGTGGCCTGACTCTGTCTAGCCGGTGTGGTAAAGTCACCTGACACAAAGCCACCGCTTTCTAATATAATGTTATAAGCGTCGGTTGCTTCGTATGTTCCAGCCTCTGCATTATCTTTTATACCGATACTAGCAAGCAAGTCAAAAAGCTTTTGTCTACCTTCGGGAGATGCTACCTTTTCAGTATCGTAAACCCTAGGAAATGTTCCACCGTCTAAAGGTCTTAGCGAGAAGTCTTCTGTATATTTTGTGCCAACCTTCTCTGACCATGCGTAAAGCTTCTCTGCAGCGTCTTTAAGTTTACGTGCAGCAGCTGCCACGCGACCATTTGCAGGTAACGTACCATTGTTGAAATAATCTTTTAACTGCTGATTGACTTTTAGTGATATAACCCCGCCACTGTTGGTAAGCTGGTCTAAAGCCTCTTGAAACTCCATCCTAAACTGGCCTTGAGCCATAGACTTTTTCTGGACATAGTCTCTACCAGATTTAGTTTCTTTTTCTCTTAGCTTTTCATGAGGAGCTCTAAGTATAGTATCCGCTATAACACCTGCAGTAGGAGATGCACCTGAATGCCTCCTAACGGTTTGAGCTGATTGACTATACATGAAACCCCAAAGAGATCTAAGAGTTGTTCGTTCTCTAGCCTGAGGTCTAGATACCTCTTTCTCTCCGGTGTATTCAGCTTGAGCTTTATCGTCTTGGCTTCTTTGCTCCTGCTCTAAAGGATCAGTGTATGCAGCGCCAGTAGAGTTGTAATCATCCTTATTGTTAGGGTCTACACCAGTCTGCTGACTTACAACATCTTCAAAAGCATTCGTCTTTTTAGCCTTACCTTTCTTTTTAGGAGGCTCTGCCCAAGCTTGAACCCAAGTGTTTGTATCAAATTCAATTTTATTTATTTTTTCTTGAGAGATGATATTGCGTTTAGACATATTATAAGCGCCTGGCAATATTTGTAGATTAGCAGACGTACTAAGACCAACCCCTTTAGCTTCTGCATCCATTTCCCTATCAGTTTTATAACCTCCCCTTGGTTTTCCATCTACAAGCCTAGGACTGCCAAACGGTATTATGTGATCAACATGGTATGGCGACTGCTCTCTCATTGTTTTCATCGCTGCTTCTATAAAGAGGTCCATAATCTTGGCCTCCTCTTTAGCGTTACCAATTCCTAAGAAAACATTACCTACATGTTTAGCACCCTTTATTTTCTTTTCTTTACCGTCTACAGTTTCAAACTGACGTATTTTAGACCTTGATCTAAGCGCGTGATAATTAGCATAAGCCTTTTGTTCCGCTAAAACTTTTTGTTCAGATTGCGGTAACTTATCAGCGCCTCTCCACCACTCTTCTCCTTTACGCCTAGAATCCCCTAAGAGTAGCATTTTATCAGCTCTTATCTTTTTTTGAGCTAAACTGCCTCGCCTCTTCTGCTCGTTGTACAATCTAAGATCATATTCTTCTTTATCGGTTAATCTTGCTCCACTATCTTTTTTAAGCTCAGCTATATTACCAAGAGCTCTTATTTCCTTTCTAGACTCTTCAGCTTGAGAGATTTTCTTGCCATCGAAAACGAAGGGTTCAAGCCATGTCTCACGCCGTTGAACTCCATTGTCTTGAAGTATTGCATTTATCTCTCTATATAAAGATTTTGTCCTGTAAGTTATATTGTTAGGTCTCCTTGGAGGAGAAGGCTTAACTTCATTTTTTAATATAGAGTAAATTTCTTTAAGCTTAAAACCTTGAGAGCGAAGCTCTAAAACTCTTTTTTCTAGCTCTTCGTTAGAGTTTATAAGCTCTGTTGAATCTTCAGATTTCATGTCAGTCTTTAGCAGCTTGTCAGGCCTATCTTCTAAAGTCTGGTTAGCTAGCTCATCTAGATTATCTGCATTCTCTATTGGAACCTTTATGTAGTCTGTTACTATCTCTTCTATCTCACTAATAATATCCCCAGCTTGTATATCATCTTTTGCTCCAGGCAAGACTTCATAGTTGTACATTAACCTTAAAGCTTCGGTCATAGTATTAATTTCGCTGTAATACTCCGGCTCCACCTGAGAAAGAAACGCTAAAGTTTTTTGAAGATCTATATTGCTATAGGGTATATCTGTAGTTTCTTTAAGTATTCCAGCAATATCTTTAGGGCTGTTAAATTCTTCTTCTAAGGATATACCCTCTCGAAGAGTTGTTAATATCCTGTTAGTCGCCCCCACACCTCTAGCTATCTCAATAACTTTATTTAATCTGTTTACATTAAACGTTGCCGGCTTTCTTTTTTCTGAAGAATCTTTTTTAGACTGTATAGCATCTTCTAATTCTTTTGTTCTATCAGCGGGTATATCTACTTCTTCTTTACCCCAAACGGCTGAATCAGCTATTTTAGATGCTAAAGTTTCTGTATTAACATCTCCAGGGGTTTGCATGTCGCGCCTAAAGGCCTCGAAAGAGTTGTTAAAGTCAACATCATCAAGCTCGCTTTTGCCTATTTTGATACCCATTTTAGCAAGTATCATTTTAACTACTCTCTTAAACTTCTGTATAAATGTTTCTTTACCTTTTATGTCCTTTTCGGATCCGTAAGCTGCAAGCTCGGTGAACACTGTCCAAAGGTCAGAAGTTGCCTTATTTATTCTAGCTGTAGATTCTAAAGAGGTTTCATTTTTAACTCTTTCTGTAGTAGAAAAAGCCCTGTCAAGCTGATCTATTAGCTGCTTATTAGTCTTGACATCGTCACCAAAACCTAACCTTCTAAACGCGGTAGCGCCATCCCGCTTCATAAAGTCTAGTATATCTTGTCTAAAAGCTTTGTATAGGTCAGATCTAAACCTAGAAACATCTTTGTTGCTAGTGTCGTATCCTGTTTTGCCTAGAGCCATAAGCTCCCATATGAAATGGTTAGCATGCGCCAATTCGTGTTGAATTGTTATTCTAGCAGCAAACTCAGCTTTATTCTCGCCAGGCAACATTAAGGATTCTATTTCATCATTAGTAACTCCTAATCTTTTAGCTACTTTATCTATAAGCTGCTGAGAACCTTCCTCGCTAAATCTAGCCTGGTTAATGATTATATCTATGGTGTCATTAACTTCTCGAATAGCGATTGCTTTACCGTAAGAGTTACCTGATGTATCTACATTTCTATCCCCAGTTGTAAAACCATCTGGCATTACTCTCGGGGCGTATGCAAACTGTATCCTTATTTTGTTTTTGCCTTTACCTTCTATGTCAATCCTGTTTGCTATCTTCTCTATATCAAAATCTGGTATAATTTCTGCACCGTAAAACTCTACAGATCTCTCGCCAGACTTAGACTTTTTGTTTATGTTAACTTGCTTAGGAATTCCAGGTACAGTTTCAGCATCATCAACGCCGGTTCCATATATAGGAATTTGAGCTTTAGCCTCTACTGAAGGAGTATCATCAACCTTTGTAGACTCAGCTTCAATAGGCTCTTCTTGTTTAATTGCTCTTTCTTCTTCTAAAGCTTCTATATTAGCTTTTTCTAATCTAATATCCTCTTCTATTTCTTCTTGAGTATAGTCATCTTCAAACCCTGGAGGAGGGTTTCCAGCCTCTAAAGATTTAAGCCTGTCTCTAGCTTCAGATAGTTTCCTGTCTAATACAGGTATACGCGGAATAGGATCAGTAACTCTCTTATCTTTTGATAGTTCTTTAGTACCGCCTAATTTTTTTATTTGTCCAGGATATGAGCCAGGATTTAACATGACATTGTCAAACGTGCCCTCAGGATCATTTTGTGCCTCGATACGATCTATATCTTCCTCTGTAAACATAACATTGCTGTTTGTAGACGTTCCTACGTCGCCGTACTCTTCGTAATTCCTATGTATTTCGCCTAAAAAGAATTTGTCTCCCTCATCTACAAGATGATCTTTAATGACTCTAGCAACCGCTTTATCCACAGCCTTTTGTGAAAAACCCTCTGCGGGGTCTAGATATGGAGAAAAATCTATCATATCGCTATATAAACCATCGTCATCTTCTAATTCAACCCAGGTTGCTCCTTTTTCTATATTGTAATCTTGAGATGTATAAGCACTATAAGACTTACCATTAACAAGGAATAGATAATCAGTAGATATCGGAAGATTAGGATAATCAAAGGTAAGTTTTGGAGCAGCGGTCTCAACGGCCGCAGGAGCAGCAATCTCTCCAACGCCCGGTAATAAATCGGTAGGATTAGTAGTAGCAACAGTAGCAATATCTCGCATGTCACCTAAAAACTTACGCCTGCGCGTATCAATTGAGTCATCTTGCTCTGCAATCTTCAGAGCTTCTCTTTCTACTTCGGCTTCAAACGGTGACTGCCAATTTGAACCCTCTAGTTTTGTAGGATCTCTGAGTATTGGTCTTTTCTGTACTCTAGGAGAAGGCTCAGCAACTCTAGGGGAACCAATCGTTGACCCCTCAATAGAATCAGGGTCTGGGTCAAACTTGTATTGGTCAGGAAAGCGTTCTCCAGGTCCAAGATAAGCACTAGGAAAATTTCCCATAACTTCTTCGAATATACCTTCAGGATCGTTTTGAGCTTCTATCTGTTGTATATCACCCGGCGTTGCAGGTCCAGCATTGTTTCCTGCCTCGTCGTAATAACGCCTTACATCACCCAAAAAGAATTCGTCACCCTGATTTATAAGGTTATCTTGAATAGCTCTAGCAACCGCTTTATCTACATCTCTTTGGGATATACTTTCTACTGGATCT
>WLWG01001631.1_pt1 | contig 19537 bp, 37 predicted proteins | sample 6712871 | NCBI WGS metagenome assembly WLWG01 (sample SAMN12718693, study PRJNA515312) | sponge metagenome | isolation source: marine sponge | host: Mycale hentscheli | place: New Zealand: South Island, Marlborough, Capsize Point | collected 2003-05-01
GTAAGATATCAGCATTATCATCTTCTATCCACTCGTGTTTAACCATATCATCCTGTACAGTTTGTAAAGGATTAACATAATCAAACTTGTGTCTACTACCTCTATGAAAGGTGAACCCTATCCTTACGGGGTATTTATATTTAGAGAACTCTTCTACAAAGTTATCCTTCATATCTTCATATAAAGACTTTGTAGCTTTTCTATAGTTCATTACGGTCTTGCTGGAGATAAAGTATTTACCTGTCCATCTCCTACCATTCTTACTTGACGGGACATTGCCCGGTATAAACCATTTATTCATATATAGTTTTTTTGAGTAAAGGTTTGAGCTCTGTATGCACCTTCTCAAATCCATGGTCTTTTACAGCATCAGATATATCTTTGGCAATATCTAACGCGCAACCATTAACATCATATAGTTCTTTGTACCTTTCTATTGCTTGATGACCTGCGTCATCAGAGTCAAACAAGGTGATAATCTTCTTGTATCTTTTCTTAAAGCTTTCAATATATATTGGTTTAATTACACTAGTCTCACTCTCAGGTGCTACTACTTCAATATTATATCCAAATCCTTCTAGACACATTGCATCTTTCAAAGATGAACATATCACAAGATACGGTTGATTATATTCCAATTGATCTAACCCTTGCAGGTGAGATGCTATTCTAAAGAACTTGCGCTTCTTACTCTTTGGTTTATATACTTTATAAAGACTACCATCTTTAGTATAATAACCATACATACATGCGCTTTCTATCTTGATCTTATCTACCTTACCATTGTCAACCCTGACCATATTATAATACTCAAGGGGCTTGACATTATATTTATTAAGTAAACTAGTACCAATTCTAAACTGTAACCAATAGTCTGCATCATCAGTGTTCCAGGTTCTTGTTTTAATATTATCTATCTCCCACTTAGCTGCGGGGTTAATAGTAACATCTACAGAACCATTCTTCTTTACATAGCTATTGTAGTCATCTAGTATTTTACTTACAGCTAGACCATAATCTATAGAGAATATAGTCTTAACAAGATCAATCTTGCTACCGTAAGTTCCAGTAGAAAAGTCTTTAAACATATATTCATTCCTTGAACTATCTACATAGATGCACATGCTTGGTGTGCGCTCATTAGCGTTGAATATAGATTTAATTTTTACAGCTTGACCCGTTAATACTTCAGGTAGATTAAGATAGTATTGAAATACCCAATAGCTGGGTACATCATTGTGAGTGTTAACTAGATTTCTAGTACTGAACATCTAACTAAGTTATAAAAAAAGGGGAGCTTTCACTCCCCCTTTCTAATTATTAGAGATCAAAGTCATCTCCAACTGAACTCTTAGTTGGTTCAAACTTAGAGGTTTCTGTAGACTCTTTCTTAACAACTGGCCGGACATGTGTCTCACGATCAAATGTTAATAGTCTAGAGTTCTCTACATCTTCCTGCTCTATTGGAACACCATCTTTAGAAACTCTTGGTAGATACAAATCATTGTTGATATAACCTTCATTGTTCTCCCATTCTCTAGAGCCTAAACATGCATTAACAAATGAACCTGTGCATATGATAGGACCAGCTGAAGAAACAAAGTCTTCAATAGTATCTGCTTCAATCATATCAAGTTCTTCTCTTACACCAAATGCTGATGCAAGAAAGATCATTGTCTTTAGAATCTCCTGATCACGGGAGATGTCTCTTCCACTAGGTAATGTAGTATCTTTAAAAGGATACTGACTAGCTCTAACTCTTCCTACCTGACCCTCATAACGTCCAAGAGCCTCATTGTTTCTATCTCTTAGAAAACCTTGGAAGTCACCACCAATTGGCTTGCTCTCTACATGTAGATAGATGTTATAAGCATCCTTATCATAAGGAGTTTGTTGTAGAGTTACATCATTAACTTTAAATGTAACATTACCGGGACTTACGAGGGGACTAATTCTTCCACCTCCTGCTGACATATCTTTTGTACTTAACATAGTTTTAATTTTCGTAATTATAAATTTTGTCCTTAACTAACTGAAGGTCATTTGGAATAAAGGATTCTTCAAACATTCCCATTGGAGCTTTGCAAGTATTCTCTCCATTGTTCACGGTTTCAAAACCATATTCCAAAGTACCATCATCTTTCTTTACTACCTTTCCAAATAGTACTATAGAGAACAATCCCTCAAGTGTAAGAGTATTGTCTATCATTTTGCCAATAGTCTTGGCTTTCACCCTGCGGTGACCATTAACATCTGTTGAATCTTCTGAATGAGTCATAAAGAAAACATATAAGTCATCTCTCAAATCCTTTGGGGTCTTAGCAACCTGCGCAAGATTTGCAGCAATCTGAGTGAACTTATCATAACCTTTCTCTAATGCTCTATCAAAGTATTCAAAGCTAGACATATACTGCCAATCATCAATAACTAAGTTCTTGACATGTGGCATCTTCTCATTTACATGAGCCATTGCTTTTAATATACCTGCAGCACTAGAGGCATTAGTCATGTTACCTTTTGGATTACTCTTAGATACCAAGGTATATTTAGACTTCCAACCTTTAAACGGTAGAGGTTTATTAGCAATATTTATAATGAAGGTTTCTTCAGGGTTAAGATTTCTGATAGCAGTGGACTTGCCAGTACCAGAGTCTGCAATAATTAATACACTTTGTGCCATTAGTTTAATTTTTTATCTAAAATTGTTGCTATCCTATCTAGTTGTTTAGCTATTGTACCCAATGCTTTAAACAAATCCTTTTGACTATCATCAGGATTTTCTAGAGGAGTATCAAAGGTAATGATTTCTTTATTACGAGAGGTAACATCATTGATAATTTTTAGCTTAGATACAGGTACAAGATGTCTCTTATATCCTGAGCTGCTTTCATTTATCTCATAAACATCTTTCCAATCCTTATCATACTTCAGCAGATACAAAGTTCTCTTTGGATCTTCTGATTCATACTCATAGCTTACAAACTCAGTATAGATATCCTTACCCTTCTCTAACTCACTAGGGAAGAAGGATACATGCATATCATCTTTACCTTTAGGTCTGTATGCCATCTTAGGTATATAGAGAAAGTTACCATCAAGACTATCAAAATACTTCTTGTGCTCAACCCGCAACTCTCTAACTTTATATTTTCTTTGTTCAGGTGTCATATTCTTACCATTTATTTTTCCACGTGTTAGTTTATTTATACTTATTGAATTACTATTACTCTCTGCTCTTGCATCAAAGAACTTTTTTGTTTCCTCTTTATAATGAGCATTGAATTTTTCTTCTGCTGTTAGGTCTAGTATAACAGCATACTGATCTCTACGCAGATGATGTTTATATATCCAAGACTTTTTAACCCACAGGTCTACACCGATACCATCTTGTACTCTAATAAACTTATCATCTTCATCAGTTTTCTTGTTGAATAATACTAATAAACCTTTCCTATCATTTTTTATTTTAATCTTCTTACTAAATGCATTTGTCATCTTCTTTCTTGTGTTCCAGGAGTAGCCATCTCTTCAATCTCCATATTCTCAAACTTAGCTTTGAAGAAACTCATACGAGCATCACCATTACGAGCCTTAAGAAAATGAAGAACTAGAGTACGATCATTCTCAATTATATATCTATCAGGACCATAGTACCTTATCTTCTGTTTAGCAGGACGATTGATACCAATCAATGTATCTGCATGTTGAAGCATTGCATCTGATCCAAAGATATCCGATTCAAGAATGTAGTTACCATACTTACCATCAATGGCTCTGTCCGGGTTATCAATATTACGATTCAACTGAGACAGACAGATGAATAAACACGGGTAGTCACGTTTACACTGTGTAAAGAACTCACCCAATTCAAATAACATATCAAGTCTGTTATTCTGGTAAGGTGCTCTCTTTACGAGGATGGAATGGTCAAGGGTGATAATAGTTTGTTTACCCTTGTGTGCTTCCATATACATGTCAATCTGCTCCCGCATTTGGTTTACTGTCATCGGTGTTGAGATTATATCAACGGGATACTTGACACGTTCCTTAGCGTATTGGTGACAGGTGTTTAATACATCTGCTGTCAAAGTAGATCCTGCTGAGCATAGTTCTTTATAGGTCTTACCTGTTAAGGAACTAAACTCTCTAATAGCAGAGGTCCTACCAACCATCTCGAATTGAAACTCTAGTACACGGAAGTCATCCGTGGGATTTAGAACAAATGACTCTCTTATGATCTGGTCTTTGATTAGAGTCTTACCTGACCCCGGTCTTCCACCAATAACTGTTAGAGTGTTCCATTCTAAACCATCTGTAGCTGCATCATTAAACTTAGGCCAAGGTGTAAGTACTGACTTCTCCTTGCCCTGCTGTCTATTGTGCATATACTTTAATGCCTCATTAAAAGCGGTATACTGTCCATCCCAAGCCTTTACTATCTTACTCATTTAACTCATTTAAATAATCAACTGCACGATAGTAGAACTTCTTGCCGGTAACTTCTATAAGTCTTTGGCAAGTTACAATAGCTGCACGTATTGCCATGTCTTTAGGATATCTATATCCAATAAGGCCTTCTTCAACACCCCCTTCACCTCTGTGTTCTCTGATCAAGTCATTACAAAAAGCAATGACTGCGGTTTTACTATCTGATTTCATACTACCTTTTCTGTAAAGTGATCGTCTTCTGTACTCACACCATCAACAATCATATCACAATAGTCTGCTAGTGAAGAGTGTTTGACTTTATGTTTATCTTGTTTACAGACAAAGTATTGACTTGTCTGCATGTATAGATAACCATTATCTCTGTACTCATTCACATACATACGTGTTGCTTTTATGACTGTATCCCATGTGTGATCAAACGTTTCAAAAAACCAACGGAAAGACTCACCAAGAATTTTAATATTATTTCTTGCTGGCTTACCACTGGGTAACTTCTTTGCAGGGAATATCTCTCTGTAAAGTTTGATATTGTTTGCATAGTCCTTACCCATTAGTTGGATATCTGTTTTCTTCTTAGACTTAACAAAGTAATTATCAATTTCTATAATGATCTTCTTAGACTTAGCTGTGAGTTTACCATCTACAATAAACTCTTCATCAAGCAAATACTTAAGATCTTCATCACCCCCAACGTTAACTGCTATCTTTTTATGTATACCATAAAGAACTAAGCATTGGTTAGGTGTAAGTTTATTAGTTAGAATCTTCTGAAATATTTGCCACATTGTCTATCTTCATTTTAACCATACAATATCTAGTGACAAAAAATTCATCATTAGCTTCAATATGTAAGTTAGCTTGTCTAAGCTGATGGATCACACTAGAGTGATCATTATCTAGGAAAGCACCTATTGCTGTAACGGTGTTCCCTGCTTGTCTAGCAAACATACAAAATATTCTTTTGAAAACTATATAGTCACGATTTCTCCACTTAGCAGATAAGTTCTTATATCTTCTTAGATGTGGGCTATCCTCATGCATAAACTCTACAACAATATCAGATATGTCTTCCAATGTTAAATGAGTTATATCTTTAGGTCTTGTAGGTTTTATTACTGCTACTTCAGGTATGCTACTAGTACCATCTGTATCTATATAAAATATATCTACATTATAAATTGTCTTGATATAGCTTCTATACTGTTCAAAGTCTCTTTTAAAATCCTTAGTAAGTTTTACTTCTACCATTCTATTTTCTTTTCTTTCTGCGTAATCAATAAATGATTTGCATGCTTAAATATATTTCCACTACGCCAAGTGCCACCACTATAAGCAGCAGAAGCTGGGTGTGAACATTTTAATATATGCTGATTGCTTAGATGATCTTCCCACCTCTCAGCTTTCTTACCTAAGAGTATTGCTACCCTATCATTTTTATGAGCATTTAATACTGTAAGTAGATAATCTGTAAAAGGATCCCATATATCATAATGAGAACCAATCTTACCTACTTGTACAGTAAGAGCTGTGTTAAGCATTAGAACACCTTGAGCCGACCAACGTGCTAAATCTTTATCCATACCTTCATACTTACCATATAGGTCCTTGAAGATATATTGTAAAGACTTCTCATACTTATCCTTTCTGCTGCAGCTAAATGATATACCATCTGCTGCACCTTCTTGAGGATAAGGATCTTGTCCTATAAGAATAACCTTAAGATCATCATAAGGACAAACCTCAAAGGCTCTGAAGATATTCTTGAACTCAGGTTCAAACTTATGACCCTGTTCTCTACGCTCAATTAACTGATTAACAGCTCCTTTAAATTCCATACCATTTATATATGGCTCAAGAATTTTATCCCAACCTGATGGAAATAACTTTATTAAAAACTTTTCTCTTATTTTATTTATATCTATATTCGTCATAATAACTATTTAACATGTCACATAAAAAAACTGTATTTGATCCCAAAGGTGTGATTGAAGATATTCAAATATCCACAACATATATATCAGGCTTACAATCTATCCTAATGACTATGATGGGTTTCCTAGAGGATAAGACAGCTTTACCTGAGACGCTTGCAAAGTTTAAAAAACTAACAGAAGGAGAAACTGATATACAATTATCTCCTGCTGAATCACAGTTATACATTATTATCTCATTAATCCAAGAGCTTAAGACAAAAGCCATTAAGCAGGGACTATCATCTGAAGTAGAAATATCTGATGATGTCAATGCAAAAGTAGAGGAGATGTCTAAAGAACTTCTTACACTAGATGAGAGTGATGATGAGTCTGTAAAAGAGTTTGCTGAGAAATACAAAGATATGTATGATCAAGTATACTCTGAGCTAAATAAGAAATCATCTTAACTGGATACCATTAAAGTCTCCAATCTCTATGCATGCTTGTATTGCTAGATTTAATTCACTAGCATCACAGTCTGCAAATGATTTACAATACTCTACCTTATTACGCATAAAGCACAAACCTGCTTTACGCTTAATCTGTAGCTTCATCTCTTCAAAAGTGTAACCAATGTCGTTGGCTAGTTCCCTACACATTGCATGAATCCTAGCCAACTGAGCATTGGTACCCTTACCATCTGCAATACTAATAAACAGTTCTACCCTAGCACCTTCTGGTGCATCCTTTAGAAACCTTTCATATTTAGTCTTATATGCCTTAACAGGAAAGTGTAACTTCCCATCCTTGATAGAAAGCTTTAGATGTATGTTGTCTCTCATCTAAACTTAATCTCACCATTTACTTCTATAAACTCGTGACCACAAGATAAACAAAGTAAATGTTCAGGAGTGGAAGGAGCAAACACAAGATTATTTTCACCACAATTAATGCAGTCAGGAATACCTTCTTCAAGGTGCTCAAGGAACTCTTGGTATTGATAATCATCATCTAGAAACTTATCATTTGAAAACTTATTCATAGGTTTTATTTAAAGGGTTATAATATTTAATCTTAGATTTATCAAACTCATTAAGTGCATTGCTAATCCACTTCTCATCTACAGTATCCTTATAACAAAGTATATGACATGTAGCTGTTTCTGTTGGATTAAGTCTTAGCAATCTACCTATACGCTGAGCAGACTTTCTCTCATTACCATAAGCATGCATTATAATACCTTGTCTTAGATTAGGTATAGTAACACCTTCACTAAGCTGCAGAATGCAAGAGAGAGCATCTATCTGGCCATCAGCAAACAACTTAAGGTTGTCTTCAGAATTACTATTACCTGAATAATAACTATGCGGTGCTATCCTATCTGCTTGTTCTTTAGTATTAGCAAACACAATTACCTTATTATCCATGTTTTTAACTAAACCTTTAGCATAACCTTCTTTAGTAGTATAAGACTGCATTGCTTTCATTCTCATTATAGAAGATATCTGCCGTTGCTTAGGTGTGGTTGCATCATATAGTCTCTTAGATAAGTAACTATAATCATCTACCTCAGACGTAAACCATGTGCCACCTGTCTTTTTGTTTTGTTTCTTACACGTTTTAAGTTTAGATAACTGTAACATATGTACAATTATCCTATAATCATTAAGGATATCATTGTCAGTTGCATTATCTACAGTAAATGTATACTTAACTGGACAGAATCTATCTAATAAACGGTATTTAACACTACTCTTACGTACCGGTGGTGTACCTGTTAACCCTAAGATCATACCTTCATAGGCATTTAAAAAGGGTAAATGGCTCTCCAATATGCTATGACACTCATCTAGATAGACAATATCATAACTTGTTGGGTCCATCTTGTTCAAAGAAAGATAGGTCACAAATGTTATATGATCTTTTAAACTATTAAGGTTTAACTTCTCTAACTCATCTAACCAGGCTTGTTTAATTGACAACTTTGGTACAACTACAAGTGCTGATATCATAGGATTGTATCTAGCCTGTAGGTTCTTTACTGCAATCCTAGTCTTACCAACACCCATTGATATACCTAGAGTACATCTATCATTATCTAATGAAACCTTAAGGGCTTCTTCTTGAACTTGATCTCTATTAGTCAACATAGTAGAGTGTGTTATCATCTGAGTTATCATTTAATAATTGTACAAACTTCTCTGCCTCATGATAAACATCAAAGGTTAATACCTCACTGCCTTGTACTAGATATACTGTTACAGAGTAGTCATCTCTAATCTTAATTGTCTTCTTGATCTTAAATGTTTTCTGTTTCATATTTCTTTTTAATTGCTTCTGCTATAGGGGTAGGGTCACCTTGTTCATCTACCCTTACAAACTTAATCTTTGTAGATAGAATAACCTTTTGGCTACCACTATATACATTATGTGATCTTGCTTCTAAGTAAAGAGTAATGGATGTATTGCCAATTTTATCTACCTTACCATAGATCTTGATCAGTTGACCTTCTCTAGCAGGACGTATAAATATACATTCATCTATCTTTATAGTCAGCATTCTAGGTGTACTGCAACATTCAGTAGCAAAAGCTGCTCCCGCGGCATCCATCCACGCAAGCAACTTGCCACCAAATAAATTTGCATGAAACCCTAGATCTGATTTTTTAATTGGATGGGTTGTAATTAAATTCATTAGTATATTACTTCATAATAACTATGCTTCTTTCTAACTATAAAGTCAGAAGTATCAGACATAGCATCAAAGAAATCATCTGGATCCATAGACTCACCTAAGAACCTTACCTCAAAGTGTAAGTGAGGACCAGTAGACCTACCGGTTGAACCAATGATACCTAAAGGTGTACCTGCTGCTATAGTATCTCCTTCTTCTACAAGAAGATTCCAATGATGAGCATAGTAAGTCTCTAATCCATTAAAGTGTCTAACAATAACTAACTTACCATAGCCACCATTGTAACCTCCTCTAGCATATCTTACTACGCCAGCAAAGGTTGAATAGCTTGTATCCTTATTGTTATAAGCAATGTCTACACCTTCATGCATTCTACCCCAACGCCATCCGTATCCACTAGTGTTCTTACCAACCATAACAGGAGGGTGATACTCACCCCCTATTATAAGTGCACTATCAATAGTTGTATCAGCATTATAGTGCAGGTACCTGGTATCTTTAGTATACATTGTATCTATAAAAGGTACCTCAATAGTATCTCTTACAGTATCAATCTGAATGATAGGTACTTCTATAATTACCGGTTCTTTTATTACTAAGTTATAGCTAGTAATCATGGCATTGAGTAATACTAATACCATTGTTGCCCCTAACATAATCACAAATATTCTTTCTAAAACCTTCATAATCAATTGTTTAGTGATTCAAAATAATCAGCATATCTAACATTAGGTTCATATCTAGCGGGTTCAGCGTAGCCTTTCTCTACAAGAAGAGCATTAAGCATTCTACCATCTGGTAGGTATACATAGGCTAATAGCCTACCATAGCTGTCATACATAACATGATCAAACTCTAGGGTAACTTCTTTACCTTCTATTAAAGATCTCGTATATGCAGATGCTTGTTCACCACCTAATTCTTTTCTAACGTTCTTATAATTATATGCTTCTGGTGTATCTACACCTATCAATCTAACCTTAGTCTGCTGCCCTCTGTACATAATAATAAATGTATCACCATCTACAACTCTACCTACGGTATAACTCTGAGAACAACCTACTAAAGAAATTGCTGTTAATATAAATAGTATAAACTTTTTCATAAACATATATGCTTTACCATTCTTTCATGTAGACCAAAGCTATCAGCAGTTTCTTGCACTGCTTTCTGTTTATCTTTATGGTCTAACCATCTAAATGTATAGTCTTTTAAAACTTCGTACTCTAACTCATATGTATTTAAAGATACTTTCTCTCCGTTTAATGTTACCTCTGTCATAATCATATCAATGTGTCCATGCTAATTGATCCATAAAATCACTAACCTTGTACCAGTAGATTTTGGTACAATGCTTAGTATCACCTCTTGGTCCACCGTTCCAACACCGTGCTATCCTCTCATATGAAGCATACTTATAATAGTACTCTTGCCATATAAGAAACATCTCAATAGACTTATCATAATTATATCTATCATTGTAAGTATAAGCTCTTTGAATACCTTTTCTTTCTAGTATTCTATTTACTTCACGGACCATGATAGGATGTATCTGTAATATACCTACTGCTCTACCATCATCTCCTACAGCAAAGGTATCTCCTCTTGACTCTACATGTATTAGAGCTTCTATAAAGATATCCATTGGCAGGTTATCTTGACTATATGCTATGCCTGTAAGTGACAAGCTCATAAGAATTATTAATAACTTTTTCATAATAAAAATTTTAGTACTCCCATCAGGACTCGAACCTGAAACCTATTCATTAGAAGTGAATTGCTCTATCCAGTTGAGCTATGGGAGCATGTTATACTCTTGAATCTGAGAATCCTAACTCAACGGCATCCTCTGGATTTAATTCAATATATGTGTGACAGTTTCTACATACTGGTAACCAAGTGCTAATGTCTAAATGATACTTACCTCTTCCACGTTTATGGTGGACTTCAGTTGCTTTTACAGAGCACCTGTCTATACTTGCATGACAGACAGGATGCTCTAATAAAAACTTTCTCCTGAGTTTAGAATACTCGGAGTTTATCTTAGACATTTTCTTAGATACTTTTCTCATTTGAGTTGTAGAAAGTTGTGTGGTAATAAACCTGCGTGCATAAAGTGCACAATCAAATGATCATAGTTTATTCCAAGTTGCTTTAGTGTGAAACGATTAATATATTTTGGATCAACTTCACTTGTGATCATATTCTTAGCCAGTTGGCTATTATTAAATATACTAAAAATAGAGTTAGTAAACTCATTAGAGACCTTTTGTTTTAAGATGTTAACCTCACTCTGTCCCCGTCTCCACACCTTTTTGATTCTGTTACGTTTTGATGGACTCATAGTCCTTACTTCTTCTTCTGCGTATACATTTAAACCATGTAATACACGCTTAAACAAGAAGTGTTGCTTTGGGTTTAGCTTTGTATAAGTAAACCTTTGGTCAGCATATAGCTGGTAATCTGATAGTATTCCTTTGTAGTAAGTTCTCATGGGTATAAATTAAAAGTATATAAAAAAAGGGGCTACCGTAGCAGCCCCTAATGAAACAAATTAAAGTTCAAAGGTAGTTTCTGATTCAATCTCCTCAGTTACTTCCTCCTCCGTGATTTGTTCTTCTGCTTCTAGCTCCTCAACAGGTTCAGCAATAGCTTGCTCTGTTGTTATACCATTGGCTTCACGGATTGCATCACCATTAGTGTGTGCTATTAACACATCACTTTCTTCTGTATTAGTTGTAAAGAAAGTCTTTCTATAGATAGGCTCTCCATATGCACAACAAATAACTCCTGTGCTACCTGCATACTTGAGGTCACGATCAGGGTTGTTAGGATTAAAAGGTTCAGTTTGTTCTTTAATAACAATCTTACCTGCAATCTCTTGGTTTGCTTGGAAGTTCAAAGACTCTAGGTCTTCTACTCTACCATGCAATAATGTAGAAACGTTTGTGGACTTTACCCATCCACCGTTTGTAAATTGGACACGTTGTTGTTGTAAACGAATAAAACCATACTCTGGATTTGCTTGTGATACACGCATAACGCAACCCATGTCATCTGCCAAAACAGTTACTCTGTTTGAACTCATAATAATAAATTAAAAATGTAAAAAAAAGGTTAGATATCATCCCGCTGAAAGTCTTTATCTTTCAGCTTGGTACGACTATCTATCTCAGTGACATCAGGCTCATACTCTTCTTCATCCTGTACAACAGGAGTTGATTTCTCTGCAAAGGGAGAGTAAAAGGGATTTATGTATTCCTTTGTAAAAGTACCGCTAAGGCCATTGAGATCTCTTAGATCTTGTTCATCAAAATCTAAGTACTGCTCAAGTGAGCATTCTATGAAACGACCATTGGGTAATTGTATTATCACATAATAAAAATAGATAATACCATACCACTTATGTCGTAATTATGCAACTAATATTCAATCAGTTACGATATATAGTGTAGTAATATAGCTACAGTTTAAACTAGAGTAATTACTCTACCAGTTCTTTTAATGTACTTTTTGTCTTTAAGCTCTCTTATCAACCTATCTACATGGCGTTGACTAATGTTATTTAGATCTGCTAATGTAGATATTGAGGGATAGCATTCCCGTTTATTATTTGCATATAAAGATAATGTACTATACAAACCTTTGGCTTGTATTGAAAGTTCTGGATCTGAGATCACATCATAGTTTACTATACCAAAGCGTTTCACTCAACATGATTATTGAAAATAATAATGAGTGCATCTGCTAACGGTGTTCCATCAGTAAGCTTAGGATCTTGAAAGTTATATTTCATATTCATAAACTTACCAAACTCTGCAGGGTATAAGCCTCCCTGCTTAGCTTCATCATAATCTTTTTTCCAAGTGTTAAGCTCAGATCTAAGAAGTTCTTGTGATATTCTAGCTGCCATAGTTAAAGGGTTATCATTGTTAAGATTCCTAATCCAGTTACTGCAACGATTGCAATAACCATTAATGCTTCAAATGTTCTATAGCTCATCGTACTGCTGGGTTATTCTTGCAACTCCTATAAGCACTACAAGATGTAGATGTCATGGCTACAAACAGAACAAGAGCAATCAAATACAAAAACATACGGTGTTTAATTATATATTTCATAAGAATAAATTAGGGTTAAAAAAAATAAGCAGTTTATATACATACTCAGGTATTCCTATACGAGTTTTTATGTTTGTTGTATCTATATACACCACCTACAACACAGGTATACACCAGATCTGCAATGACCTGTAGACAAACAACGTATAGATATCTACTAAAGCTGGTTGTAACAACTTATGTAGATGTAAGAAAGACCGCAGTACCCTGAACCAAAAACACTTAAATAAAAAAGGTACTGCAGTCTATAGGTAACTGTAACATTACACAACATGAACAGACTAACGATAAAAAATGCAATGCTACAGTTATATTAAACTATGACACCCTGGTTAAACAATGCTACATCCTACGTATACAAAGCTGGATGCCATAGTTATTTCCTAGCCTTAATGTACTACTGTTAATACTAGTATTATATACTGGTATTGTTAGTACGACATATGTGGCGGTTTTACATGTAGTAATCTTTCCTTGTCCAAACAAGTATGCGATTAGCTAATGCCACTACTGCTGCTAATGATAGCATGAGCATACAAAACCTAGTGGGAAATGGATTCCCACAGGTGTATGCCACAAGTAATGTTATGTTTAGAATAATTAAGAACAAGCCAAAGAAGGCTGCTGTTAAATCAATCAATAGATTTCTCATGATATTATGCTTTACGGGTAAATACTTCAGACTCAATCTGCTTAATAAGTTTCTCTACAAGATGGACGCTTTTATGTAGAGCTTCCATACGATGGATAGCACCATCAGTCATATAGGTTGCATCTTCAGGTGCACGATCACAATAGTCAGCATACTCAACTTCCAAGTGGTGATGAGCTAGCTGTAATGCTTCAAGATATTGTAATGCTTCGTTTTTATAAATAGTTACTACGGACATGATAAAGGGTTTAAAGGTTTAAGATATTCTTTCTATTTGTTCTACAAGGATACCTAGTGTTCCTTGTGATTGAACGAGTTGACCATACATGATTTCATCTGCGTCACTCCACTCATTGTAATCCGGGTTCTGCTCTTTGAACTCATCTATAAGATGCTCAATACTTATAAGGGCATTAACAATGCCAGTATAGAACTCTAGCTTAGAACTCTCCGGTATATGTACTATTGATTTCATAAGGGATAGATTAAGGAATAACATAAGTGGTATAGCTATGTATATACTTATGTTGATTAAGAAAATAAAGGGTTAAGAAAAGGGGAAATATGTGGGAATATGTGGTCACACACAAACACTAACACACGTAAGTAATTAATTATCAGGCACTTACACCCACCGTTTTGTAGCAGAGGAGCAGAATAAGCGGAACTATCTGCTAAAAGAGAACAGATTTGCTAATAGAGAAACAGTTAACCATAAAAAGACAGAGGGCTTGCGCCCCCTATCTGTAGGATTATGCTGGTTCTACCCACACCATAGATGTGGCTTCTCCAGTCTTCTGGTCAATGACCTTGTTCTCCCCCATCTTGAGGTTCTCAAGTTCAAGACCACGTGTCCAATTCTTGAGGGTCTCCATACCACTCCAAGTGCTGGCTTGCACAGGCTTACCAGTTTCGGTATCTCTAAAGGCAAGAACACCGTATTGAACACCACTCCCTGAACCCATAGCAAAGTTCAAGCCACCAGATGACACACCAACACCTGCGTCAGTAACTGCCTTGTCAGTACAAATCACGGTAACCTTGTCCGTGTTCTTGTTGACGTGCAAAGAATAAAAGAATACACTCATAATAAAACATTTAAATAATGAATGGGAAAATTCCCGGTGGTGTATAAGTGAACACCAATGATTAGCAAGGGAGCAGAATAACTTGCCTTATATAGATACATTTACACGCACATATATATACAAGGCTCGCGCCTTCCCTGCCTGCTCTGTCTTTCACACAGAGACTTCTCTTGGATGATAGTACATAACATAGTACACACTCACATCACAATGGACACACACACCCTCCCCCCGTGCACATTTTTTTTTGTGCCTGCGCGCGTTGCACAGTAGCACCTGACTTGACAGGGGGGTACCACGCGTCCTTGCAATAGTTGGGGAGCAAAATATTATAACCCCATTAAAACCTCACACACATAAGTTTCATGATACCGGGGGTAACAATTTTATTTGTGGTGTAAGGGGGGTGTTTAAAAAATGGTATATTAGATGTATAGGGTAGTTATGGATAAGTTTGATTTTGATGATTTCATGGAGATGGGGGAGGATATAATGTATTCTGCTTTTGATAATTCTTATCTTATGCTTACTGGTAAGATTACTATGTTGGAATTTATGAACGTTACTGTGGATACGGACTATACTGCTGTGTTGGCACATGACCCGGATGAGCCTACTCGTGAGCAAGTATCTGAGATCATAAGACATTTCGAGGAGCAGGAGGAGTATGAAAAGTGTGCAGAGTTGAAAAAAATATCTGACGGTCTGGAAGAATAAATATTTTTTATTTATATTTACTTCTATTGTTAATTTAAAAACCTAATACAATGGCAGAAGTAAAAGAAAACGTGGAAACTCCTGAGACTATGTCTCCAGAGGAGATGAAGAAAAAACGTGCTGAGATCACTAAATTTTATAAAGAAAGCATCAAGAATCTTGAGGTGCAATTGGAGTATGAGAAACTACTCACTGATATTGAGAAGCAACGTGCAGAGCGTGTACAGGCTCAGATGTTCCTAGCTCAGGCTTATGGTGCTGGTGAGAAACCTCAGAGTGAAGCTGGTCAAGAATGGAAAGAGGAATTTGAGAATGCACCTAAGAGAACTCTAAAGAGAGACTAATGAAGTTGCTTAGGAGAGGTTCGACGGGAGATGATGTAAAGAAGCTCCAGAAGCTACTCAGGCTTAAGACTGATGGTATATTCGGTCCTAATACTGAGAAGGCTGTCATTCGTTACCAAATGTCCAATGATCTAAAGGTTGATGGTGTAGTGGGTAATGAGACCTGGACTATGCTACTTAATAGTGCACACTCAGAAGATGCTATTGATGAGAGTAGTGATATTCAAGATCAATTCTTTGAGACAGGCTACGGTCAGAAGATCCATCGTTATTACTTGCCAAAGGGTGAGTACATTGATGGCCCCGTAAAGAATGACTACATCTGTTTACATCACACAGCCAGTGGACCAAACCCATATAAGGTGATTGACTACTGGGGCAGGGACACAAGAGGTCGTATAGCCACAGAGTTTGTTCTAGGTGGTAGAGACTGTGCCACTGGTGATGATGAACATGATGGGGTGATGGTGCAATGCTTTCCCACCGGAGGTCAAGCGTGGCATCTAGGTCGTAGTGGTTCTGGGTATATGAATAGACATACAGTCGGGTTGGAGATATGTTCAATGGGATATCTTAAAAATCAAAAGGCTTATACAGGCAGAAGGGTGACAGATAGTCAAGTTGCTTTGTTAGAAGAACCCTTTAGAGGGTATAATACATACCATCGTTACTCTGAAAAGCAAATTCAAGAAACTAAGAAGTGGATTTTATTTGTTGCGGAACGTGATAACATAGATCCAAGAGTCGGATTAGTTCAATGGATTAAAAAGTTCGGAGCTCACAAAGCCTTTGAATGGAATGAGGATGCTTATAATGGAAAAGTAAAAGGATTGATTACCCATACAAATGTTAGTCGTGGTAAATCTGATTGCTATCCAGATCCTAGATTAGTAGAAATGTTATTAAGCTTATAAGATGGCAGTAGTAAAAAGAGTAGAGGAGAAAAGAAAGGTTTCATTGTCTGATACAATCCGGTATCAGATAATGACCTACTGTTTCTTCAATCAAGTACAAATTAGTAATTCAGATTTAGAATGTTTAACTGCATTGGCAAAGTGTGGTGATATAAACCTTAGTAAGTTTTGCAAGCTTATGGAGACTGAAGGTGTGTTTAAGAGCGCACAGTCTGCAAGGAATGCAGTTACAAAAGCATATAAGAAAAATTTAATAGTTAAGAATGCAGATGACAATAAGACTATTTCTGTTAATGCTGATTTAAATATTCAAACTTCAGGGTTGGTACTTTTAGATTTTAAAATATTAGGAAGTGAACCCGAAAAGTTACAAGAAGTTTAAAGCTGATATTGCTGAAGAAGTGGGTGTACATCCAGATGTTGTAAATGATTTTATAAACTTTTATTATGGTAAAGTAAGAAAGAGCTTGTCTGCATTAGACTATCCTAAGATATTGCTTGATGGTTTAGGTACATTCTATATTAGAAAGAATAAACTAGAGAAAGCAATACAAAAGAATCAGGATATCCTAGATAATATTAAGAAGACTACATACAAGGGGTATGAGAAAAGTGTAAACGTTGGAGAGAAACTTAATAATATGCAGAATGCTTTAAAGACTTTAAACGAGAATATAGAAGAAAAGAAAAATTTTAAAAATGAAAAGTCTAACTAAATATCTTGATGCATTTAAAAGCTCTTCTCAAATACTTGAAGGAATTAAGAATAGAATATTTAAACAGGAGCATATTGAAGCTGAAGCAGCTTATAGATATGCTATTTGTAAAACATGCAAGTTAATTGATAACAAAGGTAAATCTTGTTTAGCACCGGGCACACAACCATGTTGTTCTGAATGCGGATGCAGCTTAGCACTTAAAACAAGATCAATGTCAACATCTTGCCCAAAAGGTAAATGGACAGCTGTTATGAATGAGGAGACTGAAGATAAATTAATTGACTCTATAAACGAAGAATAATGGCTATTACATTTAAAGAAGATGGACATCTATACCAAAGTATAGAAGATGAAGGTATAAATTGGACTAGTGTAACATCATTTATCAGCAACTTTAAACCTAAGTTTGATAGGGAAGGTCAGGCTAAGAAGTCTGCTAAGAACAAAAGATCCAAGTGGTATGGTATGACTCCACAAGAAATCATGCAAGCTTGGGATAATGAAACTCAAAGGGCTATTAAACTAGGAAACTGGTATCATAACCAACGTGAGTCAGATGTACTTGGTCTTGAAACAATTCAACGTGAGGGTGTTGATATACCTATCATCAAACCAATTATTAATGATGATGGTATTAAGATAGCACCAAGTCAGAAACTTGATGAAGGTGTTTACCCTGAGCACATGGTATATTTAAAGTCTGTGGGGTTATGTGGTCAAGCAGATTTGGTTGAAGTGGTGAATGGGCATATAAACATTAATGACTATAAGACTAACAAAGAAATACGCGAGAAAGGATTTACAAACTGGGAAGGTATAACATCTAAGATGTTTGCTCCTGTTAAACACCTTGATGATTGTAATTTAAAACACTATAATTTACAACTCAGTATTTATGCGTATATTATTAAAAAGCACAACCCTAAACTAAAGGTAGGAAAGTTAACTATTCAACATGTAAAGTTTAAACAATTAGGTACTGATACAAATGGGTACCCAATTAATGAGCATGTAAATGGTGAACCTGTAGTAGAGGATGTAGTTATGTATGATTTACCGTATCTTAAAGATGAGGTAATGACTTTAATAAACTGGCTCAAAGAAAACAAATGAGATATATAGAAGTAACTATACAATTACCACAAGAGGCTATGGATGGATCAGTTAATTATATACCATCTATAGCTTCGTTTAAGTCAGATGCTATTGTATCTTATTTTAAAAGCAATCAATATACAATGGTTAGTGTTGTAGGTGTAATGGAACCATTTATTGTAAACATGGATTATAGTAAATTCAAAGAATTATTAAGAGGATGATAGTTAGATTATTTGATATACAGAATAGTAAAGTTGTACCAACAGAACACTGTTATACATTAAAGTTTCTTAAGGCAGTTATGGATGAATATCCAGATACTTATTTATCAATATATCAGTATATATTTTATATGAGTTGTCCTAATCCAGACTTAAATCCTTTTTTTAATTTACCTGAACATGAGAAAGAGGATATAATTATTGAAGAAGTACAACTTGAAGAATCTACAGAAGATCCTATTATTGCAAGAGCATTAGAGTTATGTCAGAAGATGTATGAAACACCCACATACAGGGCATATAAGGGCATTAAGTCCATGCTAGATAGATTGGCTAGGTACATGGAAACAACTTCAATAGAGCACGGGAGAGACGGTAATATCAACTCATTGGTTAATGCTGCTGCAAAGTTTGAGCAGATTAGAACATCATATAAAGGTGCATTTACAGATATGAGACAAGAGCAAGAAAGTTCTGTAAGAGGTGGGCAGGGGTTAGCATATGATCAATTATAATTATGAATAACGAATATATTTTCCCATATTGGGATGACATTAAATTAATTAAAAATGAAAAATCAGAAAATCACACCGGTAGGAAGAAAGA